>Ga0209634_1000611_pt1 | contig 27576 bp, 40 predicted proteins | sample LinPmetageLP40_FD_184043 | JGI IMG/M metagenome (GOLD analysis project Ga0209634, IMG submission 184043) | Marine viral communities from the Pacific Ocean - LP-40 (SPAdes) (version 2) | ecosystem: Environmental > Aquatic > Marine > Oceanic | place: Pacific Ocean | collected 2010-08-26 | reverse complement strand
TGTATACAGGCGATCCAGCAACAAGACCTTTACCTGAGTTTTCACCTTCACCTGATCAAACTTCATAGGAGTAACATATGGATATATTAGTACCACTAATTATTATTTCAGCGATAGTTCTTTTTTCTGTAAGAAAATTTAAACCTGAACTTTGGAAAAAAGTTACAGCTAAGTTTAAGAAATAAAAAACCCCTCATAAAGAGGGGCTTATCAGAAGTGGCTGACTGTTAAAAGTCTGCTTTCTCAAACAGCTCATCAATCATGATGAACTGACCCGCAAAGTCCCCGACCTTGGTTCGCTTGTCAATGCGAGTGGCATCTTCAATCACCTTGTAAATCTTCTTGGAATATTCCCAGTCAGGATTTAAGGTATCAATCCGAGCTTGGTCAAGCATGACTGCAACTGGCGTAACACTGGTGCCACCCCCGTCATCGTCTAAGACCAAAAGAACAGCCGCCTCACCATTATCAAACTTACCCGCCATCAACCGAAGCTGATCAGGGTTATGCTTGATCATGGTCATCTTCTCATAACACTTTTGTAGTGTGCTTTTCATAACGATTCTCCATAAACAGATAAAGGTTATTCTTTATCTATTAACAGATGGTAACACTTTGAAGTATTCATGTCAACACTTATATAAAATTAATTTATATCAGTGACTCATAAGTCTTAGCAAAAAATATGAAATGTAATATATTTTTTACATGATTTTGGAAAAAAAAATACGATACATTTATTGCTTGGTCTACTATTGGCGTTTGGTAATTCCTGTAGTAAAGTACCGTTATGGCAACCAAATCCAGACCAACCACTTCAGACGTAGCTGCCAACCTGCATGCCCACGAAGTTCGATGCGAAGAGCGTTGGAAGACCATATTCTCAGAAACTTCTGATATTAAACTTGAAATGGCTGAAATAAATCACACCATGCGAATGGCTACTTTTGGTTTATTTGGGTTTGTAGGAACTTTATTAATTGCTGTACTTTCAGGAATGTTTCCGCTCAATTAATTTTATGTTTAACAGCAACGATAAGCTGTCTCTTCACTTTAGATTGTGTGAATTTGAGAAATCGCAAATTGCAGATCGTTTTGACATAGACAATACAGTTAAAGAAAAAAAAATTTACAACAACCTCAAACTTTTGTGTGAAAACGTACTAGAACCAATACGCAAGCATTATGGCATACCTATCTCTCCCACTAGTGGTTATAGATGTCTTGAGCTTAATAGAAAACTAAGAAGCTCTGATAAGTCACAACACATTAAAGGTCAGGCAGCCGACATTGAACTTTCAATCGTATCTAACTACGAGCTTGGTGTATGGATTAGAGACAATTTAGACTACGATACTGTCTTATTAGAGTTTTACAAAGAAGATGTACCCTCAAGCGGATGGGTGCATGTTTCATATATCAGCAAAAAAAACAACAGAAAGCGTGCCTTAAAGTTTGATGGTAAGGAGTACACTACATTATGACAATAGATAAAGAAATGAAAGAAGCTCATACAATTGAGATAAATTATAACGAATCAAAAACTTGGTACAACTTAGCCGAGGGCTTTGATAAATGGCGAGTCTTCCCTAGGTTGCTTATTACTTTATACGGCTATGCTTTTTATCAAACAACAGCATGGTTCATGACATTGCCTGACCCAACCAACGCACAGTCAGCTTTTGTTTCTGTAATTGTTGGTGCTGGAGCTGCGTGGTTTGGTTTATACGTTGGAGGCTCTCCTAGAAAATGATAGATAAACTTATTGAGCCAGTTGCTAAAATATTAGACAAATTTGTTGCTGACAAAGACTTAAAAGAAAAACTACAACATGAATTATTAATGTCTATACAAGACGCTAATCTTGCTCAAATAAAAGTAAACCAACAAGAAGCAGCGCATAAGTCTATATTTGTTGCCGGGTGGAGACCATTTATTGGCTGGGTGTGTGGAGTTTCCCTAGCCTATCACTTTATATTAGCACCTCTTGTTGAGTGGATTTTAGTTTTATCTGGCAATACTTTAGACTTACCAGAGTTTGATTTCTCTCAGTTATCTACTATAGTAATGGGTATGTTAGGGCTTGCAGGTGCTAGGTCCTACGAGAAAATGAAAGGCGTAAGCCGAGAAAAATAAAATGACAGAAAAAAAGAAAGTTACAAGAAAAAGAGCTAGAACAACAAAAGGCAGATTTAAAGCTGATGATCCTAGAACTCCATTTATAAACGAAGCATACGAAAGAATTTATACTTTTAAAGACTACCTTATATTAACAGTTATTTTAATTGGACTAATAACTGTATTTATATTGCATAAACTATAAGAGTTAGCATGCCACATGCCACTACACGCATAGCGTTAGCAGGTGAATATTTGGCAGCATCATACTTGCTGAGATTTTGCGACTCTGTTATTTTAGCTCCACAAGCCCACAGAAGTGACCTAATACTAGACCATCAGGGCGAACTTTACAGAGTACAAGTCAAAACAACCAATTCAACTTATCTCAGAAGAAATAAAAATTTCTACCGATGGGAGTTGCGTGCAGGAAGAAGAACTGCAAAAAAAACAAGGCAAGATTCACATGAAAGATATGGCGATGGACAAATAGATTTATTTTGTTTTGTAGCTTTGTCTATTAATAAGGTTATATTTATGCCATTTAATAGCAAAAAAAACTTAACAGAGTTTGCTAAAACAGAAGATAACTTGCAAGCAATTGACACAGAAACCTCTTTGCAAGACTGTCTAAACTATATAAATAAAACCCCAAAATTAAATCCTTTGGATTTAGAGTAAAATAAGTTAGAATCAACACTTAACAAAAGAGGGAGCCTATGAAATCAACCAAACGAAATACCTTTACTTTAGACACAGCATTAATAAAGCTTCAGACGATTTTAGAGGAAAGGGATGACGATTATGGTAGCTCCAATGATTTCTTTGATGACTTGGCAGATATGTGTAATGTTATTTTAGGCAACAAACTGTCAGAAAAACTTAACGGCAGTGATTCCGCAAATATCATGCTTTGCATGAAACTAATTAGAATTTCGCAAAATCCAAGCCATGAAGACAGTTGGATTGACACAGCAGGTTATGCCGTATTAGGACTATTAAAACAAGAAGAACTGTGTGAAAATGAAGATTGACATGTTTCTTGTGGGTATCTATATATATCTCCTCTCTCTCATAAACTCATGTCTCGGGAAGCTGGTGATTCTCCCCCCTATTGAAATTGTCCAGTTTCCCACCTGATATGCTAGATTTAGACAAAATAAAATCATTCGATATTTTATCCAAAGATGAGCAGATAGAAGCCTTAACACTTATTGAAAAGTGGAAAAACATCAAAGGCAATGAAAAATGTCGGCATGATTTTTTAGAATTTGTTCAAGCAATGTGGCAAGGTTTTATCATGGGTAGGCATCATAAAATCCTTGCCGAAAAGTTTAACCGCATAGCACAAGGCAAACTCAAAAGATTAATTGTTTGCTTACCACCAAGACACTCTAAATCAGAATTTGCATCTACATTCTTTCCTGCATGGATGATGGGTTTAAACCCATCTCTTAAGATTATTCAAGCCACTCACACCGCAGAACTAGCAGTACGATTTGGTCGAAGAGTTAGAAACATTATTGACTCGGAAGACTATCAATCGGTCTTTCCAAACATTAGCCTATCGGGTGACAACAAGTCAGCAGGAAGATGGACAACCAATGATGGCGGTGAAGCCTTCTACTCTGGCGTTGGTGGTGCCATCACAGGTCGTGGTGCAGATTTATTAATTATTGATGACCCTCACTCAGAGCAAGATGCCATGTCTCCAACTGCCATGGACGGTGCTTGGGAATGGTACACATCAGGTCCACGGCAAAGGTTACAACCGGGCGGTACTATCATTTTGGTCATGACCCGTTGGTCAACCAAAGACTTGGCTGGCAGATTGTTAAAAAGACAAAACGAAGAACACGCAGATCAGTGGGAGCTGGTAGAGTTTCCAGCCATCATGCCTGACTCTGACGAACCTTTGTGGGGAGAGTTTTGGAAGAAAGAAGAGTTACTTGGTGTTAAAGCGTCACTGCCAATATCCAAGTGGAATGCTCAGTGGATGCAGAATCCAACCGCAGAAAGTGGGTCGATCATTAAAAGAGAGTGGTGGCAAACTTGGGAGAAAGACGATATACCTGAATGCGAATGTGTCATACAAAGCTACGATACTGCATTTAGTGCAAAAGAAACTGCTGACTATTCGGCTATAACGACATGGGGCATATTTAATCCCGATGAGGGCGATGAATCAGCCATCATACTTTTGGACGCAACAAGACACAGAGTGGACTTTCCAGAGCTTAAAAGCATAGCTTTAGAAGAATATAAATACTGGGAGCCAGACATTGTTTTAATTGAGGCAAAAGCCAGTGGCACGCCTTTAACACAAGAGTTAAGAAAAATAGGCATACCTGTGCAATCTTACTCTCCAAGCAGAGGGCAAGACAAAATAGCCAGAATGAACTCAGTTTCACCGATGTTTGAGAGTGGCATGGTGTGGGCAACAGAAGATGCTTTTGCAGAAGAAGTAATAGAAGAAATGGCTTCTTTCCCGTACGGAGAAAACGATGACTTTGCGGATTCCGCAACCATGGCTCTAATGAGAATTAGGCAAGGTGGTCTAATAGAGCTAGGCACAGACTATCAAGATGAGGTATCATTTGACAGAAGGAAACTAAGTTATTATTGATGAAAATATTTGTTACAACTTTTTACCATGACGGTCAGTCTTTTGATGGACCAAAGATACACGCAGAAAACTTAGAAACTGCTGAGTTAATCGCTGAGGTAGATGGATACATTATTGAAGGCGAATTAACCGATTTAGTACAAACTGAGAAACATAAAAGAGTATTACATTAAACATTTTTAACTTTTAAATATATAATAAACCACTATGGCAATAGAAAGAAGATTAGGCACAGAAGAAAACCCAGACATCATTGATCAAGGTAAGTCAATTGAGATAGAAGCTGAGGCTCCTACCTTTGAAGATCAGCTTATGGAGTCTTTAGAAGTAACCATTAAAGATGATGAAATCATTATTGATGAAGCACAAGTGGAAGAGGAAGAACAAGTTCCGTTTGAGGCTAACTTGGCTGAATACCTTGACGATTATGTTTTAGGTTCTATTTCTAAAAAATTAATTAGTGATGTAGACAGCGACAAGGAGTCCAGAAAAGAATGGATGAAGACCTATACAGACGGTCTTAAATATCTTGGCATGAGATTTGACGAACAAAGAAGCCAACCATTTGAAGGCTCAAGTGGCGTTATTCACCCTATATTAGCTGAATCTGTTACTCAGTTCCAAGCTCAAGCCTACAAAGAACTTCTCCCAGCACAAGGACCAGTCAAGACACAAATTATTGGTCAAAGAAATGCTAACACAGAGATGCAGGCTGAAAGAGTTTCTGAGTTTATGAATTACTACATCATGAACGAGATGCCAGAATACGACCCTGAATTAGATCAATTGTTGTTCTATCTACCGTTATCAGGAAGTGCGTTTAAGAAAGTTTATTACGATGCGTCTAAAAGAAGACCTGTATCCAAGTTTATTCCTGCCGAAGATTTATTGGTTCCTTATGAGGCTACCGATCTTCTAAGTGCAGAAAGAGTAACGCATATAGTGTCTATGAGTAGCAATGAGGTAAGAAAATTACAGCTCTCTGGATTCTACATGGACACTGAACTAACAGGAAACGATGTAGAAATTAGAGATACAGTATCAGAAGAAATTGACAAAATACAAGGCATGGAGCCAGAATACGGCAACGATGAGCAAAGAAAATTGTATGAAATTCATACAGTTGAAGACATTGAAGGATTTGAAGATTTAGACGAGGATGGCGAACCAACTGGACTAAAGCTTCCATACATTATTACCATAGATGAGTCATCTCAAACTGTTTTATCTATTAGAAGAAACTACGAACCAGAAGACCCTATCAGAAACAAAATTAATTATTTTGTTCAGTATAAGTTCTTACCGGGTCTTGGCTTCTACGGCTTAGGGTTATCACACATGATTGGCGGTCTATCAAAAGCCACCACGTCTATTTTGAGACAATTGATTGATGCAGGAACATTATCTAATTTACCAGCAGGCTTTAAAGCTCGTGGTATAAGAATTAGAGATGAAGCATCTCCATTACAACCGGGCGAATTTAGAGATGTGGATGCTCCGGGTGGAGCCTTGAGAGATTCTCTCATGCCACTGCCATACAAAGAACCAAGTTCTGTTTTATTTAGTCTGTTAGGACTATTGGTTCAAAGCGGTCAAAGATTTGCTTCTATAGCAGATATGAATATTGGTGACTCAAACGCAGCTATGCCAGTTGGAACAACAGTAGCCTTATTAGAAAAGGGAACAAAAGTTATGAGTGCGATTCATAAAAGATTGCACTATTCACAAAAAAGCGAATTTAAAATCTTAGCCAGAGTCTTTGGTGAATTCTTACCGCCTGTATATCCTTACGAGACAGGAAGTGGATCAAGAGAAATTAAGTTAGAAGATTTTGATAGAAAGGTAGATATTATTCCTGTATCAGACCCAAACATTTTCTCCATGAGTCAGCGTGTTGTTTTAGCTCAAGAGTTACTGGCAATGGTTCAATCAAACCCAGAGATTCACGGTCCACAAGGATTGTATGAAGCTTACTACAGAATGTACGCAGCTTTAGGCGTAGATAACATCGAATCTTTGTTAATGCCACCACAAGACACAACGCCTAAGCCAGTAGATGCAGGCATAGAAAACAGTGGCTTATTGCAAGGAATTCCTGCCAATGCTTTTGCACAACAGAACCATGAAGCACACATAGAGGCTCATAAAACTTTGTTTTTAACACAAGGCGTACAAATGAATCCTCAGCTACAATCTGCAATCATTGCTCATGTCATGCAACATTTACAGTTCTTGGCTAATCAAATGGCAGAAGAACAAATGCCACCAGAAGCAAAACAACAGATTGAGCAGATGATGCAACAAGCACAACAAATGGATGCACCATCACAGCAAATGGTTCAGCAACAAGTGCAGTCAATGATTGAGGGCATTAGCTCTCCAATACTGGCACAGCTATCAAGTCAATTCTTATCTTCAATTCAACCTCCAGCACAACAAGACCCACTGGTTGCTATTAGGCAACAAGAGCTTGGATTGCGTGACAAAGAGATTGAAATGAAAAACCAACAATTCTCTTCTAAAGAGCAACAGGATGCAATGGAAAAATCTGCTGAACTACAATTACAAAAACAAAAAGCAGATCAACAAGCAATGAATGCATCAGACAAAAATGACATTGCAAAAGACAGACTTAAGCAACAAGCTGAGTTAAAACTAATTGACCTACAAGCGAGGATGAATAAATGACAAGTTCAATCAACAGAAAAATACAAGAACAAATAAAAGAAAAAAAAGCTCTTGAGAAACAAAAAACAGCAAATGCTGAGGCATTAATTAGCAACGTAGAAATACTTGAGCCAGAGCAAATGGCTGAAGTTGAAGCGGTTGTTGAGAAAGTGGTTAAAGAAAAACCAAAGCCTAAAGCTAAAGCCAAACCAGTTGCAAAGAAAAAGAAAGTTGCAAAAAAAAAATAAGTGGGTAGAGACTACAAACAAGAATACGAAAACTATCACAGCTCGCCAAAACAAAAAGCTAGGAGAGCAGCTCGAAACAAAGCAAGAGCCGAAATGGTAAAAGCTGGTCGTGCTACAATTGGTGACGGCAAAGATGTAGCTCACTTAGATAACAATCCCTTAAATAACAGTTTAAGAAATCTTAAAATGTTAGACCAAGGGAAAAATAGGTCTTTTGCCAGAACAGCAAAGGCAAAAAGAAAACGTGTTTAATGCACATAATTAATAACCAAGGAGAAAACGATGAAAGTAAAAACTTCCCTAAATATAAAAGGTCAAGGAAGCATTCCACTGTCTCAGCCAAAGAAAGTCAAGGTAGAGGCAATCAAACCCGGCTATGGTAAAGGAAAAAGCAGAGGCAAAGGTGCAGCTTTAAGAGGCAATAACTTTAGTGGCATTTATTAAGTCATGGACAAGTATGATTTTATTCATGCTCTCCGAAGAGATTTAAAAAGCAGAGAGGAGCAAGTTAGCGATATTGTCATGTCTGGTGGGGTAAAAGACATGGAAAATTATCAATTTTTAATGGGAGAAATTTCAGCAATTTCCTATATTCATGATAAGATAAAAGAACACTTACATGACGAGGGAGATATTGTCGATGAATAAGAAAGCTTCAGCTAAAAAAGAAGAAGATTTAATTAACTTAGAAGAGGCTTTTGTCAAAGAAGATGAAAGGGTTTTAGACCCTACTTTGATTGATAAAAGCGTCATCGAAAGAATGCCTCAACCAACTGGTTGGCGTATTTTGGTTTTGCCTTATAAGGGTAAAGGTGTCACCGATGGTGGCATTTTGCTTACTAAGGAAACCATAGAAAAGGAAACCTTAGCGACTGTTGTTGCTTATGTGGTTGCCATGGGTCCAGACTGTTACCAAGATGTCAAAAGATTTAAAGATCAAAGGCATTGGTGCGTGAAAGGACAATGGGTACTCATAGGTAGATATGCAGGCTCAAGGTTTAAATTAGCGGATGATAGCGAGGTCAGAATCATTAATGATGATGAAGTCATTGCTACAATCCTTAACCCTGATGACATCGTTTCAGCATAGGAGAAATATATGATTGAAGAAACTAACGAAGACATTCAGGTTCAACTTGATAATACGCAAGAAGCTACCGATTCGGTAGAAGTTGTTGTAGATCAAGATGCCTCCTCTGACTCAGGCAGTGAGGATGAACTTGACAAATACACCCGTGGTGTAAGCAAACGAATTAACAAGCTAAACGAACGAGTTCGTATGGCTGAAGACAGAGCAACCCAAGCTGAAACAAAGTATTACTCACTAGCAAGTGATTACAACACAGTTAAAAGCAAAGCTACTGCTTTGGACAAAAATTACACGGATGAGTATGAAAGCCGTGTAAAGTCTCAAAGGCAACAAGCAGAAGACTTGTATAAAAAAGCAAGAGAGACCAACGATCCTGATCTTGAGTTAAAAAGCGTTGAGCTGTTAAACAAAGTATCTCTTGAAGAAGAGAGAGTTCGTTTAGCAAAAATGCAACAAGAACAGCAACATTTTCAATCAGAACAAGTTGTACAACAACCTGTTCCAAAAAACCAATCTTCAGTGTATGATAATCCTAAGCCCGACTCTAAAGCGTTGGCTTGGGCGGACCAGAACGATTGGTTCCAAAAGGACAGAGTAAAAACTTACACTGCCATGGGAATTCATGAAGACCTTCAGAACGAAGGTTATGATGGTTCAAGCGAAGAATACTATGAAGAGTTGGACAACAGATTAAAAACGGTCTATCCTGAAATGGATAAACCAAGAGACAGCAAAGAAGCAAACTCATCTGTGCAGAGAGTAGCCTCAGCTTCCTCAGGAAGCCGTCAAACAGCACAAGGGAAGAGAAGCGGACTTAGGATTAATTCTAACCATGCTTCTGTTAAAAGCAACTTAAAGCCTTATGGCATGAGTAACCAAGAGTGGCTCAAGCGTGTAGGTAAAGAGATGATTAAAATAGAAGGAGCAAAATGATGGACATAGATGCAATAGACGAAGTAACCCGCACATCTCGTGATGAAGAGCAACACGATAAAACTGCTAGAAGAAAGCCTTGGCAACCTGCAAGGATGTTAGAGACTCCACCCGCACCCGAAGGTTATAAATACCGATGGATTAGGGCAGAGTATGTAGGAGTAGAGGACAGGAACAATGTTTCTGCCCGAATGAGAGAAGGATGGGAGTTTGTCCGACAGGACGAAATGCCTGACTTCCCTTTACCTACAATCGAACATGGACGACATGCAGGTGTCATAAGCGTAGGTGGTTTGATATTGGCTAAAATACCAGCAGAAACTGTCAAAGAACGGAACGAGCATTACAAGAACAGAAACGTTCAACAGAACCAAGCTCTTGATAATACAATGTTCACTGAAGTTCAAGGCAATAACAAGTATGTGAAGTATTCATCCGATAGAAAATCGAATGTATCATTTGGAAAAAAAAGGTAGGTAACTAACATGGCGAATAAAGACGCTTCATTTGGTCTGAAACCTGTAAGAATGATGGGTGGCTCACCCTATTCAGGCGGACAGAGCCGTTATAGAATTGCTGCAAACTACGGAACTTCTATCTTTCAAGGCGACATCGTGAAACAAGTCACGGGCGGAACCATTGAAAGAGCTGCTGCAAGCAGTAGTGTTCCAGTTGTAGGAGTTTTTAATGGCTGTATGTACACAGACCCAACATCATCCGAGCAGATATTTAGCAACTATTATCCTGCAAGCACGAACGCTTCAGACTTAATTGCTTTTATCGTAGACGACCCTGAAACCATATTTGAGGTTCAGGCAGACGACACTTTCCCAGTGGCTGATCTGTTTGGAAACTTTGATATTGTTGACACTAACTCAGGAAGCACCTATACAGGTATTTCTGGACTAGAACTAGATGTCACCACAGGTGCGACTGCAACAACTCTTCCTTTGAAGGCTATTGACATTTCTCAAGACCCTGACAACGAAGATGTATCAAGTGCTAATACTAACGTATTATGCGTAATTCAAAATCATATCTGTGGCGTTAAATCCGCAGGTCTAGCATAAGGTAGGTGACAAATGGCTATAAGTAGATCGCAACTTGCGAAAGAACTAGAACCGGGTCTAAATGCTTTATTTGGACTAGAATATGACGAATACAATAGCGAGTATCAAGAACTCTATTCTGTTGAAGACTCTGAAAGAGCCTTTGAAGAAGAGGTACTAGTTGTTGGATTTGGTGCTGCTCCTGTCAAGGAAGAGGGTGCAGGCGTTAACTTTGATAATGCTTCAGAAGGCTATACTGCAAGATATACACACGAAACTGTGGCTCTTGCTTTTGCATTAACTGAAGAAGCAATCGAAGATAACTTGTATGACCAATTAGGCAGAAGGTATACAAAAGCCTTGGCTCGATCCATGCAACACACTAAAGAAGTAAAAGGTGCTAATGTATTAAACAATGCGTTTGATGCTAATTTCACTATTGGCGATGGTCAAACATTGATTTCTACTGCTCATCCGCTTGCGGGTGGTGGTTCAGCTGCTAACAGAGCAACAACAATGGCTGACTTGAACGAAACTTCTTTGGAAGATAACATAATTGATATCTCAACTTTTGTTGATGACAGAAATCTTACTATTGCAGTAAGACCTGATAAATTGATTGTTCCACCTCAACTCACATTTGTAGCTGATAGGCTATTAAATACTCCGGGTAGAGTAGGAACTTCTGATAACGACATCAACTCAATTAGAAATCAATCATCTGTACCAAACGGTTTTTCAGTTAACCATTACCTCAACGATCCTGACGCATATTTCATTATGACTTCAGTAAACGCTGACGGTGAAGGTTTAAAAATGTTCCAAAGAACAGGAATGGAAACCACAATGGAACCTGAATTCTCAACAGGTAACATTAGATACAGAGCTAGAGAAAGATACTCATTTGGTGTCTCTAACTGGCGTGGTGTTTTCGGATCACAAGGAGCTTAAGTTTCTTAAGAACCATAAAGGGAGCTTCGGCTCCCTTTTTTTGGATTTTTTTATTAAACTGATATACAATCAAAAGACTAGGAATTATTAACTTGTTCTATCGACTGACCTAGCAGACAAGCCGAGACAATAGAACTTATTTCCTAGGAGGAAATTATGGCAAATTCAACTTTTAGCGGACCAGTCCGCTCAAAAAATGGTTTTCAAACTATATCAGAAAACGCTACTACTGGTGTAATTACTGTAACTAGTGGTTCTGAAATTGCAGTCGAGGCTGTAGCAAGTGCTGGTATTGAAGGCACAGCAGCAGTATACATTACTCAAGTCGAGAGACTAAAAAGTGATGTTGACACTAATGTAAACATTGTAAAATCTACTATTATGATTGACCTAACGGGGTTAAAAGATGGTGGAACAGCAGGTGATATTATCGGTAAAGACGGTGCAGGTGTTGCATATATAGCACAGGTTACAACAGCTAACCAAGGTGTTGTTTTTGGTGTGAAAATGACATGTGTAGAAACTCCAGCTGGAGGAAGTGCAGATATAGACCTATACTCAGCTACAGAAGGTACAGGTGTTAACGACACAGGAATCGGAGCTTTAACAGAAACTCAAGTCATCAACGCTGGTACTGCATCTGCGGGTACAATGGTTGCTGGTGGCGATATCGTTGCTGATCAATACTTGTACTTAGTAAGTCAAGGTACAGGCGATGCTGCTTACACTGCTGGTCGTTTTATGATAGAGATAATCGGCTACGATGTAGCTTCTTAAGGAGTAATTTATGGCAGACGCAGTAACTTCAACAACTTTAGTAGATAGCGATAGGGTGACTGTAATCCAACTTACTAATACATCAGATGGTACAGGCGAAGCAGCGGTTACCAAAGTAGATGTTAGTGCTTTAAATCCTAGTAGCAACGGGCAAGCATGTACAGGAGTACGCCTTGCAAAAATTTGTTACTCAACTTTTGGCATGAGTGTAAAACTTTTATGGGATGCAACAACTGACGCTATTTGCTGGGACTTAAATGCAAACTATGCAGACTCAGAAGATTTTACAGAGTTCAGTGGGATAGTAAATATAGCAGGGACTGGTAAAACTGGCGACATCAACCTTACTACCGCAGGTGCTAGCACTGGTGATTCTTATATCATAGTTCTAACGCTTATTAAAAACTATGGCTAGTATTTTATGTAGCAATGTTTCGGCATTGCTACTCTTTTAGACATGGCAACAAAAGTAAAGTCAAAGCCCATATCAAAAACAACTAAAGGCAAAGGTGCCAACTATCGCTCGACAAAAAGTGGAGCAGGAATGACTAAAAAGGGTGTAGCCGCTTATCGCAAAGCTAATCCCGGCTCTAAGTTAAAGACGGCTGTAACAGGCAAAGTTAAAAAAGGAAGCAAAGCCGCAAAAAGAAGAAAGTCTTATTGTGCAAGGTCTTTAGGTCAACTAAAGAAAAGCTCTGCTAAAACAAGAAACGACCCTAATTCAAGAATTAGGCAAGCAAGAAAAAGGTGGAAATGCTAATGGCTATACCAGACAACGTAAAAAATCCTAGCCTTTATAGTAAGGCTAAATCCAAAGCAAAAGCTAAGTTTGATGTTTATCCATCAGCTTATGCAAATGCCTACATGGTTAAAGAATATAAAAAAATGGGCGGTCAATACAAAGCCAACGGAGGCATTATGGAAAAAAGCTTAAAAGAAATACCCAAAGGCAACAAGGGGTTACCCAAGTTACCAAAACAAGTACGCAACGAGATGGGTTTTATGTTTGAGGGAGGCACAGTTAAGAAAGGTGCGGGCGTTAAAAGTTTTATTGCCCGTGGTTGTGGTGCGGTTATGAATAATCGCAGAAAGAAAACTAAGATGAGAGGTTAAATTATGGGCATGAATTCTAAACATTACTTGAAAGATGGCACGGTCTGGAATGGCTCTTATCATAAAATGCCTAATGGTAAATTACATACCAATAAAAATCATACAAAAACAAGCAAGCCTGTTTTTCATTACGGAGATTTGAACAAGCCTGCAAAGAAACGGGCTATGTCACAAAGAGGCAAGTAAATGGCTAAACCAGCAGGCGGATTAAGGCGGTGGTTTAAAGAAGACTGGGTAGACATAGGCTCACCCAAAAAAGGCGGTGGATTTAAAAAGTGTGGAAGAAAGTCCACAACAGGATCAAAAAGAAAATATCCCAAGTGTGTTCCTAAGTCCAAAGCACAGGCAATGAGTAAATCACAAATTAAATCAGCAGTTACAAGAAAGAGATCAAAGAAACAAGGTGTTGGCGGAAAGCCAACTAATGTTAAAACTTTTGCAAAAAAAACAAAAAATAAGGTATCATAAACATTAGCCTTAATTGGCTAAATTTAAACACAGGAGTTTACAATGGCTATTTTTAAAAAAATTAAACCACAGGCAATGCCAGCAAGGGAAAGACCACCTTCAACTAAACCTCTGCCTAGACCTAAATATATGTTTAAAAAACTTAAACCTAGAACTGAAGCTATCGATCCTAAATTGCCTAGAGGAAAAGCTGGCAAGGGTCCTTTAGAGCCTACTGACTCAAAGACAAGAGTTATATCTGGTTTTAAACCAGCAAAGAAGAAAAAAAAGAAATTTAAAAAGTTTGCAGAGCCAATCGGAAAAGATAGACCAACAGAAACATCCCCAGCAATGCCCTCGTCAATGCCACAAATACCACCGGGAATGAAAGGTGGCGGAACTTTAAATTCGTACAAAGCTGGTGGCGGTGTTTGTGCAGGTGCATCAAACAACAGAAGACAGAGACAGGGTGCTGAGATAGTAAAATAATATGGCAGTTTCAGGCTCTAAAAATTTTGAGCTAGATGTAGCTGAATACATAGAAGAAGCATTCGAAAGATGCGGTCTTGAGCTACGAACGGCATACGATCTTAAAACTGCAAAACGCAGTTTAAATCTTTTGTTGGCTGAGTGGGCTAACCGTGGTCTTAACCAGTGGACTATTTCACAAACATCTATCGCTCTAACACAAGGCACAAGTTCATACAGCTTGGATTCAACCAATCCAACGGCTGTGATTGATGTGCTAGATGCGTTCGTCAGAAGAACAACCAACGGCACGCCAAGTGATTTACAAATGAATCAAATATCAAGGAGCGAGTATGCAGCTGTGCCTGATAAAACAGCACAGGGCAGACCGTCTCAATATTTTGTAGACAAACAAATAAGCCCAACCATATTCCTTTACAATACGCCTGAAAACTCAACAGATGTTCTTTATGTAAACAGACTGATGCGTATGGATGATGTAGACGCTTCAACCGATACTTTGCAAATGCCTTTTAGGTTCTATCCATGCTTAAGTGCTGGGTTGGCTTATTATCTGTCTTTAAAAAAGTCTCCTGAAAGAACGGGCATGCTCAAGCAGTTATACGAAGAAGAATTTGAAAGAGCTTTAAGTCAAGATGAAGACAGAGCATCATTTAGGGCAACCCCTGATCTAAGGGCTTACGACCACGCATAATGGCTTTTGCTTCGCAGAAAAATGCTTACGGTATCTGCGACAGGTGCGGTTTTAGATACGGTCTAAAAGACTTAAGAAAAGAGTGGAATGGCTATAAAACATGTCCAGAATGTTTCGAGCCAAAGCATCCACAGTTGGATAGAAAAACGAGGATAGTAGACCCAGAAGCTATTAAAGACCCAAGAGTTGATACAAGCGTAGTACCAAGGAATTTTACAGTTTATACAAATTGGGATTTAGGCATAATAGGAACAGCACTTACAATTCCTAGTGCTTTAAGCTCTGCTCTTGGCACGATTACAATAACGGGTGCTACTGGATCAACGCCATCTCCTTCACCAAGTCCTAGTCCAACCCCAACTCCAAGCCCAACAACATATACAGTTACAGTTGCTAGCTATTCTGGAGCAAATTATTTTTATATAGATGGTTCTAGGGCAGCAACTTTAAGTTTAACTGAAGGTCAAACATATAAATTTGATCAGGCAGATAGCAGTAATAGTAGCCATCCACTTAGACTTTCAACAACATCCGATGGTACACATGGTGGTGGCTCAGAGTACACAACTGGTGTAACAACTAATGGAACTCCGGGATCATCAGGTTCTTACACTCAAATAGAAGTAGCATCATCGGCTCCAACATTGTATTATTATTGTACCAATCACTCAGGCATGGGCGGTCAAATCAATACGGTTTAATTATGAGCTTTACACTAACAACATTAAAAACAGCCATTCAGGATTATCTTCAGAGTGATGAAACAACCTTTGTGAGCCAGTTAGATACATTTATTACTCAAGGAGAAGAGCGAATATTTAAAGTGGTTCAGCTACCAGATCAAAGAAAAAATGTTTCAGGAAATGTAACTGCAAGTCAAAGATTTTTAAACACCCCCGCTGATTGGCTTGGTAGTTTTTCTTTAGCCGTTATTGATGGTGGAAACTATACTTACCTAGACTTTAAACATAATTCTTTTATTAAAGAGTATTCTTCAAGTACGTCTGCTACAGGAAAGCCAAAGTATTATTCTATTTTTGATCAATCAAGCTTTGAAGTTTCTCCAGTGCCTGATCAAGCTTATGACATGGAGTTGCATTATTTGGCTAGACCAAAGTCTATAACCAATGCTACCGTTGATTACAATGGAGTAAGTAACACAACATACCTATCAACCGAAGCACCTGACACGCTTCTATACGGTTGTTTGGTTGAAGGTGCAATATTTTTAAAACTGCCTCAAGCAGAAATCGGCATATTAGAATCTAAGTTTAAAGAGTCGCTAGGCAGGTTGAAAAATCTAGGTGAAGGCAGAGATACAAGAGACGAAATGAGGTATGATTCGCTTAGAATTAATGTAACTTAATTTTCTTTTTGAGAGGAGAAAAATGAAACCAATAAAAAAACTTGAAGGCAAGACTGTAGCCATTGTTGGCTTGGGTCGAAGCTGGTTTGACTATAACTTAGCCGCATCACATGGCGATAACTTTGACGAAGTCTGGGGCATAAACGCTGTAGGCTCAGTTATACATCACGATAGAACATTCATGATGGACCCACCATCTAGGTTCTTGGACACCGATGATGCTGGCGGACAAACCACAGGCATGAAAAGAATGCTAACAACAGGCGACAAGCCCATATACACATGCGAGCTTGATGAGCGAGCAAAAAACTTGGTTCTGTATCCGATTGATGAAATCGTTGCTGACTTAAACTGTTGCTACCTTAATAACACCGTGGCTTATGCTATTGCTTTTGCTTTATGGAATAAGGTTGGAACATTAAAGATATATGGCGTAGATTTTACTTACAAAGGTAATTTGCATTTTGCAGAATCTGGCAGAGCTTGTGTAGAGTTCTGGCTGTCTAAGTGCATGCATGCAGACATACAGGTTGGTGTTGCTGGGTCATCAACATTATTAGATACCTGTGTAGAAACTCGTGAAAAACTGTATGGCTACCATAGACTCAAAGACCCATTGGTTCCATTAATGGACGGAAAAAAAATGATAGTAAAAAAAATGAGCGAGCTATCCGTAAACAAGACTCCCATTGAGCCACAATTAATTGGTCGGCACGATGATAAAACTAACCCAGTAGAACCAAAGGAGTGGTAGAATGATTGAGGATACAACTTTAACCGCTTTAGGAAGTATAGAGGTTCACACCACTAGCGGAGGTGGACACCCTGTTGAATTTTGGGCAAAGAGATGCATAGAAAGAATTGTTGCTGTAAGCGATGATGCTCCTGATCAAGTAAAAAATCAGGTCAATCAGTACAAAGACAATATTGAAAAAGTTATTGAACAATATATGCAAAATGCTATAAAATCTGATAGGATTACAATTAATAATCAATTAGAAAAAGCAGGTTTAAAAGAAGCTGCTGATTTAATTAGGAAACTATAATTATGGCAATATCATCAACACTTACAACTAGCTTTAAAAAAGAACTACTAGAAGCAAAACATAACTTTTTGGCTTCAGGCGGAAATTCTTTTAAACTGGCTTTGTACACAAGTTCAGCAACATTAGGTGCGACTACCACTGCTTTTACCACTACAGGTCAAGCAAGTGGCACAAACTATACTTCTGGCGGATCGGCTTTAACCAACATTAACCCAACAAGCTCAGGAACCACTGGTTTTACTGACTTTGCTGATTTAACTTTTGGTACAGCTACTGTCACTGCTAGAGGATGCATGATCTACAACGACACCAACGCTGACAGATCAGTTGCAACCATTGACTTTGGTGGCGACAAAACTTCTACAGCTGGAGACTTTACAATTGTATTTCCAGCCGCAGCCGCTTCCACAGCTATTATTCGAATCGCTTAATAGCAATGAAACATGCCATACGCAAAGTTTCAGTTTAAATCAGGAATAAATAGAGAAGGAACCGATTACACAAACGCAGGTGGTTGGTTTGACTCATCGCTTATACGCTTTAGAAAAGGCTTTGTAGAAAAGCTTGGCGGTTGGGCAAAAAACACAACTCAAACTTTTTTAGGCACTTGCAGAAACTTATTCCCATGGATTTCACTGCCGGGAACTAAATTTTTATTTTTAGGAACCAACCTTAAGGCTTACGTCAAAGAGGGAGATGGTTTCAATGACGTTACCCCCATCAGACTTACTACCTCAGCAGGCGATGTAACCTTTGCTAAGGTTGGCAATGGAGATGCTACTATCACTGTGAGTGATACTGCACATGGTGCTGTTATGCATGACTTCGTCACTTTCGCAGATGCAGTTTCTTTGGGTGGCAATATAACTGCTCCAGTTCTTAACCAAGAATATCAGATAGCAACCATTGTAAACGCTAACTCTTACACCATAGAAGCTAAGGACACTAGCGGTGATCCTGTGCTAGCAGCTGCTGGCGATTCAGGCAATGGTGGCAGTAGCACTGTTGGTGCTTATCAACTAAACACAGGTTTAAACACTTACATTTCCTCAACAGGGTGGGGCATTGACGCATGGGGTATTAACGCTTATGGCTCTGCTAGCTCTTTAACTTTTACCAACCAATTAAGGCTTTGGTCATCAGATAACTTCGGTGAAGATTTAATTTTACATCCAAGAGGCGGAGCTATTTTTTATTGGAACACATCTGCTGGAACTGGCACAAGAGCTGTCAACATTACTTCTTTATCGGGTGCTAATTTAGCTCCAACCGTAGGCTTGCAGTCTATAGTGTCAGAAACAGACAGGCATGTGTTTGTCCTTGGCGCTGACCCATTGAACGATGCAGGCACTGCAAGAACTGGAACCTTAGACCCAATGCTTGTGGCTTTTTCAGATCAAGAAAGTATTACTGAATGGGAGCCAAAAACAACCAACACGGCTGGCTCTGTTAGACTTTCTGTTGGAAGTGAAATTATTGGTGGCATTAGATCAAGGCAAGAAACTTTAGTGTGGACAGATCAAGCCTTGTATTCCATACAGTTTGTTGGACCACCCTTAACCTTTGCTGTTAACTTAATTAGCCAAGGCACGGGCATGCTTGCTCCTAATGCTGCTATTAATGCACCAAGCGGAGTTTACTGGATGGCTGAGGATGGCTTCTATCGCTACAACGGTAGTGTGCAAAGACTAGAATGCACCGTGCTAAGTTATGTGCAACAAAACCTAGACATGTCTCAAGCATACAAATGCTTTGCTATTGCCAACAAACAATTTAATGAAGTCTGGTGGTTCTATCCATCTACACAAGATGGAACTAGCGAGATATCACGCTACGTTATATATAACTATTTAGAAAACACATGGAGTATTGGCGAGCTGGTTAGAACTGCTTGGATAGATGAAGATGTCTTTGAGCAACCTATGGCTACACTCAATGGTTACCTATATAACCAAGAGACTGGGCAAGATGACGATGGTTCACCCATGGACAATGTATTTATTGAAAGCTCAGACTTTGATTTGCAAGAGGGCAATGATTTTGCCTTTATCAGCAAGGTTATTCCAGACATTAAGTTTTACGGTCAGAATACGTCCAATGGAATACCGCTAATTAACATGCAAATAAAAACAAGAAACTACCCAGCTGAAAGTTTAACAACCAAAGTTAGTAAAGATATTTCAAACAACACTGACGAACTAAATGTTAGAGCCAGAGCAAGACAGGCTGTTATTAGACTACAAAGCGATGACGATGCAGATACTGATAACAGATTGGGCGTTCAATGGAGATTAGGATATACTAGATTGTATATACAGCCTGATGGTCAAAGATAATGGCGAAGCTATTACCGACTAGGTTACCTCAGGCTTTAGATGAAGTTAGTCCTGACATTTTTAATAGATTAGTCAGGATACTTGAGTTAAACTTAGGACAGTTCGATCCAAATCGGACCCCGCAGTTCAACCAATCCGAATTAGGTGAACTGAACTTTATAGCTGGTGATATAGTGTTTAATACGACACTAGAGATTCACCAAGCGTATGACGGGAATGCTTTTCGTGATTTATACAGTCACCAAACATATTTGAGTGGCGTGAGTGGAATAGGAGCCGTTGGCTCCGTAACAGTTACAATAGGTTAATATGGCAACATTAGAAGACAGAATACAAAACCTTTCGCAAGACATAAATCCGACTTCTAGGAGAATGTCTAACGAAGAAATGCAAAGAATAAGACAAAATGATCCCATGGCATTTGCTATGGGTTCAGCCAATGATGGTTTTTATACAGATCAACCAAAAGAGCTTTCAAACGAAGAAAAGGTGTACAACACTTTAGTTGAGCTACAAAAGAACGCTCAAACTCCCGAAGAATCAGAAAAGCTTTTGCAAATGATTCGTCAAAGAAATAAATCTTTGCTTAGTGGCGTTCCAGACCCAATGATGTCAGGTGTAGACACCAGCATTATGCAACCGTTGGTTGAGATGGGCTTTGAGCAACAAGTAAGAGTAATTTTAAGCACACCGCAGAACTCACCAGAATCAATTCAAGCACAGCAAGAAATTATTAATGAAATGGGTACAGGCATGGACATTGATGCCTTTGTACAAACCGTTCAAGAAGTAGCTCCACCAGAAGTTCAAGAAGAGCTGTTGCGAGACAGAATGCAACCAGTGAGTGCAATGTCGAATGTTAATGCTGAAGGCATACAACGGTTAATGTCCATGGGCAGAGATGGCGACACCACCATAGGTCATTTATCAGAGGGTGAGGTTGTTATACCCGCACCTGTACTCGAAGCTAATCCACAAGCCGCAGACATGCTTGAGCAAACTATGAGCCAAATGGGCATAGACCCAAGAACCAGAGTCGTTGACTCTACTGGTGAGATTGGTGGCATTGCATCAATCAATCCAGAAACAGGCTTTCAAGAGTTTGGCTTCTTGTCAAAACTTTGGAAAAAAGCTAAAAATGTTGTTAAAAAAGTTGCTCCTATAGCGGTAAACTTTATACCGGGTGTTGGACCTTTGGCTAAAGCAGCCCTTACCGCAGGAATTGGTAAAGCATCAGGACTTTCAACCAAAGACGCTTTATTAGGCGGTGCTTTAAGTTATGGGGGAAGCAAACTATTTGGTGGCACCCCCGCGGCAGGTAAAGCATCTACAGGAAACATTTTTAGCAGAGCTGGTGAATACATAATGCCGGGCAAGGATGGGATTGGTCTATTGGGTAATCTTGGTAAAAGTGCAAGCGGTGCGTATGAATATGTAATGCCGGGAAGTGACGGTGTTGGTCTTTTTGGAAATGTAAAAAGTGGAATTGGTGATTTATTTAATAGCACACCTGAATCTGACATAATAAAATATGACCCAGTTAACCAAGGTTATATAAACATTCAAACTGGAATGCCAGCCACAGCATCCGAAATAGCGTCTCTAACTAGCCAATCAGGTCTAGGCAAAATAGAAGACTTGTTTAAAAGCGTAACTGGTGATGACGGTTTGACTAGAACCCAAGAGCTAGAATTAGCTGGATATACTCCAGAACAAATAAAACAATTAAAAGCAAACGGAACATTTAACGCAGTGGTTTCTCGCGTTAGAGACCAAGGTCAAGGACAGGGCAGAGGTGCTGTTGGAGCCATACAAAACGCACTTACTGGCGGAGGTGATAGCACCTCAAGTGGTGGCATGGGCATGATGGGCAAATTAGGCATAGCAGGACTTGCGGGCTTGATAGGCAAACTAGCTTACGATGAAGCCAAAGATCAAAAAGGCGTACCTTTAACTCCACTCACTCAAATGGATCAGTTGGGCAGATACAACATTGAAGCAGAGATAGCCAGAAGAACAGGTGAAGAAGCCCCATCTCGTGTAGAGTTTGGTCTTAACCCTGAAGGCATGCCAGCTTTAAGTGGAGGCAGACCAACTGCATCAGAGGCTATGGTATATCAGCCACCCGAAAAAAGAATGATGGCTCAAGGTGGCATCATGAACCTTAATATGGGAGGCATGCCAAGATACAATTTCGGTGGCGGAGTTCAATACTTTAACCAAGGTGGCACTGTTGCCATGGCTGAAGGCGGTGACATGGATGCTACTATCAACATCGAAAACTTTCCTGTTAAAGACGGGCAAATAGATGGACCGGGTACTGAGACATCAGACGACATACCTGCAATGCTTTCCGATGGAGAGTTTGTCATGACAGCCAAAGCTGTTAAAGGTGCAGGATCATTTAACATTAACGATAACAATGGCATACTAACCCTAACTCCAAATGGAGACCCAAGTAGGGACTCAGGAACTAGAGTAATGTACAAATTAATGGAACACTTTGGGAACGTAGCATAATGGCAGAGCCAATCGCAACAGACATACAACAACAGTTTAGAACCCTAGACCCAACCACCAGAGAATTATTCTTTGGTTCAGGCATACCGGGTACTTCAAGCTACTCACCGGGCTTTATGCAACAAGCATTCAGAGCCTCTGAGAAAACATTTTATGACGAGCAAGGCAACCCAATCGTTGTGCCACAAAAAGTTGCAGGACTCTCTCCTGAGCAACAGGCGGCTATTAACTTATCCAGAGAAAAGATTGGTGTTCAAGACCCTTACTTACAGCAATCTCAACAGGCTTATGGCTCAGGTTTAGAAAGCTTATTCGGTGGCTTAGGTGAGTCAGAACAAGCATTAAGAGACTACGCAAGTGCTGAGTACGACCCAAGCTCTTATCAACAATACATGGACCCATATCAAGAACAAGTTATTGATCAGGTCAGAAGAGATATCTTAGAACAAGGAGCAAAAGGCGACATATCAGCTAGAGCTTCTGACATCGCTAGAGGCGGTGAATCAGCCTTTGGATCAAGAGCTAGGTTAGGTGCTGGAGAACGCACTGAGGCTCTCGGTAGAGGCTTAGGAGAAGCTTTGGGCGGACTAAGGAGCCAAGGTTTCCAACAAGCACAACAAACAGCCATGGGCGAATTCGGCAGACAACAACAAGCACAACAAGGACTGGCTCAAGGGCTTGGTTCTTTGGCAGGAGCAAGACAAGCAGGACAATTTGGAGCAGGACAAGCTTACGCTGGTCTTGGTGGTCAAGCACAACAATCTGCTCAAGCAGACATACAAAGACAACTGGGCTTAGGTCAAATGACACAAGGACAACAACAAAACCAACTCAATGCCGCAAGACAAAATGCTCTTATGCAACAGCAAGCTCCGATGCAACAAATGCAATCATTGCTACCATTCGTACAAAGCGTTCCAGCAGGATTTAGCCAGATTGGTACAACTTATGGACTTCAACCATCGCCTTTATCAACAGGCTTGGCAACTGGATTATCCGCATTGAGTGGAATTGGAAATTTCATGAACCCACCGCAATATAAGGTAAGTTAATATGCCTATGAGTAGAACAGGCTTATCATCGTTAATGGGCTACGCCAATGGCGGTGATCTCTTTGGTGGTAGCACTAATTTTAAAGACGACACCCAAGACTTAGATCAGATTATTGATGCCAATGCGATTATAAACTCCTCAACCAATACTGGCGATGATGCTGGCGGCGACACGGCTGATATTGCAAGCCAAAGTTCAGGCATAGCTGGCTTAACCGATGAGCAGTTGCTAGAAATGATAAGCAAAAGCGGAAGTGGCGACTCAGACATTCAGACTCAATACGCTCAATACAGAAAAATGTTAAACGACATTATGCCTCCTAGACCCAGACCTTCTGGCTATGATTTGGCAGGTGCGTTAGCAAAAGGAATATTTGCATCACAATCAGAAAAAATTCCTTTGCTTGGCAGAGGCGTGGGTCTTGGCTTTTTAGAATTTAATAAGTTGCAAAAAGAAATAGACGAAGCCAACAGAAAAGATCGACAGTCCAGAGATTTAACAGCCTTTGGTATGGTGACTAAGAAGAAAGACACCCCATCAGCAAAAGCATTAAAAACATACAAAAATGACAAAGGAGATGAGTACCAAGCTCTTTTAATTGGCGATGACATAGTTTATTACGGCAATGGCGAAAGGTTAAACGAAGTAGAGTTTAATGAAAAATTTAAAGGCACAAACATGCGCCTTACAGTAGCCAGCGAAGAAGGCAAAGCCATGATGTCTGGAGAGCAATTTAAAAAATTAAATTTAGACTTGCTAGATGAAAAAAATTCAGCCGGAAAGTTGCAGCTTTATTTGCAAAATCAAAAAAACAGAGCCGTTGGGTTTGACTTGCTTGCAGATAATTTTATAGGTTTTATAAAAACAATGGCAGGTGAAAACAACTTGACTGAGAAAGAGCTAATGCTAAGAATATTAAAATCGGGCTTTGAGGGTTTAGTTGGTGGATTTAGGATTGAAACCGTTGGTCCGGGTGTTATGACTGAGTTTGACGCACAAAGAATTATTATTTCTCTTGGTGGTGAGCCGGGTGCTATGCAAAATCCCGGTTTGGTTGCAAAAGTTTTAAAACCTGTGTTTGAAAGAAAGCTTGAAAGATACAACTTAAACAAAAACCATTATAACAATCAAGTTGAAAGATTCTATCCATCGTTTGACAAATATCCAGACCTTGAGTTTGATGAAAGCTTGTTTACATTTGATAATCAATTTCCAGAAGATTCTACCAGCCAAGTGAAAAATGATGACGGTAGCATTACTTATGTTTTAAATGGGCAAAAAATTAGAATAACGCCGGGCGGCATAAAAGAAGAGCTTGGTCCGGCAGATGCGGATGATGACGATACATTTGGTTCTTTGTAATGATAAGTAGAGAATATAGAAACGAAATTAAAAAATTGGGTGAGCAAGAGCCTTGGACTCCCAAACGCATTCGTGGTTTTAAAAGACACTTAAATTCTCAAATTTCAAAAGGCACAACTTACGATGAAAACGGAGTGCCTAACTATGCCAATGTAAATCCAGATAGGTTGGAGATGGCTAAATTTTTAAATAATTCTGAAGCAAGCGCTTTAGATTTTATGGCACAAGGCGCAACATTTGGTTTTAGCGATGAGGTAAAAGGAATGCTTTCATTAATGCCCACTAATTTTGCAACTGCCGTAGAAAGAAATGCAATGGATTTGTACCAAGACAGACATCCGATTATATCGCCCGTTGCTGAGGTTGCAGGCTCCTTAATTCCGTCTGTGGCAACATACGTTGCAACGAGAGGAAGGGTAAACCAGCCACTAAAAACTGTTACAGACAAATCAACCACAGCCGCAGGCTTGGTACTTGCCAAGGTAAAGAATTTTTTTAGCCCTCAGTTAAAAAGCGCAACACGATCTGGAATTTACGGAACCGCATACGGCGTTGGCAAATCAGAGGGAACTGCAAAAGAAAGGCTTGGCAAATGGCAACCTTATGTAAATGGGCTAGCCTCATTTTTGCTCAACCCGGCTGTTAAGGTTGCGTCAAGAGGCGTAGGAGCGGTTGTAGATATTTTCACGGATATGCCAAGTGCAAGCAAGGGCAGGGAAATAGCCGTTGCAGAAGTTAGAGAGGCTTTGGCGCAAGACCACGGCTCGGTTGAAGAAGCCTTGGTTATGATAAAAAACACTATGGGAACTGGAAAGCAAATATCGCCAGCAGACTTAGGACCTAACTCTAGGGCAACTTTGGAAATGGTTAATTTAATACCGGGACCGGGAAGAAAGTTATCGTTAGAATTTTTAAAAAATAGAGCAGAGGGAAGACATGGAAGAATTGTTCATGACTTGCAAGAAGCTTTTGGACCTGGAGCAGATTATTATGTCAGCCTTAAAGCAATAGAAAGTGCAAAAAGGCAAATTGGTGCTGAAAGATATGGCGAGGCTTTTACAATGACAATGTCAGATGGAAGCACTCAACCACAAAGGCTAGGCATGAACGATGAATTTTCTATTGATGTGTTAAATGCTGACGGTGACGCACAACCTGAATTTTTTACAATGAATGAATTAATTAATAGACCCAGTCTGCAAAAAGCCATGCCCAGAGCGATTGAAATTGCAATGGAAGAAGGCATTGAGTTACCGGCGACAAAAATGACAAAAGACGGTTTAGTTTTGCTTGAAGGTGAAAACAAAGGCAAGATAGTTGAAGAAATAGATTTTGAATTTGCTCATTATTTAAAACTGGCTATGGATGATTTAATTTCTAATGCAAACAATCCGCTTAGAAGCGAAACATCCATGGGTCCTACTCAAGTAAACAAAATGATGGGAACTAAAAAAAGATTTTTAGCAGCCTTGGATAGTAATGTGGCTTACAAAACAGCTAGGGACACTTTTGCAGGAATGGCGGCTATACAAGATGCCATGGATGATGGCTTAAATGTTTTTGGTAAAAAATCTTTAGACCCAGAAGAAGCTATGGCTATGATGGGAAATTCAGAGAAAGAGGCTTACAGGCTTGGGGTCTATCAAGCCTTGTTTGAAAAAGTAGAAAAAGGCTCTACTTCTGCTGACCTAGCTAAATTAGTTTTTAATAACGAAAGAAATAAAAAATTAATTAGACAAACTTTTCCCAAGGGTGAGCAGGGCGAAAAAATGTTTTACGAATTTTTTGACAACATTGGCACAGAAATGGATACAAGAGCCACCGAAATAAAAGTTAATGGTGGCAGCCCAACAAAAGAAAGACAGGTAAGATACGATAGGTTTATGGGTAATGTTGGTCGCGAAACTCTGAGGCAGGGCGAGGGCAATATTATTAACTTGATTAACGAAGCCATGAAAACAGATTTTGATTTGTTAAAAACAGAACAAGCCACCGCCGCATCCGAAAAACTTGCAGAAATTTATACAGAACAAGAGTTTGATGAATTTGTAAAATTAATAAATAACAAAAAAACATTTGGAGAGGCAATAAGAGATGTTAACCCATTTAAAATACCTAAAATATTAAAAGCTATAACAAGTTTTCCTGACTCACCCTATGTGTTGGGAGATGTTGTTTCGCAGGTATCTGATGAGATAGACGAAATAGTAGACATTGAGGGAATTGCTCCGCAAATAATAAATAGCGCAAAAAAACTAATTCAAGACGACAACAAAAGAGGTGATAGTTTATCAAGGGCAGACAACTTCCAGAGAACCGTGCCATCATCGGTTGCCAGTGAAGTCATGCCCAAAGAAAGACAGAGAGTTGGCGAGCAACTAGATCAAATGCTTGCTTCCTTCCAACCATCAGACATGCCACTGGTTCCACCAGCTAATGCAATCACTCCACAGCAAATGCTATCTGAGACAATACTGCCTAACCCCAAGGACAGAGAGTTGGCTGAACGCCAAATGATGAGAGGTTCTGGGATTGGTTCTTTAACTTAATTAAAGATTATCTATATCGAACTGGACCTTAGCGTCTGACCCATAAAACTTAATTGTATTTAAACCAAGCTTTATAAAGTATTCAGCCAAGAGCTTTGGCGATTTTTGTGTGCTGTTTGCTAGGTCTAGCAACTGCTCTGAT
>Ga0209634_1000608_pt1 | contig 27679 bp, 24 predicted proteins | sample LinPmetageLP40_FD_184043 | JGI IMG/M metagenome (GOLD analysis project Ga0209634, IMG submission 184043) | Marine viral communities from the Pacific Ocean - LP-40 (SPAdes) (version 2) | ecosystem: Environmental > Aquatic > Marine > Oceanic | place: Pacific Ocean | collected 2010-08-26 | reverse complement strand
GCTGTCGCTGGTGGTGCGGTGGCCGCTCAGCTCGACACGGACAGAGCCGTTGCATGAGGGCGTCCAGGTCGTTAGGGTTTCACCCATGGCGAGTGGTCCTCTTGAATCGTGTTCTGGCAGGAACATCCTGATTCTACAAGAGAAAACCACTCGCCATCTTCGTTTTCAGGTCGGCCTCATGAATAAGCCGGGTTAAAGACTCATCTATGTCATATTGTTATTTTGCTGCTTGGTGCTGGTGCAGCAATATGTCCTGTGCAAAGCATGATTTATCATTGGTAAGTATTTTTTCTTTTTTAGCTGCACTAGGTATTTCAATCCTTATAGCAGTGAAGCGGTATGAGCGAAAATGGTATGGCGCAAGAGCTGTAGCTGAGTCAGTTAAAACGGCTACTTGGCGATATATGATGCGGGCAGATCCTTTCCTAGACGCTGCGTCAATATCAGACGCTAATAAGAAATTCACGGACTTGCTTGTTGAAATCTTGAGGTCTAATAATCAAATAGGAGAGATTCTTTCAGGTCAAAGTTGTACTAATGATCAAATTACCAGTAGTATGATGCAAGTAAGGTCTCAAAGTTTGACTGATAGGAAAGCTTTTTATCTTCAAGAGCGTATCGATGATCAATTAGTCTGGTATGAGAAGAAGAGTAAGCAGAATAAACGTAAAGGAAGTATCTTCTTTGGACTCTTGATCTTTGTACAATCCATAATTATTGCTCTTATGATTACCAAAGTGGTTGCACCTAGCTTCTTGGATATATGGCCTGTTAGCATGCTTGTTGTTGCTGCAAGTTCAATAACAGTGTGGATGTAATTAAAAAGATTTAGAGAAATAAGTTCAGCATATGCACTAACAGCTAATGAAATTGGCATTATTAAAACAAAGCTTCAGTACTCTAATACTGATTCTGATTTTTCAGACTTTGTCCGAGATGCTGAGAATGCATTCTCAAGAGAGCACACACAATGGATAGCTAAAACTGAAGATAGTGTCTCGCCTCACATCCCCTGATGCCGACACGCCAGCGCCATGTGATAGACGATTTCATCGGCTAGGGCGTTGTCGAGGGTGCGTTCAAGATCGATGATCAGCTGGTTGGGGTAGTAGGCACTGAGGTCCAGCCCGACGCCGAGGCCGAGGATGGCCTGGCGGCCGGAGCGGGTCTGTTGCGCGACCACCTGCTTGAGGTGGCTGTCGAGGTACTGTTCATCATTGGCCATGTTGGTGGCGCTGTCACAGGGGCTGCCATCGGAGATGACGACCAGCAGACGGCGTGCGCCTTCGTCGGCAGGAGTGTTATCGGCGAGTCGTGAGCAGGCCCATTGCACGGCTTCGCCATCCACGCCTTCGCGGTAGAGATCGGCCTTGAGCAGGGCGCCGAAGTTGCGGCGCGCACGGCGCCACGCCAGTGAGGCTGGCTTGAAGACCAGATACTGCACTTCATTCAGGCGGCCCGGACGCGCGGGCTTGCCGGCGCGTCGCCAGTCCTTCAGGGCGCGGCCGCCATTCCAGGCGCCAGTGGTGAAGCCGAGCACCTCGGTGGGCACACCGGCCATGTCGAGCGCGCGGGTGAGTATCTCGATCAGCATCGCCACCGCCTCGCCATGCACCTTCATCGAACCGGAGCAGTCGATCAGGAAACTGACCTGCGCACTGGCCTCGGGCACCCAGCGCTCGCGCTGGAAGACCCGCCGCTCGGCCGGCGAGGAAATCACCTGACTCAGCCGCCGCCCATCGATGATTCCTTCCTCCTCCCCGAAGTGCCAGCCCTCACGCTGCGGCGAGCTGAAATGGCGCGCCAGCTGACGTGCCAGGCGCCGCACGTTGATCTTCTGCTCCGCCAGACGCGTATCCAGCGCCTGACGATACTCATCGAGCAGGGCCGCGCGCATGCGCCTGGCCGGTTCCAGCTCGCGGTCATAGGCCGTGGTGAACACCTGATAGGGCAGCAATTCCTCCGGCGCGCCACGCCGATGACTCGGCAGCTGCGATGCCGCCTGCTCCTCGAGCAGGCTCGCTTCCTCATCCTCGTTTTCCAGAAACAGCGCGAAGCGCTGACTGGCCTCAGACTCGTCATCCTCCTCGCCGTCCTGCTCCTCCAGCGATGCGGCCAGTTCCTGCTCCAGCCACAGGCTGATGTTCAGCGCATGCTGCTGATAGGCCGCCTGATCGAAACGCGTGCGTCTCAGCCCCGCCATGTCAGCGCCCAGCGCCTGATAGAAGGAGGCGCGCGTCGTCTCGATGTAATCCTCCGTCTCGTGGATCACCGCACAGGCCATCAGGCGCGACCAGCACGACTGGATGACGCTGTAGATGAGGATGCCGCTGCTCGTCTCGGTCAGGCCCGCGTGATAGAAGGCCAGGCACCAGTCGGTGAAGCGCCGCGCCAGATTCTCCTTCACGCCGGGCATGTCAGGGTCGACCAGCGCCTCGACGCGCAGCTGCTCCAGCAGGTCATAGATCAGGCGGGTTTCCGGCAACGCCGGACGCGCCGCCAGATGCAGCGCCTCGTCGGTGTGGAGCAGGCGCAGCGCGATGGCATCGCTGACCGCGCGATAGTTGTCGAGCGTGCAGTCATCTTCCTCAAGGCGCAGATGCGGGGTGCGCAATGGCAGTGCCTGAGCATGCCGACTCAGGCGCCGCCCCCGATAGGCCCAGCCGGCCTGACCGCTGAGTGCCCCGAGACTCGCAGCCGAAAGCTCCTCGAGATACTGCTGACGACGGCGTACCTGCTGGGCCGCACTCATGCCCGGGCTCCCTTGTCGCTGTCCTGTTCATCCATCAGGTCGCTCTCCATCAGCGCCGCGGATTCCTCAAGCTCCTTGGCGAAACAGCGCTGATAGAACTCGGCGACCAGCGGGCGCTCATGCTCATCGCACTTGTTGAGGTAGGAGAGACGGAAGGCCAGCGCCGGGTTGCGGAAGATCTCGCAGTTCTCCGCCCAGGTGATCACGGTACGCGGCGACATCAGGCTCGACAGGTCGCCATTGGCGAAGCCCTTGCGGGTGAGGTCGGCCACCGCGACCATCGCGCGAATCAGGGCGCGGCCACGCTCGTTGTCCTTGGCGGGCACACGCGCCAGCACGATCTTCACCTCTTCCTCACGCGGCAGGTAATCCAGCTTGGCGACGATGTTCCAGCGGTCGATCTGCGCATGGTTGAGCAGCTGGGTGCCGTGATAGAGCCCATCCTGATTGCCAAGCCCGACGGTATTGGCGGTGGCGAACAGCCGGAATTGCGGATGCGGGCGAATCACGCGGTTCTGATCGAGCAGCGTGAAGTGGCCGTCGCGCTCCAGAATGCGCTGGATGACGAACATCACGTCCGGACGGCCGGCATCGTACTCATCGAAGATCAGCGCGATGGGGCGGGTCAGCGACCAGGGCACGATGCCCTCCTGGAATTCGGTGACCTGCACGCCGTCGCGAATCACGATGGCGTCCTTGCCGACCAAGTCCAGCCGGCTGACATGGCCATCGAGATTGACGCGCAGGCACGGCCAGTTGAGGCGCGCGGCGATCTGCTCGATATGGGTCGATTTGCCGGTGCCGTGCAGGCCCTGAACCATCACGCGGCGGTTGTTGGTGAAGCCGGCGAGAATGGCGAGGGTGACATCGGGATTGAAGCGATAGGCGTGGTCGATTTCCGGTACGTGGGCGTCGCGCTCCAGAAATACCGGCACCTTGAGATCACTGTCGATGCCGAACAGCTCGCGCACGCCGCGCAGCTCAGTGGGCTGCAACTGACCGGCGGGCAGCGGCTGCTCGGCAGAGGCGGCGGGGCCTGCATCGCTGGCAGGGCTTGTATCGCGGCTGGAAGGCGTCAAGGTGGCGTCGCTCACGGGGTGTCTCCCTCGTCATTCTTGTTGGTGGCTGCCCGGCAGACCTGTCGCGGGGAGACAGGCAAAACGGGCGGCGGTAATGCTGTGAATATAGCTTTGTTTCTAAAAATAATGCAAATCGTATCGAAATATGAGATTTGTGATTATTCATTCCCCGCAGGAGCAAGGCAGATGAGCGATACCCTGATCATTGGTGGCGGCGTGATGGGCATGATGATGGCGTGGCAGCTGGCCGAGGCCGGCCAGACGGTCACGCTGCTGGAGCGCGGTCAGTGCGGACGCGAGGCATCGTGGGCCGGTGGCGGTATCGTCTCGCCGCTGTATCCGTGGCGCTATTCGAGCGCCATCTCGTCACTGTCACGTTGGTCAGAAGGCGAATACCCCAGACTTGCCGAGGCGCTCAAGGACGCCACCGGCATCGACCCCGAATACCGCCAGAAGGGCCTGATCTACCTGCGGGTCGAGGATGAGGCGCTGGCGCTGGACTGGGCGCGTACCCAGCACAAGCCGCTGGAGGTGATCGAGCGTGAGGCGCTCTACGCGCGCGAGCCGCATCTGGTCAGTGGCCATCAACAGGCGCTGTGGATGCCGACGCTCGGCAGCATCCGCAATCCGCGTCTCGGTCAGGCGCTGCGTGCGCGTCTGCTGGCGCATCCGCGTATCCGGGTGCGTGAAGACTGTGAGGTCACGCAGCTGGTGCTTGCCACCCCGTCGCGTGTCACGGGCGTCCGGCTTGTTGATGAGACCGTCAGCGCAGATATCGTCGTGGTGTGTGGCGGCGCCTGGAGTGGCAGGCTGCTGGCCGCCGCCGGTGTGCTGCTGCCGGTGCGCCCGGTGAAGGGCCAGATGATGGTGTTCAATCCGGTGGCGGCGGGGCTTTGCAGTGTGGATGTGCCGCTGCTGTCGCGGGTGGTGCTGTGCGATGGCCGCTACGTGATCCCGCGCGCCGATGGGCGGATTCTGATCGGCTCGACCCTGGAGCATCAGGACTTCGACAAGTCCACCACCGCGCAGGCACGTGAGTCTTTGCATGCCAGCGCCGCGAGCATTCTGCCGGCGTTGGGTGAGCTGGCGCCGGAGCATCACTGGGCCGGTCTGCGTCCGGGCACGCCGGATGGCACGCCCTTCATCGGCGCGGTGCCGGGGCTTGATGGCCTCTACGTGAATGCCGGTCACTACCGCAATGGCCTGGTGCTGGCGCCCGCCGCCACGCGCCTGCTCAGCGACATCCTGCTCGGGCGCGAGAGCTTCATGTCAGCGGAGGCCTTCATGCCACCGGGCGTGGCAGCGCCCACGGCCCTCGCAGGTTGAGTCGTCCCAAGGCGGCGCAATGGGACCAGTTGGCACCAGGGCAGCCCCGCTGGTGCCAACTGGCCCAATCGGTGGCAGCCAACTGGTGCTAAAGGGCGGTGCAAGTGTCGGCGTAGTCTCGGGTCATGGCGCAGCGCTTGCTGCCGCTCATCAGCTCAACAACAAGCCCAACAACAAGACTGCGGAGCCCGACCCATGACTCACCAAGCCACCATCGAACTGCTGACCGCCTTCTGCGACGCCCTCAACCGTCACGACATCGACGACTGCCTGTCGATGATGACCGATGACTGCGAATTCCTCGCCATCGCCGGGCCGGAACTCGAAGGCAAGACCTTCGCCGGTCAGGACGCCGTGCGTGCGGGCCTCTCCGCCGCCTGGCAGAACGCGCCGGATGCCCAGTGGATCGACGCGGAAATCTTCGCCGATGGCGAGCGTGGCTTCGTCATCAGCACCTACACCGGCACCACCGCCGATGGCGCGCGCAGCGAAGCGCGCATGATCGACGCCTTCACGCTGCGTGACGGCAAGATCGCGATCAAGAACGCTTTCCGCAAGAACCGTCCGCCCGTCAACGTCTGAGCGCCAGCGGCGCACCGATCAGGGAAGAGGTTTCTGAAGCTGTCTTTGCCTCGGGGGCAGCACGTCATGGCGTCAGATCATGGCGTGCGCCCCGTAGGTGAGAGGAGGTGTTCGAGATGGAAACTATCGTGCAGCACGGCGCCCGGCCGTCGGACATGGGCAACGAATCAGAGCAGCGCCCGGCCACTCAGGCCTCGCGGCCGTATGACCCGGCCTACGACCCGCTGGTGAGCGCCACCCCCGGCGAAGGGCGTGACTACGCGCCGACCTACTGGGTTGCCACCGCCGGTGAGCCGCCGGCAGACGACGGGCCGGTGATGGGCGATATCGACGCCGATGTGGTGATCGTCGGCTCCGGTTTCACGGGCCTGACCGCCGCCATCGTGCTGGCCGAGAAGTACGGCATCAAGGCCACCGTGCTGGAGGCCAATCGGGTCAGCTGGGGCTGTTCGACCCGCAATGGTGGTCAGGCGCAGTGCGCCACCGGCCGCCTCAAGCGTTCGCAGTGGATCGAGCGTTACGGACTCGAGGCCGCCCACGGCCTGCACCGCGAGTGCGTCGAGGGCATGGAGAATTTCAAGGAGCTGATCAAGGACATCGACTGCGATCCGCAGCCGGGCGGCCACCTGTATATCGCCCACCGCGAGCGCATGATGCCGGGGCTGGAGAAGGAAGCACGCCTGTTGCGCGAGACCTTCAATTACGATGCCCGCATCATCGATGGTGCCACGGTGCGCAATGAGTGGGTCGGTGATGAAGAGGCCTGCGGTGCGATGCACGAGCCGGAAGGTATCGGCGTGCACCCGGGCAAGTTGGCCTTCGGCTATCTGCGCAAGGCGCGCCGCCTGGGCGTCAAGGTGCACCCGGCAAGCCCGGTGGAGAGCTGGGAGACCCGCGATGGCGTGCACTATCTGACGACGCCGGGTGGCGTGGTCAAGGCGCGCTCGGTGGGCATGGCGACTGGCGGCTACACCTCCGGCAAGCTGCATCCGGAGCTCGACAAGCGCCTGATGCCGGTGCTCTCCAACTCGCTGGTGACGCGCCCGCTGACGGCGCAGGAAATCGAGGCGACCCGCTTCCATACCCACCAGGTGCTCACCGACACCCGCGTGCTGCGCCACTACTACCGCCTGCTGCCGGACAACCGCCTGCAGATCGGCAGTCGCAGTGCCGTCTCGGGGCGTGACGCGCCCAAGGCGCAGTACGAGCAGCTGCTGATCGCCGACATGCACCGCAAGTTCCCCGCGCTGAGCGGCATCGAGGTCGACTATTCCTGGTGGGGCTGGGTGGATGTCAGCCACGACATGATGCCGCGCATCCATCAGCCGGACCCCAAGCAGAGCATCTATTACGCCATGGGCTATGGCGGCAACGGCGTGATGTATTCCGCCCAGGCGGGCAAGCGTCTCGCCCAGTGGATCGCCAAGGACGCGGCGGACCTGGTACTGCCGATCTTCCAGTCACGCCTGCCGTACCCCAATGTGCTCAACAAGGTCGAATCCCCGCTGTTCGCACCGTTCCGCCGCACCGGCCAGCGTTGCCTGTATCGCTGGTACGCGATGAAGGATGAGGCGCAGTAGGTGTGACTCGCCACTGATGCCACGATGACCCGAATGCTCCCGCATTGATCGCGTTTCATGATCGGTGCGGGAGCACTTTTGTTATCCAGAAGATAATCATTGCGAGTTATCGTTGCTTGGGAATGGCGCAGGGTTTGCCTCAGCCATGGTCGCTATGGCGGCTCGCCTCGCCTTTCTTCTCCTTGCCTTTCATCTCCTCGCAAGGGGCAGGCTAGCTGGCGCGCTGCCGACGTGATGCGCCGTGGGGAGTGGGCAGGGCGGGCTGAGGGGGTAACGACTGTGCTTGTGTTTCCGGTGCGTCCGTCTTCGTTGCGTCCGTCTCCGGTGCTTCGGTCTCTGTGCCCGCAACTGACGGCGCCTCGTCCATCGCCAGCGGCACCAGCGCGGCCAGCTTGAGGATGCCGGCTTCGATGCGTGCTTCCGGAATCGCCGAGAAGCCAAGCCGGAAGTAGTGGCGGTGGCTGCTGCGATCGCAAAAGAAGTGCAGGTCACCGACCTCGATCAGGATGCTCTGCTCGCGGGCGAGGGCGGCCAGGCGGTGGGCATTCAGATTCTTCGGGCCGTGCATCCAGAAGCAGGAGCCGCCGTAGGTAGCCGGCGTGCTCATCATCGGCAGATGGCGCTGGATGGCGTCACGCATCAGCAGGAAGCGCCGCTGCATCACCTGGTGCATCTGATTGATCAGGCTGTCGTGATAGCCGCGCGCGATGAACAGCCCCACCGCACGCTGATTGTTGGTCGGCGGATGGCGCAGCATCAGGCGGCGCAGGGCGCGGGCCTCTCGAATCAGGGTCGGGTGCGCGACCATGTAGCCCAGGCGCAGACCGGGGGCGAGGGTCTTGGAGAGGCTGCCGACATAGATGACGCGCTTGTGGCGGTCGAGGCTCTTGAGCGCGGGTGTCGGGTTGTCGGCGTAGTTGCTCTCGCTCTCGTAGTCGTCCTCGATGATCAGGAAGTTGCCGGTCTCGGCCATGTCCAGCAGCTGGCGGCGGCGCTCCAGCGGCAGGGTGATGGTCGTCGGCGACTGGTGGCTGGGCGTGACATACACCAGGCGGCAGTCCTTGAGCGATTCCAGCGGCTGCATGCCCTTGTCGTCGATGGGCAACAGCTGGATGTCATCGGTGAAGGTGCTGGCGATGTTGTACATGTCGACGTAGCCGGGGTTCTCCATCGCGAAGCGCTGGCCCTGCTTGAGCAGCAGCATGCAGCTGATCCACAGCGCCTGCTGCGTGCCCACCGTGATCAGGATTTCCTCCGGGCTTGCCCAGACACCGCGGCGGGGCAGCAGCCGCTGGTGAATCTGCTCGATCAGCAGCGGGTCGTCATTGTTGAGATGGTCCACCGACCAGCTGCGAATCGACGGCACGCTCATCGAGTCGCGGCTGCATTCGCGCCAGTGCTGGGTGGGGAAGAATTCCGGGTCCAGCTGGCCATAGAGAAAGGGATAGTCGTACTGGTGCCAGTCGCCGGGTTTCTCGATGGCGCGCTGCACAGAAGGCTTGAAGGCCAGCCGCTCATCCCAGTCGAGGCTGTCGGCCTCGATGTCATTGAGGCGCACCGGCGTGTCGGCGCGACCCTTGAGAATCTCGGGATTGATGAAGTAACCGCTGCGCTCGCGGGCGATCAGAAAGCCGTCTTCCAGCAGCTGCTCGTAGGCCAGCATCACGGTATTGCGCGCGACATTCAGCTCGCGGGCCAGCTTGCGGCTGGAGGGCAGCGCGACATCACGTGGCAGATGGCCTTCGAGAATCGCCTGGGAAATCTGCTCGCGAATCTGGAATTGCAGGCTTTCCTTGCGCGAGGAATCGAGGTGAAACAGCGGGTGGCTCATGCGTGTTCTCTATTGTTTTCGCGAGCGTGTCGTCACGAGGACTTTCCAGCGGAAGTGCCCGTTTTATATGCATTTTCTGTACCTGATTGCCCCGCGGTGCGCCGTCAGTGAGTGGCGCGCGGGACGCTGCCTGCCCTGAGGTGGCAGCCACCGGTACGGCTTCATTGAGGCAGACCCCCGTCGGGAGAGCAATAGCCAGCCGGGACTGGCCCCATCGATGCCGACGGACTGGTTCTATCGAGGAATGGCGCACGGGGAGAAAGTGATCTGGCAGGTACAACGAAAGCACAGTTCAAGCACGACGCGACTTCACACTCCCTTTCCTGGGGCTGTAGATGAGCAGGTGATGGCAATCGTGAATGACATGAGGCGCTGCAAGATAGTGGTGCAGACGCGAAGTCATTGACGATATGAGGTGCAGTACCCCGCTCGCTATCACGCGCAGCCGTCAGGAGCCCGCAACAACAATAACGACGGGACAGACAAGATGATCGACTCGACACAGACCCTTTCAGACCTCCGCTTGCTGACTCGCACTGGCGTATCTTGCACCAGCGTATCTCGCGCCAGCGCCTTCAAGTCCTCGCTGGCCATCGCGGTGGCTGCCGCGAGCCTGAGCATGGCCGCTGGCGCCAATGCCGCAACCTGGAAGATGGCCCTCGGTGATGCGGCCGGCGGCACCCAGTATGAACTGGGCAAGACCTTCGCAAGCCTGGTGGAAGAGAAATCCGGCGGCGACATCAAGGTGGACCTGTTCCCCAACGGCCAGCTGGGCAGCGAGCAGGATACCGTCAACAACGCCAGCATGGGCCTCGTTGACCTGTCCGTGGTGGCGATCAACAACCTGACGCCATTCTCGCCGACCGTCGGCGTGCTGACCCTGCCGTATGTCATCCACGGCCCGGACGATGCCAAGGCGCTGACGCAAGGCAAGATAGGCGATGAGCTGCGCGAGAACACCCTGCGCGATTCCGGTATCCGCATTCTGGGCTGGGCCTATTCTGGCTGCCGCCGTCTGACCAATTCCAAGCAGGCGGTCGCCTCACCGGAAGACCTGGAAGGCATGGTCATTCGCGTGCCCAAGAACGAGATCATGATCTCCTCCTACCAGTCCTGGGGCGTCAACCCCAACCCGCTGGCGTGGTCCGAGACCTTCACCGCCCTGCAACAGGGCGTCGTCGATGGTCAGGACAATCCCTACATCACCATCGATGCCATGAAGTTCTATGAGGTGCAGAACCACGTCACCGACAGCTGTTACGTGTTCTCGATGGAACCGCTGATCATGGGCGAAGGCACCTTCCAGAGCCTCAGCGAAGAGAACCAGCAACTGGTGCTGGCGGCCGGTGAAGAGGCGACGTCGCACAGCTATGACTACCTGCTGGCCACCGAGGATTCCATCAAGAAATCGCTGGTGGAAGAGCACGGCATGACCATCACCCAGCCCGCCAATGACGAGCAGGAATGGATCGCCAAGGCCTCCAGCATCTGGCCGGACTTCTACGACAGCATCGGCGGCCGCGACAAGCTGGTCGAGGTGCTCGAGACCCTCGGGCGTGATCCGTCCACCGCGCCCTGATGACCTCCTGAACGGCTGAGGCTTTCAAGGCCCGCCCGGATTCCCCTGCCTGCCGGCACCTGTCATGAGCATGCCAAGCATGTCGTCGACATGTGATCGCTGGCAGGGGAGACGTGGCGTCAAGTGGTCATCGCTGGCGATGTCGGGGGATGTGTATCCATGCGGGTATTGTTGAAGTTTCTGGATAATATCGAGAACTATCTCTGCCAGTTTCTGCTGGTGGTGTTTGTCATCATTCTCTTCACGCAGATCATGCTGCGTAACCTTTTCAGCTACTCGATTCCCTGGGGAGACGAGTTGGCGACCTATGCCTTCGTGTGGTTTGCCTATCTAGGGGCCGTCTACGCCACACGCATGTCGGCGCATAACCGCGTGACCTTCCAGTTTCGATTCCTGCCGCGTTGGGTGGAAACCCTCTGCGGTGTTCTGACCGATATCATCTGGATCGTCTTCAATGCGGTGTTCATCTATTACAGCTACGACTTCGTGTTCAACAAGATGAATCTGTTCTGGAAGTCACAGACGCTGGGTGTGCCGATGAAGTACTTCTATCTGATTCTGCCGCTGGCCTTTACCGCCATGACGGTGCGCATCATCCAGACCAATTATCTCAAGTTCGTGCGCAAGGAAGACATCGTGGACCCGGATTTCCAGGCAATGGAGGAATTGAAGCAGGGCGGTGACGGCCAGGCCATTGATCCACAGCCCAGTGACAGACAGGAGGGCGGCAAGTCATGATCGATTCCACCATCATCTACATCCTGTTTGGCGTCTTCTTCCTGCTGCTGGTACTGGGCGCACCGATCACCGTCTCGCTGGGTGTCGCGGCGCTGGCGACCTATCTGAGCATCGATGAAAACCCGATGGCGTTCGTGCAGATCGCCTTTACCTCGGTGGGTTCCTTCCCGCTGATGGCCCTACCGGCCTTCATTCTGGCCGGGGCGCTGATGGAGGCCGCCGGCATCTCGCGACGGCTGGTCGATATCGCCGAGGCCTTCGCCGGGCCGGTAACGGGCGGACTTGCCGCCGCCACGGTATTTGCCTGCATGTTCTTCGGCGCGATTTCCGGCTCGGGACCGGCCACCACGGCGGCGGTCGGCATGCTGATGATTCCGGCGATGGCCAAGCGCGGTTACGACCGTGGCTATGCCTCGGCGATCACGGCCTCTTCCGGCGGGCTGGGGGTGGTGATTCCGCCGTCGATCCCGATGGTGATCTTCGGGATTTCCGGCATGGGGCTGCAGCCGCCGCCCGAAGCGGTGGCCATGCACGGTGACTTCCAGACACTGTCGATCCCGAAACTGTTCATCGCCGGCGTCATGCCCGGCGTGGTGATCGCCGGCTTCCTGCTGATGATCAACTACGTGATCTCGAAGAAACGCGGCTATCGCGGGCTGACCAACAGCTGGTCGTGGCCACATATCCGCGCCACCTTGAAGAAGGGCGTCTGGTCGATGCTGGCGCCCTTCATCATCCTGGGCGGCATCTACAGCGGCCTCTTCACGCCGACCGAATCCGCCATCGTCGCCATCGTCTACACCCTGATCGTCGGCATCTTCCTGCACAAGGAACTCAAGTGGAAGCCGACGCTGCGCACCCTGGAGACCACCACCTGGATCACCGGTCGCGTGCTGCTGATCCTGTTCACGGCGACGGTCTTCGGGCGGCTGCTGGTCGAGCAACGCGTGCCGGCCCATATCGCCGAGGGCATGCTGGCGATGACCGACAACCTCTACCTCATCTGGGCGATGATCATCTTCTTCCTGCTGTTCGTCGGCATGTTCATGGAGACACTGGCCGCGATCATGATTCTCACCCCGGTGCTGCTGCCGATCATGTACATGCTGGGGATGGACCCGGTGCACGTCGGCATCGTGGTGGTCTGCGCGCTGGCCATCGGCTTCCAGACACCGCCATTGGGGGAGAACCTCTTCGTGGCCTCGGGAATAGGCGGGGCCTCCATCGAGGAGATATCCCTGAAGGCATTGCCGTTCGCGGCGGGCTCGGTGGCGGCCATCTTCCTGATCGCCTATGTGCCTGAAATCTCGCTGTGGTTACCCAGGGTAATGGGGTACTGAAGCACCACCTGAACGTCAGCCCTGCAACGAATGAGGAGAAGGACGATGCCGGCAGTCAAACGGATTCTGTGTTGTGTGGGCCTGCGAGGAGACTGCGAGCGGGTCTTGGCGCGCTCGGTGTGGCTGGCGGGCGCGACTGGCGCCGAGCTGCACGTGCTGCACGCCGTCAAGTCACTCTCGGATGATGTGATGAACACCCTCAAGGTCAACATCCGTCACAAGCCGACGCTGGAGGGCCTGATGCAGCAGCGGCTCGATCAGGCGAAAGAGAGCCTGGAAAAGATGCTGGAGGACTTCTGGAGCACCCATGACAACGGCGACCCGCGCCCGGTGATCGCCGGACTGAATGTGGTGGAGGGCTACCCGGCCTCGGAGATCATCCGCTACGCCACGCGCCATGACTGCGACATGATCATCATGGCCACCAACAAGCGCGGCTTCGTGGCCTCCTATGCGGGCAAGGTCACCAAGGGGGTGATCAAGCGCGCCAGCATTCCGGTGGTGGTGGTACCGACGCCCTGACCGCAGGAGAGAAACGCTTGAGGGATAGCGGTACTCAGCAATTTGGCAGATGAAAAAAAGTCCGCTGAAAAAAGCTCGCCCCCGCAGACAATCACTGTCTGCGGGGGCGAGCGTTTTGGATCATGGCCCATCGTCAGCGTGGCTCAGGTGTCACCCGGGGCTGGACGGGATCACCTCATGAGTCATGTGCGCACAAGGTGCACGCATCAAAGTGTGCCTTCCAGCTCAGTGGCGATCTGGCGCATCAGCGGCGCCCACTCCAGCAGGGAGTCGATGGAGTGGCGCAGGCGCGGCGCGTGGATCGCCAATGTCGCCTGGATCTGGCCGACCTCATCGAAGACCGGCACCGCGATGGCGACCATGCCCTGGATGAACTCCTCATCATCGGTGCTCAGCTGATTGCGCGCCACGGTGTCGAGTGCCTCTTCCAGCGTGGCACGCGAGGTCAGGGTGCAGGGCGTGTGCGCCTCCAGCGCCAGGTGGGCGAGCAGGGCGCGGCGGCGATGCAGCGGCATCAGCGCCAGAAACAGCTTGCCGCTCGCGGTGCAGTGCAGCGGCAGGCGTGAACCGGGCGCCAGCTGGATGCGCACCGGCCAGTTGGTTTCCACGCGGTCGTAATACATCACCTCGTGGCCATCGAGCAGCGTCAGGTTGCAGGTCTCGCCGACTTCCTTCGCCAGCCGTTCCAGCAGGACACGGCGCGGCACCTTGAGGCCTTCATTGGCCAGTGCACCCAGCGACATGCGCCGAAAGCGCGGGCCGGGCAGCAGGTGACGGCCATCCAGATCACGGCTGATCAGCTGCTGTTCTTCCAGCTGCTTGAGCAGGCGATGGACAGTCGGCTTGGGGATGTCGAAGCGCTTCTCGAGGTCGGCGGCGCTGACGGCGTGCTGGGTGGTGACGATTTCTTCCAGCAGGCCGAGTGCGCGAAAGAGCGTCGAATTGGTGGGCGTGTCTTTGCTCATCTAGTGTCCTCATCCTGCTGTCGGGCGCATGTCACTCGGGGTGACCGGGGCCGACAGGGGCAGGGTGGCAAGGCGTCAGTGCATCGATTCATCACGGCAGTGGGCCCCTTGGCGAAGGCTGCCCTGATGAGACGAAGACAGCCCCTCGCGGGGCTGTCGATGAGGCTAGTGTTACAGGTTTACCAGGAACAGGGAAAGGGAAGGCACCAGGCAGATGGCCAGCCAGCAGGCGATCAGCGCGATGAAGTAGGGAATCACGTACTTGACCAGTCTGACGTAGGAAATGCCGGTGATGCTGCTGGCCACGTACAGGTTGAGCCCGAAGGGTGGCGTGACGAAGCCGATGGCGGCACCGACCAGGAAGATGACCGAGAAGTGGATCGGGTCGACCCCGGCCTGCTGGGCGATGGGCGCGAGAATCGGCGCCAGGATGATCGTCACCGGCAGACTTTCCAGAATCATGCCCGCCAGCAGGATGATCAGCATGCAGGTGCCCAGCGTCAGGTAATAGTTGTCGATGCCGCTGAGCATCTCGCTCAGCGCCTGACCGGCACCCAGCACCGACAGCAGCTGCTGCATGACCACCGAGATGGCGATCAGCGGCGCCAGCATGCCGGCGATCTGACCCGAGCGCAGCATGATGGTCGGCAGCTTCCTGAGGCTGATCTCGCGGGTGATCAACAGCCCCGCGATCATGGTGAAGCCCACGGTGATGGCGGCGGCTTCGGTCGGCGAGAACTTGCCCGAGTAGATGCCGTAGACCACCACGCCGATGGTCGCGAAGCCCAGGTAGGCCTTGCGCGCCAGCCTGGCGCTGACACCGGCCTTGAAGGGCTGCAGCTGGCCCCAGCCATTCTTGCGCGCCACCAGATAGCAGGCGCCCATCATCGCGACCACCATCAGGGCGCCCGGCACCATGCCGGCGATGAACAGGTCACTGATCGACAGGTTCATCATGAAGCCGTAGACGATGAAGATGATGCTGGGCGGAATGATGATGCCCACGGTGCCGCCGGAGGCCGCCGTGGCGGCGGCGAAGCGTTCGTCATAGCCGTTCTTGACCATCTCGGGCTGCATGATCGAACCGATGGTGGCGGTGGTACCAGCGTTGGAGCCGGAAATCGCCGCGAACAGCCCGCAGGCGCCGAGGGTCGACATGCCCATCCCGCCGCGCATCCAGCTCAGCGTCGAGTAGGCGAAGTCGGAGAGTCGCTTGGCGATGCCCGCCGCGTTGATCAGGTCCCCCGTGAGGATGAACAGCGGCAACGCCAGCAGGCCGAAGAAGCTCAGGCCCTGGAAGAGGGTGACGCCGACATTGGCCAGCGTGAAGTCGATCACCAGACTGGTGCCGACCACCCACAGGCCGATGACCAGGAAGATGGGCACGCCGAGCAGGAAGAAGGCGGTCACGCCCGCCGTGATCAGGGAGATCCAGATACCGTCTGTCATGCTGACCTCCTCAGTCCATGATGGACGGTTGCAGGTTGAAGGAATCGCCGCGGCGATAGCGCGCCCAGTCGGCGTAGAGGTTCTGCAGTACGCGATAGATGATCATCACCCACGCCAGCGGTGTGGCGAGATAGAACCACCACTGCATGACGTTGTCGGTGCCCGGCACGATGGCGTAGTTGTCGTAGGCCAGCGTCACCTGGGTGGTGGTGAAGTAGATCACCATCAGCCCGAAGCCGATCCACAGCACGGCATCGAGGATCAGACAGGCGAACTGGCCACCGCGCGGTAGCTTCATGCGAATCTCGTTGAGGCTCAGGTGGGTGCGCTTCTTGACGTTGAGCGAGGCGCCGAACCAGGTCAGCCACAGGAACAGCAGCACGGGAATGCTGGTGCTCCAGGGGGCCTGCAGGCCGAAGAAGAAGCGCCGGATGACTTCGACGAAGATGATGCCGGCCATGCCGGAATAGGCGATCAGAATGACGACCTGTTCCAGATGGGCATCCAGCCACAGGAAGGGGCGCGCCCAGGGCGCGGCCTTCTTGAGGGCAGGTTTCTTGGTCGGTTGGCTGAAAATGGTGGTATCGCCCATTACCCCCTCCACCAGCGCTGCGGCTTGACGTTGACGGCGGCGACATCACGCGGAATCTCGCGCGCGACATCATGGATTTCCTGATAGATATCGAGACCGCCGGACCACTTGTTGAGGCGTTCGCGCCACTGCTCCCACGGATCGGGATTGAATTCCGGCGAGCACATCTGTTCGGCGCGTGAGCGTTCGGCGTCCGACAGCGGCGCCACGCGCACGTTGTTCTCGGCGAAGACGGTGCCGGCGGCGGGGTGCTCGGTGGCACCGACGATCTCGAAGCGCCCGGCCTCGTTCATGCCCTGGGTGAAGATCTGCGCGCAGTAGGCGGACTCCATCACCTGGTCCTGCAGCTCGGAACCGAGGCTGTCGAACTTGGGCAGGCTCATGCCGGTGTGTTCGGTACCGGCGAAGAAGCGCAGGTCGACCGCCTGGGACACCACCGGTGCCATGCCGGCGTAGGCCACGGCGCTCATCCAGGTCTCGGCGCCATCCAGCAGGCCCTGACGCAGGCCATCGAGGGTCTCTTCCCAGGCGACCGGCACCGGGTTCAGGCCCAGCTGCTCCATCGCGATGCGTCCCATCTGGGTGCCGGTGACGCGATTCTTGGTGCCCTTGAGATCATCGATGCTGGTGACCAGCGGTTTGTCCTGCCACTTGAGGCCGAGCATGATGCCGCGCAGGTCACAGTGGGTGAACAGGAACTGCAGGTTGTGGCGATGGCGCAGCGGTTCGCGCAGCAGCTGCTCACTCTTCTTGTGATAGAAGAAGTGGAACATCGAGGCGACGGTGGGGAACATGTAGGCGAAATCGAGCACGTTCAGATACGGCGCGCTGCCCGAGGAATTCTGGGTGGAGGCCGAGTAGATATCGACGATGCCCTGCTGGGTCTTGCCGACGCAGTCCAGCTGGTTGCAGACCTCGTTGCTGCCCATGAACTCGACGCGGATGGCGCCGTTGGTGCGCTCTTCCAGGTCACGCGCGAAGAACAGCTGACCGGATTTCTGGATATCGAGATTGCGCTCATTGAAGCCCGAGGCACCGAAGCGCAGCTGGAACTTGGGCGCTGTCTTGTAGCGTTTCTGCTGCTCCTGGTCGGCGGCGCGCGCCAGCGTGGACGCGGTGAGACCTGCGCCGAGGCCGGTGGCGGCCAGCAGGGTCGAGGTCAGACCGAAGCGACCCGAGATGTCGAGGAAGTCACGGCGTGACAGCTTGCTGAGTGGCGATGGCATGGTAGTGCTCCCGGTATTGTGTTTGCTTTTGTGGTGGGATGCAGGCCTGACGGCCGGGAAGTGATGTCGTATCACTCGCCCTGTGTTGGCGTTGTTATGGGTCTTGCGGTGCGGGGCTTGCTTCCGCTGTTTGTCTGGCAAGCCGTTCGTTGATCACTTCTTTAGCCAAGTGCTTGTTTATCCATCCTTATTTGCTGTCCTGATTTGCCCATCTTTATTTGTCAGGCGTTTTCGCAGTGCTTGTTCAGAGAGTGTCTCTTCAGAGAGTGCTGGGGCGCTTGTCAGACATATCCGCTATTTCTTCAAAGCCACTCCAAAACCACTCCAAAGTCTCTTCAAATTCTTCTCCACTCCCTCTTCAAACTCTCCTCAAGCATGTCTCCAGAGCCCATGAGCCCTGCTTCTGGCCTCTCTGGTGACTGCCATTGATGGCGGTCTGTGTCGTTCTCGCTAGTTCGTCTTACATAGTTGGTCGTATAACGAGACGAAAAGTACCGTTACCGGCGTTTCAAATCTCAATGTAGGGCACTTTTTCAGCTTTGGCAAAGATATTGAGACAATACGTTTCGTATTTGACGAATCCAAATTTTTATACCATGATTATGAGACAATATGTCTCGATATGGTATATAAAATAATGAAAACAACACGTTACGCCAATGCCGACGCATCAGCCGCCTATGACTACATCGTGATCGGAGCGGGGTCAGCCGGTTGCGTGCTAGCCAATCGTCTAACCGAAGACCCCTCCATCAAGGTCTTGCTGCTGGAAGCCGGCGGCTCGGACTGGAATCCGTGGATTCATGTGCCGGTCGGCTATTTCAAGACGATGCATAACCCGGCCACCGACTGGTGCTATCTCACCGACCCTGACAAGGGCATCAATGGTCGTCGGCTGCAGTGGCCGCGGGGCAAGGTGCTGGGCGGTTCCAGCTCGCTCAATGGGCTGCTGTATATCCGTGGCCAGCACGAGGACTACGACGACTGGGCGGCCGCGGGCAATCAGGGTTGGGACTACGCGTCAGTGCTGCCGTACTTCCGCAAGTCGGAGTGTCAGGCGCGCGGCGCCAACCAATGGCACGGTACCGATGGGCCGCTGCATGTCTCTGACCTGCGCCTCAAGCGCGAGATCGCCGAGCGCTTCATCGAGGCGGCGGTGGAGGCGGGGATTCCGCTCAACCAGGACGTCAATGGCGAGCGCCAGGAAGGGGTCGGCTATTTCCAGCAGACCACCTACAAGGGCCTGCGCTGCAGCACGGCCAGGGCTTTCCTGCGCCCGGCGCTTACACGCAGCAATCTGACGCTGGTCAAGCATGCGCACTGTCGCCGCGTGTTGCTGGAAGGCAAGCGTGCGGTGGGAGTGGAATACGAGGTGAAGGGCACGATCCACACGGCGCGCGCCGAGCGCGAGGTGCTGCTGTCCAGCGGCGCCATCGGCAGCCCGCAGATTCTGCAGTGCTCCGGTATCGGTGAGCCCGAGCATCTGGCCAGTGTCGGCGTCGAATGCCTGCACGCGCTGCCGGGAGTCGGGGAAAACCTGCAGGACCACCTGCAGGTACGGCTGGTGTTCAAGACCCAGTGCCGCACCCTCAATGACGAGGTGCGTCATCCGCTCAAGAAGCTGGCGGTCGGCACCCAGTACCTCTTCACGCGTACCGGCCCGCTGACGCTGGCGGCCAGTCAGGTGTGCGCCTTTACCCAGTCGCGCGAGGGACTGACGCGCCCCGATATCCAGTTCCACATGCAGCCGTTGAGTGCCGACAAGCCCGCCGATGGCGTGCATCCGTTCTCGGCGTTCACGTCCTCGGTATGTCAGCTGCGCCCGCACAGTCGCGGCCAGGTGCGCATCACCAGCGCCGACGCCAGCATCTATCCTTCCATCCAGCCCAACTATCTGAGCGCCGAGGAAGACCGCCGCGTGGTGGTCGATGCCATCAAGGTGGCGCGACGTATCGCCCAGGCGGCGCCGCTGGCCTCGGTGATCAGCGAGGAGTACGTGCCGGGCGCGCACTACCAGAGCGATGAGGAGTTGCTGGAAGCCGCGCGTCAGTTCAGCCAGACCATCTATCACCCGGCGGGCACCTGCAAGATGGGTCACGATGCGCTGGCGGTGGTGGATGACGAGCTGCGTGTCCATGGCCTGCACGGCTTGCGCGTGGTGGATGCCTCGATCATGCCGGTGATCGTGTCCGGCAATACCAATGCGCCGACCATCATGATCGCCGAGAAGGCCGCCGACATGATCAAGGCCGCCCAGGTGAACATGGCCCAGGCCAGCTAGCAGGCCTGCGTGCCTGAACGACACATCGCGGCGGGGCAGCTTGCCCGTCACCGCTTGCTGGTCTTCAAGAGGAATCCGCGTGGCCACTGACAACAGTTCATCACTGCAGGACACACCCACCCCGCCCACCAGCCTGTGGCGGACCCTGGAAGGGCGCGTGCGCACCATCATGCCGGGCCTGTTGATCTGCATCATCATCGCGCTGGCGACCACCTTCATCGCCGATCACTACGGCGGCCCGACGCTGCTCTATGCGCTGCTGTTCGGCATGTCGCTACACTTTCTCTCCGAGGAGGGGCCGTGCAAGGCGGGAATCGAGTTCGCCTCCAAGACGGTACTGCGCCTCGGCGTGGCCCTGCTGGGGGTGCGCATCACGCTGGAGCAGGTCGCGAGTCTCGGCCTCGGCCCGGTGATCACGGTGGTGCTCGGGGTGGTGGCGACCATCCTGTTCGGCGCGCTGCTGGCCCGCGTGATGGGGCTGGACCGCGACATGGGGCTATTGACCGGTGGCTCGGTGGCCATCTGCGGTGCCTCGGCGGCACTGGCGCTGTCGGCGGTGATGCCGCGCAACGCCACCAGCGAGCGCCACACCATCATGACCGTGGTCGGGGTGACGACCCTCTCGACCGTGGCGATGATCACCTATCCGCTGATCGTCAGGCTGCTGGGGCTGGATGATGCCGAGGCCGGCATCTTCCTCGGCGGTACCATCCACGACGTGGCTCAGGTGGTGGGCGCGGGCTACATCATTTCCGAGCACACCGGGGACGTTTCGACCTTCGTCAAGCTGCTGCGGGTGGCGATGCTGGTGCCGGCGGTGATGGTCTTCATGCTGCTGTTCCGCAGTGCGCGCCAGGCCAATGGCGATGAGGGCGGCAAGGTGCCGATGTTCCCCACCTTCCTGATCGCCTTCGTGGCACTGGTGTTGATCAACAGCCTCGGCTGGGTGCCAAGCGTCGCCGTGGAAGGCTTCACTGATCTGTCGCGCTGGTGTCTGGTGGCGGCGATTGCCGCGCTGGGCGTCAAGACGTCGTTCCAGAAGCTGGCGGTGGTGGGCTGGAAGCCGGTGATCCTGATGGTGGTGGAAACCCTCTTCCTGCTGGTGCTGGTGACGCTGTGCATCAAGTTCGGGCTGGCCAGCATCTGAGCGACTCTTGGGTGTGCTCAAGTGCGAAGGGCCCCGCCGTGACTGGCGGGGCCCTTCAGGTTGAGTGCAGGGGGTCGTTAAGTTCGTTCGGGTCAGGCGAATGTTCAGATCAGGCGGGCTCATACAGCCAGCCAATCAGGGCGATAAGGTGGCTCAATTGCTTCCTGGCCCACGAGTCGTATGATCTGCGCTTATCGGTACGCGTCTGACGGTTGACCGTCACGTGGCGCGCCGCATCCCCATTTCTCTGGAGTCCGATCATGTCTGAATCCCTCGTGCTGGCCTGTCCGCAATGTCTCGCTCTCAATCGTGTGGCCACCGCGCGTCTGGATGACAACCCCAGCTGCGGCAAGTGCAGCGCCGCCGTACTGCCCCAGGAGCCGCTGGAACTGACCAGCGACAACTTCGAGGCCCTGGTGGTGCGCAGTGAAATGCCGGTGGTCATCGACTTCTGGGCCAGCTGGTGTGGCCCGTGCAAGATGATGGGGCCGATCTTCAATGAAGTCGCGGCGCAGATGGGCACCCGTGTGCGTTTCGCCAAGATCGACACCGAAGCCCAGCAGGCGCTGGCCGGTCGTTTCGGCATCCGCAGCATTCCGACGCTGCTGGTGATGAAGCAGGGCAAGGAGCTGGCGCGCGAATCAGGCGTGATGCAGGCCGGTCAGCTCAAGCAGTGGCTGGCACCGCACGCGGTGTGACCACGGCCCGCTCAAGACAAGTCCGTAGTTGAGCGTTCAGGGAATCCGGACGCAGCTCAAGAACTGACAACGCCTGACGTGCAATCGCGTCAGGCGTTGTCGTCTCGGTCGGCCTTGTCGTCTCAGTCGGCCTTGTCGTCTCAGTCGGAATAGACCATCTTGCGCGTCATGCCGCCATCGACGACATGATTCTGGCCGGTGATGAAGCCGGCCTTGTCCGAGATCAGGAAGGCCACCAGCGCGGCGATGTCATCGACATGGCCGACGCGCCCGACGGGATGCTGGGCATGGTCTTCGTCACTCAGCGACTCGGCCTCGCCGCTTTTCTGCAGGGCGCTGACGTCGATCCAGCCCGGACTGACCGCATTGACGCGAATCTCCGGCCCGAGGCTCATCGCCATGGCGTGGGTGAGGGCGACGATACCGCCCTTGCTGGCGGCGTAGGCTTCGCTGTGCGGCTCGGACTGAAGCGCGCGGCTGGAGGCCAGATTGACGATGCTGCCGCCAGTCTCGCGCAGATGACGCGCCGCATGCTTGGCGGTCAGGAAGCTGCTGGTCAGGCTGGTGTCGAGTACCTGATGCCAGCGCTCGAGTGACAGCTCCTCAAGCTTGCCCTGGAAGGGGTCGGCGATCGCGGCATTGTTGATCACCGTGTCCAGCCGCCCGAAGGCCTCGCAGGTAGCCGCGAGGCTGGCTGCCACGGATTTCTCGTCACGCACATCCAGCGTGAAGACGCGCAGGCGCTCGCCGATGTCTTCTGCGGGCTGCTCGCCAAGCGGCGCTCCCGAGCGTTGTGCAAGCTCCCCCGACGGCGCTGCAGGCTCCTCTGTGAGCCCGCTCGCCTGTCGCTTCTTCATCTCTCGATATTGCTGGCCTGCCTCGGCATCGATATCCGCCACGGCCACGCGCCAGCCGTGGGCGAGCAGGTAGTCGCTGATGCCGCGGCCGATGCCTTGAGCACCGCCGGTGATATAGGCCACCTTGGCTGTCTTCATGTGATTCTCCTGATGAGGTGCCGGCAGGGCGATATGACGAAGCGCTTCACACATGCTTCGTCGATGGCGCGGTGTGCCCCTGCGGGCAATGATATAGGTGCGGCTGGCGCGCGAGACAAGGGCGGTGCCCGCAGACACCGCGCGGCGACCATGCCTCAGCATGACAGGCCTCAGAGTCGTGATGGGGCTGGCGGGTGGCGCGGCGCCTCACGGCCTGCGTTGAGGGCTGATCCTGATGGCTGATTCTATTGGTCAGGGAGTTATCGCCTCGCGTGGCAGCTGTCAGACTGTGCATGAGTCCACGTCAGGCGTCAGGTGCGTCTGGGTGACCACGAGATATCGCCATTCGACGCGAGGGGCGAGGAACTCGACTGCCGGGCCGTTGCCCGAGTCCCCTCAAGCCGCAAGCGAGTGAATGAGCGAGCGGGTAGCCCCCGATGAAGTATCAGTCGCGCGAGGAATGAAGATGAACAAGGGGATGCAACACTGGCAGGCGATGGTGGCCGTGGCGGTGATGCTGATGGCCACAACGGGATGCGATGGCGTCAATGGCCCGCGCCCTACCAGCGTGGCGACGCTGCTGGAACACTCCGAGGCCTGGCAGGGCGAGCAGGTGGCCGTGCAGGGCAGGGTGCGCAGCGAAGACGTGCCCAACCGCTACTGGCTGGAAGGCGAAGGACAGCAGCGCCTGGAACTGCTGCCACCGGAGCGCATCGGTGCCTATATCGGCCGCGAGGTCCAGGTGAGTGGCCGCTTTGAATTCGAGGTCGGCGGTCAGCGCCGCATACGCCTTTCCAAGGTCACGCCGCTCGACAAGACGTCGCCTGAGGAGTGAGTGGGCACTTGCTGGGGTGGTGGGATGTAGCGCGCTGGAGCGGGCCAGGGCTGGCCAGAGCAGGCTGAACAAGGCGCCTCGGCAAGCCGGAAATGACGGGCTGGAAACGACAGTCCGCAAACGACGATGCCCCGTCGCGCACAGAGCGCAGGCGGGGCATCGTCGTATCAGGCAAGCAGACCTATCAGGCTTTCTTGACGAAGATCGACTTGAGCTTCATCGGGCCGACGCCATCGATCTTGCAGTCGATGTCGTGATCGCCATCCACCAGGCGGATGTTCTTGACCTTGGTGCCGACCTTGACGACGGAGGAGGTGCCCTTGATCTTCAGGTCCTTGATGACGGTGACGGTGTCGCCATCGACCAGCTCGTTGCCGTTGGCATCGCGGAATACCGGGCCGGCTTCCTCGACGGCGGCTTCCTTGGACCACTCATGGGCACATTCAGGGCAGACGTACTGCATGCCGTCGTCGTAGGTGAATTCGGAATTGCAGGCCGGGCAGTTCGGGAGGGCGCTCATCACGGTGTCCTGAAAGCTGTCTCGCGCTTCACCCGCTAAGAAGACGGGCGAAGATTCAGGCCGAGACATGGTGTTGGAAGGCGCGCATCGGGCTCAAGCGGTGCGCGAACGGCGGCAAGCCTACACCGATTCCATGATAGCGACCATCCAGTGCGGCCCTTGGTCGCAATCAGCGCGCGCCACTGCGGCCTCGCTTGGCAGCGTCTCAAACTACTGGTCTTGAGCCACCCACCCTCAACAACTCGCCATCAGCGCCTGACCGACGCGTGAGCCATTCGGCCGCCCAAGCTCACGGCTGATCCAGTCGCCGGTGCGGGCCAGCGATGCCAGATCCACCCCCGTCTCGATACCCATGCCCTCAAGCAGATAGAGCACGTCTTCACTGGCGACATTGCCCGAGGCGCCCTTGGCGTAGGGGCAGCCGCCCAGACCCGCCACCGAACTGTCGATCACCGCGATACCTTCCTCCAGCACGGCGTAGAGGTTGGCGAGCGCCTGGCCGTAGGTGTCGTGGAAGTGGGCGGCGAGCTGCGTGATCGGCACCTCGCGACTGACCTGCTCCAGCATGTGCTTGGCCTTGAGCGGCGTGCCGACGCCGATGGTGTCGCCCAGCGAGACTTCGTAGCAGCCCATGGCCTTGAGCTCGCGAGCGACGGCGGCCACCTCGGCGGGGGCTATCTCGCCTTCATAGGGGCAGCCGAGCACGCAGGACACATAGCCGCGCACACGCACACCGGCCTTGAGGGCGTGTTCTACCACTGGCGCAAAGCGCTCAAGCGATTCGGCGATCGAGCAGTTGATGTTGCGCTGCGAAAAGGACTCGCTGGCCGAGCCGAATACTGCCACCTCGCGCACACCACACTCCAGTGCCGCCTCAAGTCCCTTCATGTTGGGCGTGAGGGCGGAGTAAGTGGTCGCTGACTTGGCGGTTGTTGACTTGGCGTGGCCGTCGCGCAGCGCCAGCATGATCTCGCGGTGATCGGCCATCTGCGGCACCCACCTGGGCGAGACGAAACTGGCGGCCTCGACATGCGCAAGACCGCTGTCGCTCAGACGCCGGATCAACTCTAGCTTGGTGGTAGTCGCGACGGGCACCGACTCGTTCTGCAGTCCGTCGCGTGCCCCCACCTCGACGATGCGTACCTTGCGGGGAAAGTGCATGCTGACTACTCCTTGTCCGACTCGACCTGCGCGGCCGTGAATTCGAGCAGCACATCGCCCTGGACCACGCTGTCACCGGCCGAGAAGTGGAACTGGGCGACCTCGCCATCGGCGGGGGCATTGAGGGTGTGCTCCATCTTCATCGCCTCCATCACCATCAGGGGTGTGCCCTGCGGGACATGGCTGCCCGGCGCGACCAGCTGCGCGACCACGGTGCCATTCATCGGCGCATTCAGGGTCGCCTGGGTCTCGTGGCGCGCGTGGTCCACGGCATCGGCGCGCCGCCACAGCAGGCGTGATTCCCCCTGTGGAGTGCTGCCGGACTGGCTGTGCTGCGCTGACGACAGCACCAGCACTTCACCGCCGCGGGCCGGCGCGTGACTAGCCTGGAAGCGGCGACGATAGCCATCCAGCGTCACGGCGATGGCGTTGCCTTCAAGGCGAGTGAGTCGGCCGATATGGCTTGTGGTCTGTCTTTCATCGCCGCAGTGAGTGGTCACTTCAATCTGCCAGTCGCCGCGCGAATCGCTCCCGGACGACGTACCCGCCGTGTGCGTATTCGCCAAGGAGGCATGCGTTACGGGGCGGCGCGCAATGATATGCGCCACCTTGTCGCTGCGCTCATCGGCATCGGCGTCAGCGGGCAGACACAGCGCCAGGCGCACCTGGTGTGGCAGGCCATTGCGCCAGCCATCGCGGCGCTCCCACGGGCTGGCGCAGGGCTGGCGCGAATGTGATGCGTGGCTGGCTTGCTCATTCAGGCGCGAGAGCGCCAGCAGGGCACTGGCCGCGAGACTATCGTGATCCAGCGTCGCGTTGGGGAACAGGCTGTCGTGATGGCGCTCGATGAAGCGGGTATCCAGCTCGGCGGCGCGGAAGTCAGCATGGCCCGCCAGGCGGGACAGGAAGGCGCGGTTGGTGGTAACGCCGCGCACTTCCAGCGCTGCCAGTGCGCGCAGCAGTGTCTCGAGCGCCTGTTCACGAGTCGGCCCGTAGCTGATCAGCTTGGCCAGCATCGGGTCGTAATGCATCGAGACTTCATCGCCCTCGGCGACGCCGCTGTCCAGGCGTACCTGCCGGGCGGTCAGCCCGGCCCCTGCCAGATCCAGCCGGAAGCGTTCCAGCACACCGGTGGCGGGCAGGAAGTCGTTGTCCGGGTCTTCGGCGTAGAGGCGCGCCTCGAAGCTGTGACCGGTCAACGTCAGCTCATCCTGCTGGCGCGGCAGGCGTTCGCCCCGCGCGATGCGCAGTTGCCATTCGACGAGGTCTTCGCCGGTGATCATCTCGGTCACCGGGTGCTCGACCTGCAGGCGGGTGTTCATCTCCATGAAGTAGAAGGCACCGTGGCTTTCGCTGCCCGGTTGCGGCGCATCGAGCAGAAACTCGATGGTGCCGGCACCGACATAGCCGATCTCGCGCGCTGCCCGCACGGCGGCCTCGCCCATCTCACGGCGCAGCGACGGCGTCAGCCCCGGCGCGGGCGCCTCTTCCAGCACCTTCTGGTGGCGACGCTGGACACTGCAATCGCGCTCGAACAGATAGACACCGCTGCCGTAGCTGTCGCAGAACACCTGGACTTCGACGTGGCGCGGCTGGGTCAGGTATTTCTCGATCAGCATGCGCTCGTCACCGAAGGCGGCGCGGGATTCACGGCGACAGCTGGCCAGTGCCGCCGCAAATTCCCGCGCGCTCTCGACCACGCGCATGCCCTTGCCACCACCGCCGGCGCAGGCCTTGATCAGCACCGGATAGCCCATGCGGTCCGCTTCAGCCTGCAGCAAATCGTCCTGCTGGTCATCGCCATGGTAGCCGGGCACCAGCGGCACATTGGCCGCCTGCATGCGCATCTTGGCGGCCGACTTGTCGCCCATGTCGGCGATCGCGCTCTGGGGCGGGCCGACGAAGATGATGCCGGCCTCGGCCAGCGCGCTGACGAAGGCGGCGTTCTCGGACAGGAAGCCATAGCCGGGATGCACGGCATCGGCACCGCTTTTGCGTGCGGCAGCGATCACCTTGTCGATATCCAGATAGCTTTCGCGGGCGCTGGCGGGGCCGAGACGCAGGGCCTCGTCGGCCTCGCGCACATGCAGGGCATCGGCGTCGGCATCGGAGTAGACCGCCACTGTCTGGATGCCCATCGCGCGAGCGGTGCGCATCACGCGTACGGCGATCTCACCCCGGTTGGCGACCAGCAGCTTGCGGATCTCGCCGCAACCGGCGGGGAGGGTCTGGTCTGTCTCGCGGTTGGCGTTCATGGCAAGCGTCCTGTGGCGAAGGTGGCTAGGGAAATCAGTAAGAGAAAAGTCCAGAAGATGAAAGCTCGGAAGAAGATAGTCCGGAAGAAGTTAGTCCGGCAGTCTCATGGCCGAGGTGGATGTCTGAGATTGATGGCCCAGATTGATGACCGAGAGTGATGACCGAGAGTGATGACCAGTGCCGAGAGCGTCGATATGCCGCCAGCGGCTTTAGGCCTCTGGTGTG
>Ga0209634_1000607_pt1 | contig 27782 bp, 29 predicted proteins | sample LinPmetageLP40_FD_184043 | JGI IMG/M metagenome (GOLD analysis project Ga0209634, IMG submission 184043) | Marine viral communities from the Pacific Ocean - LP-40 (SPAdes) (version 2) | ecosystem: Environmental > Aquatic > Marine > Oceanic | place: Pacific Ocean | collected 2010-08-26 | reverse complement strand
ATTTGATAATTCTTCTTCACGACCAGTGTTAGTAATTTCTTCTGGATCTTCATCAAGGTCAACATTAAATTTCTGTGATGATTCGTTCATCTCATAATGATCTTCTATTATCTCATCTATGATTGCTTCGATATTCTCGCCAATAACACCACCAAATTGATTCTGTGCAACTTCTTCCATTTGTTCTTGTATGTATTTTCCAACTTGGTCGTCGTTGCCAGATGCCTGATATATTACGTCGAATGCGTTATCGTCTTGAGACATTTCATGCACTAGTTTACTTTCAGGGCTTACAAAACCTTCTTGTATTGCACTTTCTTTTTTAAGATTATCCATTGGAACATCTAATGGTAGTTCCCCTTGTGCTGGACTCATTGCACTATCTTGTCCATATGTTAACTCATCAAATATCATATCTAAATACATAGTAGGGAAATTTGAATCTGCAAAATTATCTATTGAACTTTCTATCCAATTTAATATTATTGGTCTAGCATCTGCTTTTGGATTTTTATCTCCTGCATCTCCTAATTCGTCATACAATGTATCATCACCAAAAGCAAAACTAATTGCATCTGTTGCACCTTCACCACCATCGCCCAATGGTATAGGTTTTTGCATTAAGTCTATTACTTTTTGTACTGTATCTTGGTCACCTGGTAAATTCCAAGTACCTTCAACAAGTCTATCCATTGAACTCTCGTAAACTTTAAAATGCTCCATCGGAACTTCAACCACATGACGTTCGCCACTTGTATTTTCTACAGTAGTTAATACGTTATTCTCTAAAGATTCTTTTTTATCTTTCATTTGTTTAATATACATACCTGCAAGTTTTACTGCCTTGCCTTTGTTTGCTTTAAACTCTGGATCTTCTTCTTGTTGTCCAAATACACTTCCTATACTTCCAATCTTTTCTGCCATTACTTCTGCAAAAGTTTTTACACCATCGTCTGTTGCTCTTTCACCAATGTCAACTAATATTAAGTTAAGCAAGTCGTTACTACTTCTGTATTTTACATTCTTTAAAATATTTTCACCAGGTGCTAATTCTAGTTTTTCAGGTAAATCAAATGGTCGTTCTGGAGTATCACTTCTATCTCCCATTCCCATGTTAACTTCACCGTATCCAGGTTCTTTAACATCACTGCCATACTTTGCTTCGAGGTCTTGTGCATCTTGACTCCAACTACCAATCTCTTCGCCATCTTTCATTGCAGTTGCACTGTTTACATCACCAACAACTTCTGCACCAGCACTAGTAGCACTCCTGACCCATTTACCATAGTCGAAGAATTCGCCTTGTTTCTTTTCTGTAATTTTCATTGCTTTCCCCACTACACTTAAACTATCTTGTAGTTTATCATCGAATACATTTCTAGTTAGTTTTGCTTTAAGATCATTTATATCATCTTCTGAAACTTCAATGTCTGATGGCTGATATGCTTCGAAATAATTAACATATCCTTTTTGTTTACTGATGGATTCTAATGTATTTTTTAATCCGTAATATCTACCTGTTGCTCTTTCAATTATATCTTGTGCATCTTCATTTACATAATTTTGACTTTTAACACCGCGAACAAATGTTTTAAGTTGTGACATCTCTGACATAATTTCACCAATATGCATTCCGTGTTCGTCTCTAGGATACCCACCGTTACTTACGTGTCTTGCCATTGCCCTTGCACCTGGCAAGTAGTTATTCTCAAATTTAAATCTTTCTCCTTGAGAATTTTCAATGTAAATTGCTTTTATGTTTCTGCTTCTAGCACCCATTTTATCTTCATCAACTGTTCGGTTATGTTGTACGATTAGTTTTGCATTATTAAGATTCTGGTAACTTTTTTGCTTACTTCCGTATAATTTGCTTTCCATGGTAAGTTCTTCCTCTGTTTTATTCTGTTTTGATAGAAACGCAAAATCTTTTTTATCTAGTCTTGCTTTGGAGATATTCTTTGTTTGATAATTAAGCATATTACGAGCAGAGAATTTACTTAGTCCTTTTAAGAAATCATACCATTTGTTTTTAAGTTTTATATTAACATTGTCAGTTATATCGTTAGAGAAGTAAACCTTTAGTATACCAGTATCAACTATACTAACTACTACACTGCCTAGTCTTTCTCCGTCAGCACTAAAATCAAACTCAAAGAAAACTGCTTCGCTAGGCACTAGTGTCTGCGACCCGTCTTCTCTTCCTAGGGTTAAGTTCTTAAATTGTCCTTTTAACTTACTAAATAAGTCTTGTGGTGTTGAGTCTATCATGATACTGTATTTATTACATTTTACATTATTACAAATGGCATTGGTTGCATATCGTAGTCACTTCCGTCGCTCATTTGTGTATCTAATTCAGGGAGATAGTTCTTTAGTTCGTTAGCCATTCTCAAAGAAAGTATAAGACTCATAACTAAGTCGTCTGTTTCTCCTGTTTTGGCTGCATAACTACCTCCACTAGCAACAAAGCATTTAAGTTCGCTAACCAATAACTTACTGTTAACTTTTAATCTACTACTTTCAACTAGTGTTTTTAGTTTACTACATGCAGTTATTTTACTTCTTTGTGTAGTGTTAAATCCTTTACGAAACTGTTTACTATTGCCATGAGCTCTACTTTCACTTAAAAATACTCCAGGAATTGCTTCTTCTCCTATTTCTGCAATAGTTACTAGTGCAGCTTCTCCTATACTATTATTCTCAACACTATAGTATACACTGTTAGCATCTTGTGTATCTTCTACAATAAATTGTATAATTTGTCGCATTATCTGTATTTGTTGAGGTATAGGAGTTTTATTATGTCTCCATTCAGCAACTTGTATCATTGTAGGCACTTCTAGTACTTGAATTGCTGCTGGATCCCCTCCTGTTCCAAGACTAGGATCTAGTGCTACTAAGTATGTCATTCCTTGTTTAGGATTCGCATACCATCTAACAGTTCCTTGTTTGCTAATAGGGTCTTCTCCTCGCATACCTGTTAGAACTAAACTATCAACAAGAGTTTCATCATTGATAATGAATTCACAATCATGCTCACGTCTAAACCGTTCTTCTCCAATACGACCTAGTTCATCTTTTTTCCATTGTTCGTCTCTATCTGGATGTTCGTGCCAATAACTACGGTATGCTTTAAACCCGTTTACTCCAACTGCACCTGGTAGTTCATTTCCGTGTTCATCAAAATTCTTATTTGCATCTCTCCAAATAATAGCAAATTGATCTTCGTCGCTGTTAGGTGTGCTTGTAATAATAGCACTACCACCTGTTGCTAGAGTAGGAGAAATACTAGTCCAAAATTCTCTAGCAATAGTGTTACGAACAAATGCAAACTCGTCACTATACAAAAGTGAGATACTTAAACCTCTTCCTGTGTTTTCAGTTGTTGCTTGTGCAATAATACGACTGCCGTTATCAAACTCTATACTACCTTTGTTATAACTAGTAACACCAGCACGAATATGATTAGGGCATAATTCATATGCATAACGTATACGTTGCATAATCTCTTGTGCACCTGCATACTTGTGTGCGGCAATAAGTATTATGCTATCAGGCACAAACATTGCTCTCCACAATAAGTAACCTGCCGCAGTAGTAGTCTTTCCTGTTTGACGAGGCAACATGTTAATGTTAAATCTGTGATTGTGATATGTCTGTAGTAATCTTTCTTGATACTCGTATGGGTGGTATTTTATTTGACCTTGTACCGGATGTTGTATATTAAAATAGTTTGTTAAAAAATAAAAAGGCCCGGTTGCAGAATCTGTACACTTTGCAAATTCAAGTATCTCTTCATTTGTAAATACTTCTTGCTGGTTGGCTTTTTTTATTAATACGCCATCTAAACTTTTGCTCATACTAGTACTTAGTATACTTAATTTTAGTCTTCTTTCTTATAGATACTAAAAATACCATATGCTAATCCTGCGATTGCTACCCATTTAATAATTGGAGTTGCCATTAATGCTATTGCACTAATTGCAATTATAACTGCTCCGTCCCACGAAGTTCTTTCTATTGTTCTTGCCTTAACCCATTCAATTATAGCCATTTTCTGCTCCTTGCTTTATTTAAATATAAAACGGTGCCTAAAAAATAGACACCGTTTAATAAAGTATTTTTTAAGATTAATGTATCTTATGATTGTGCAAAAACTGATGTGCCGTTAACGACAGAAGTTCCTGAACTCTCTAATCTTGCTTCGAATCTCCAAACTGATCCGTTAAAAGTGATGATAGCATAACTACCTACACCAGGACCTGCATTAGTTAATCCAACTAAATTAGCAAAGTCATCAGCAGTACCATCAGCGAGATCAACTGCGAAGTTTAGACCTGCTAAACTACTTGTTGCGCCAACTGGTTTGTATATTGCTGATTTAGCCATATAAAACTGACTAGCAGTACCAATTTTCATAGTTTGACCGTTACTTCCTAACACATGGTATTCAAGGATAATAACATCACCTAATGATGAATTAGCATATGTTGGTAGAGTTACAGTCATAGCATTACCATTAGCCGGTGTCATATAATGTGTACCTGCAGCCAATAATATATCACTACCGTTTGCTAACTGTGTTTTAGCAGTTATACTTGCTCCCATCAGTCCAGTTGGACTGGCTTGAACAACAGAATCTTGTAGTAATCTAACACCACCTGCTGTTGATCCGTCTGAAATTTTAAAACTGTTTGTGGAATCGTCGAAGAACAAGTCTCCGTCTTTTCCTGTGTGTGCTCCAATTGCTTGGTTAATTACTTTGCCACGAATTTTTCTTAAAGCCATTTTGTTTTCTCCTTTAGAGTTTACGACGTCCTAGGTCTACAGAGTTTAGTCTCCATAAGTCTCACACTTTGGTGAGCACATAGTATTTATTAATCTAGTCACTAAAATAGCACCTAACGGTGCTATTGAGTTATGTTTTAATTATTTGTTTTGGTTGTTTAGTTCTGCAATGAATTTATCATATTTTGTATAAAAACTTTCATAAACATCATCAACCTTAAGTGGTTTAACATTCATTGGATTGTCTCCACCTGCGGCTGCTGGATAATGTGTCTTAGGACCGTTTAGTCCTCCACTTAAACCAACCATCTGTTCTTCTGAATCGCCGTATTCTTCGTTAGGCTCATTAGCATACTCTTCGATCTTTTCTGCATAGTTTTCAAATCCTGCTAATTGTAATATGTCCTGTAGTTCTTGTACTGGAACTTCTACACTTGCTTCTTCTACACTTGCTTCATTAGTCGCACTTTCTACAAACATTCTAATCATTTCAGCATTGTCTTCAATGTCATCAGTACCTGTAATTTGTTCTAACTCTTGCATGTATGCTTTAGTAATAGGCATTTCATCAATAAATGACATTGGGTCGTCTTCAAATTTATCTTCGCCGTATTTTTTTATCATTGCGTCAACTTCATCTTGTTCCATTGCATCTGTTGCGATGCCACTATTCATCGCCCACTGAACGTAACCTTCTGGAAGGCTATCACCATTCCTGCCAATATAGTTTTCATACTTTTCTACCCAAGAAATCATATCATCTTTTCTATCTTCTTGTACTGGAACTTCACTATTTTCTTTAATCATAATGTTGTTACTACTTGAACCCATAACACCACCTAAATAAAGCATACGATCTAATTCTGTTTCATCAGATTCTACATCTTCATGCACTTCATTTACAGATTCTAAAACGCCATCTGATAAATCATCTGCAACAGAATCTAATTCGTCTTTTAATTGCATTAATGTAGCATCGTCTAATTTGCTTACTAAAACATCTAAATCTTCATATTTTTCAAACATCTGGCTAAACATAGGAGCATTGTCGTCTAAGTACTCAAGTGCTGCATCATCATATTGACCTACAAATTCATAAACTGCATCGTATGCCTGTTTAACTGCGTCTCCGGCTGATGATTCACTTATTGTTTGTCCACCAGGTGCTTCGTTTACACTTTCGTTCATTTTATCTTTAATTTCTTGTTTGATCTCATCATACTGATCTGCCATGCCAGGATATTTTTTTGCAAATTCTGCTTTAGTCATGCCCTCTTCGACATCCTGCATCATGTCTTTTACAGCACTTTCTTGAACAGTTTTTTTAGCAACTACACTATGAGTTTTACCTGCAGCAACAATACCTGCTTGTATATCTTCGTTATCGTAATTCTCTGCTATTTCAGACAGTTTTTTCATTACATCAATCATATGCATTTTATTTTCCTTCTTTTGCAAATTCGTATTTACGAGTCTCGATAGTTTTTAACATGTTCTCGTTATATTTGTCGCCGTAAAGTGAATCAACTTTAATTTCTTTTTGGTCTTTATATTCTGCATCATCTAATTTTGCAGTATATACTTCACCTTCTTGTTCTAAAGATTCTTCTCTAGCGATTTCTTCAGGATGATCTTTATTAATTACAACTATCTCATTTGGTGCTATGCCAACTGCATGTTTAAGATATTCATATAACACATGTGCAGTAACTGGATAGTTAACCTCCGCATCCATTATATAAACCTCTGCATTAGTTAATGTTTGAAAGTCCATTGGATGTTCTTGGATAGGAGTTTTCTTAGGCTTACTAAGACTTTTTAAATCAAATTTTCCAAGTGCATCTTCTAGCATATCCATAACTTCGTCTTCAATCATATTTGCTATTTTGATTCTAAAGTTATAAGTTGTGTCACTTTCTGTTAGATAATGTTTGAAAGTTTTCATAGTTGTCATCCTTTATTATAGTGTATTTATACATTTTTGCCTAGAATTTCGTTAAGAAGAGTATTACGATCTACTACCATTCCTTGTCCATCTGCAGGAGTATCAGGGGCATTTTGTTTATTTTTAAGATCTAATGTTGCTTTTTTGATTTGCAAATCTACCATTTTAAGTTTTTTATTAACTTTATTAGTTTTAGCAGTCAGTGCAGTATCTAACATTCTACTTGCGTTATTAAATATCTCTCCTGCAAACCTAGCCTCTACGTTCATTCCTAAGTCCATTAAGTCTTGAAAGGTTTGTCTAGCAGTTTCAGCAATGTCATCTAGTTCAGCATCTGTAGTTTCTAAATCTCTTACAGTTGGTAATGCGGCATCAATCTTACTAACACTATCTAATGTAGTGTTAAGTTGAGTTATCGTAAGTTCTTCTTTTGGTTGTTCATCTACTGAATTATCTTCGTCTTCTAAGTCAAACAATTCTTCTAATTTCTTTGTCATTTGTTTCTCTTAAACAATCTCTACAAATACAATCATTATATTTGTAGTTGATTTTACCCCTAGGTTCATTATGACACCAGCAAACATGCCATCCTGATGTATCAGGGTTACAAGTAAATTCTTTATCACACAATTCACATGTTTTATACATTATTATTACTTATCTATTTTTCTTACCTTGGTGAAATATATCTGATTCAGTAACAATTCTAAAATTTAGTCCTTGTCGTTGACACCATTTAGACGCCGCTTCCCATTTAGCATGGTTAATTGCTATTGCTAATCTATCTCTTTGGCTAGTTTTTTCTGTAAGTCTTGTTTGTCCACTTGGCTTTATTTCAATAAGTTCAGCACGTTTTTTGCCAGTCTTGTTTTGATAAACAATAAGAAAATCAGGAACATATATAGTTTGTTTTCCTGTTAATGGGTTTCTATAAGGTATCTTAACTGATTCACTTGCCCATTGTATTACACTCGGATGATTGTCACAGAAACGCATAAAAGCATGTTCCCAACTACTTCTATAAGTTGGTTTTTTAAGTCCAGCATACTTGTTGGTATTTGCTATTTCGTATAAACCTCTTGCCCACTTGTTAGCCATAATCAAGCCTTAACTTGTTGTGATACTCTAGCAGGTACTTGTTTGTTGTTTGTATACCCTAATAAACTCGATCCTAATCTACTACTGTTTAAAAGTAAAGGTATACTAAGTCTAGGATCAGTACTTTCAAATTTACTAATAACCTCATGAGCATATAGGTTTAATTCATTTATTGAATTTAATATCGCAGCAATAAGTGCCGCTGCTGCTTGTTCGTTGGGTGTTCGCTTGACACAAAACGACTTAACAAGTTCATAATCATTGTCTGTAAATTTTCCTTTAGGACTGAATTGTGTGGAAAAGAATTCATTGACTCTTGCATCTACGTTGTCGTTAATATTTGTTATAGGTAAAGCAGTGTTTTGTGTTGTCATTTGCAGTATTCTTCCCAATATTTTAATCTATCGTTGTACGAAGTTCTTTCTTCATCGTGTTTCTTTAATATCTCCATATAATGTTCATAGTCGATTATCATATGTAACTGGATCCAGTGCTAGAAGATGATGCTGAAGTGGAAGTACTCTCTCCGCTATCAGTTGTTGTGCTAGATATTGTTGTTGTTGTACTTGCCGGTGACCCTGTTGACTCAGAACTAGTTTTTCCAAACTGCAAAGATGCTTGTCTGGATAGATCTGATATTTCTTTTTTAAGCGATGAGTTACTGGGGTCGTTATTAAGCAATTGAGTAAGATTCAATACTCTATTCGCAATCTCAGTCTTCTTCCTGGCTTTTGTGTTAGAACTATTAGTTAAGTCTCGTTGATCACCGTCACTTAACTTTCTAAAACTACCAGCACTACGAGTTGTTTTGGGCACAACTGTACCGTTGCCCATATTAAAAGGATCAGAGAAAAATGATCCTGCTAAATTAAACGCAGTATTAAATATATTACTTCTGTTACTCGATACTACACCTGATGGTGAATTATTACCAAACAAAGCAGTTCTATCAACAGGCGAGCCTGTTCCACTTAATCCTTCTCCTGTGTTAACCCTGTTATTATCTCCAACTAACGCAGTAGGGAGTATTACATCAGTTAAAGGATTCTTACCTCTCAATATACTACCAACTGCTCTTTCTAAATCTTTTTCAAATACTCTTCCTAAGTCTGCATCTTTTGTATTATTAAATATAACTGAACCTTTAATAATTGCACCTAATAAGTTTCCACTTGCTAGGTCAGAAGTAACAGTATTAATTGCATCAACAAGACCACCTTGATAGAAGATACTATCAGTAACTCCTCCGCCGAATACACCTAATGGACTTGGACTATTATCATAGTGAACATCAGTAAATCCTTTAGGGTTTATGTTGTTTACAAATCCTGTGGCATACTTCACTGTTTCGTATTGAATGTTCATAGTATGTTGCATTAAACTACTGTTAGCATACGAATGAGTATCGTGCCCAAAAGCATTTATTATAGGATTAATTAATGTATATTCTGCAAATCTTTTTTGTAACATAGAATAGATTCTAATGTCTTTAAAAAATCTTTGATTTCCATCACTAAATCCAAACTCGTTGCCTCTATATCCACTATATCTATCATTGGTACTATAGGCCCCGTTTCCTAAGGCGTATTTACTATCGTTATAAAAGAAATTTGCGTAAGTATGCAATACACTTCTGATAAGATCTCTTTGATCATCATGGAATACAACATTAACAGGGTTATAATTTAATTTATGCTGACTATGCACTTGTCTGTTATACTGGTTGTGTGTTTGTACATCGATATTAAAACTAGGTAGATCAACACTCTTAACTAACATATTCATTTCTAACTTGTCTATATTATCAAATAAAGATGCAGCCTGAGGTGTAAAATTAAACACAACATGAAAAAGATTACTATATCGTGGTTGCAACTCGTAGTTGTTATCTATGAACAACCGAGATGCATGTTGGAAGTCTTTTATCTGGTCGCCTTGAGATAAGGCGTTTAGTAATGAGTTAACACTAGTCATGGATTACCTCCTTAACCGGTTACAGTTTGACCTATTGCTCTCGCAACTGTTGCTCCAACACCGTCACCAATTGGACTCTGAATTGCATTATCATATCTAATACTTGCAGTAATTGTTACTGCTTCATTTGATGCATAGTTTAAGTCGTTATAGTTTACGTTGGTTAAGAAACAACCATATAATTCCCATGTTTCAAGAACATTAGCAACGCTGGCTCCGTTGCCACCGTCTAAAATTTCAAACCTTGTTACAAATTTATAGTCAATGCCTGAAGTTGCACTAGCCTGTTCCATGAAGTCAAATTGTTTCTGAACTTGCTCGCCTAACAATCTGCTAACTGATCCGTTAACGTCGTCTCTAAAGTTAACTGATATTGGATCCCAACTATGTTTTCCTGCAACATATGCTCTACTATTGTAGATTGGAATTTCAATTTCTTCAAATGTTAAGTTTGGTCTTGTTATATCCATAACCTGTTTAGTTAGTTCTGTACGTGGAGTAGACACACCTAAGTTTTCAAACAAAGCACGGAAGCGATATTTAAGTTTTGGCATAAGCAAACCTTGCGAGTTTGCTGATTGATCACTGTCTAATGGTACAGTAAATTTGGTTAGTGATGAAACTGACATATTGTCTGCCTCCTTCTCTGTGTTATTTTATAATAATATTTATCAAATATCTTTCGTAAAAAATGGGTGGTATTTGTAGTACCACCCATTAATTTCGTTATTTTAGGTGTCTAAAACAGTTATACTACTGCACTTGCACTAGCAATGTTGCCTGAAGCAATTTCGCCTGTGTTCTTAAGTCTAATTGGAATAAAAATAAACTCTGCAGACTTAACTGGCTCAATCGCTATATCAACATATAGTTCATTACGATCAATTCTAGTATTAGTATTGTTCGTTTCGTCACAAACTACTAAGAAATCAAATATACCACGTTTTGAAACTAGGTCATTCATGATTTGTTCTACTTGTTGTTTTAGTTCGTCTCTTGTAATCTTGTCGTTTGGCTCGAATACAAATCCCAATGCAGTTGCTTGTAATACACCTCTTAAATATCCAACTAGCCTAGAAACATTAATTCTATCTAAACTACTAGTGCTTGCTGCTCTAGTCTTGTTACCATAGTTCAAAATTCCTATGCCATTAAAGAATGTAATCGGATTAATTCTATTTGAGTAAAGTGTATCTCTTAAACTTTCTCTAACATTGTCTGTAACAAACTCACCAGTTGCAGCATTAATATAACCAATTGCAGTTACATTATCAACTAAGCCACGTCTTGTACCTGCTGGAGCAAACCACTGGAATGATTGATCATCACTTCTACTAATTGTTCTTAGCATCATATGACTTGCTGGAACAGCAACAGTATTTCCACTAAGGTCATTTGTTTGTCCTGGTGGATAAAATATACCTAAGTAAGGATCTGCACTTACTAGTCCATCTTCACTACTATCTGCAGATACATTAGTATTACTTGCCCAATTTTGAATAGCAGTACTTGTTGCTTCTAATCTCATGCTTGTGTCACCAATTATAAATGCAGTATTGCGTCTGTCGTTGTTTAATGAAACCATGTTACTTATTAACTCAGGATAACCAGGAGATGCAATAATATTAAAGTTTCTACTATCTTCTCTTAATGCTTCACTAGTATCGATAGCCGATTTCATTGCCTCTACTACAATTTGTCTAACCGCTTTTCTGCCCAGGAATGGTGATCCATCGTTTCTATTACCACTTACTGTTACCCATGCATCCTTTTCGTTTGGAAGTGTTGGATAAAGTGTAGTATCTGAAAAGTTAGTTCTTGAGAAATAATTACTTCTATACTGTTTTACACTCAGACTACTGCGTCTTGTATTAAACAATAAAGTACCTCTAGCAAAAAGTGTAGGATCTGGAACATCTAAGTCCACAACACTAAGACTCTGTAATGCAACTATTGTAGGAATAGTTCCTGTTACTATATCAGTAGTTGTGTCTGACATAAATCTTGCATCTGCAAAAAGTATACCGTTCTCCGTCAATTGGTCTGTGTTATCAATTAATACCCAAACATTTTCACTGGCTGCGTTTACTTGATATCTATAAATTTTAGGATAATTTTCTAAATCACTAGTATCAATCCACAAATCTCCTGTTACCAATGCAGTTAAATCAGTTTGTACAGTTGGTTCAGTTACACTCATAATTGGGCCTAACGGATCTGTGTTTGCTAAGTTAAATCCTCTAGCATCACTGGTTACCGTCTTATAACCTTTCCAAGTACCGCCATTTTGTATCAGTATGTCTGCTTCTGTTCCGCCATGAAACCAATTTCTATTGTTTACTGGATCTGCGTCTGGAACAGTTATACTTGCAGTATAAGTTGGAGCAACCCAGTTACTTAAAATTAAGTCACTGCTATTACCTGCTCTAACTTGTCCAGTTGTAATTGCAACTACAATACCTGCAGTTGTTAATGGAGTACCGCTTGTATTTTTTAATATAATCACTCCACCTAGTGTGTGTTTAATTTTTATAGCACCTGTACTAAGTATTTCTGCACTAACGTTTGCTACATTCGCAGCATTAATATCACTTGCTAGTGTAGTTAATGTAGTGCCACTTAGTACAACTGTTACAGCACTAGATAATGTTGTACTATTTGCTATACTTGCTTGAATAGTAAATGTATTACTAGCAGTCAAACTTGCAGTTGTAACATTACCAGTAACTTCTAAGTCTCCAATAGCAAACCTTCTAAACAGTTTATAAGTTATTGTATCATTTTCAGACACATCAAATTGTGCATAGTATGTACCTACTGCTATATTCTCTCCACCGAGTACATCATAGTTCTTAAGAGCAGTGACATCGTTCTCATAAAGAGGAACACTTACACTGTCAAATGTTGCAGTTGATGAATTAAAAACACTTACATCTAGTAATGCACCGGCACCGGTTGCAGTTATCTTTTGCCAAATACTTCCTGACGGACGAGGTGTTGTGTCTGTTGATTTAAATTCTGGAACACTATATGTTGCACTCTGTTGTATTAATGGTCTTGCGAATGTACCAGCAGTTAAACCTGCTGCTGTAAGTATTGAGCCTGTTCCATTTGCAAGAATAATTTTACCATCAGCAACAGATCCGTTAGACTCTGCTAAACTAGTTGCATAAATTTCTATTTTACCGTCTACTGCGGTAGCAGTTACACCATCTATTGAGGCGCTGTTAATGCTTGATGCTAGGTTAGCACTACTTGTTCCACTTAATGTAACAGTTGTGCCGTTAATTACTATTGAATTACCATTAACTAACGTAGGATTTGCGATTGTTCCAGTGATTGTTGGATGTGCAATTTGCCATGCACTTGATCCTACTAGTACCCATGCATTACTTCTGTTTTTGTAGTAAAGTGGATTGGATATGTTAGTTGCAACAATAGCATAGTCGCCGATAGCACCGATTGATGTTAACGGAACACCGCCTGAAAGATCAGTTGTTGCTGTAATTACTGTTGGTATTTTATTTGTAAATGTTCCTGCAGCTAAGTTCCATTCAAATATACCCCAACGAGTATCAGTGCCTATATCAAACCATACTGTTCCGTTTACTGGATTTCCTGTTGGTCTACTAACACTAGAAGTTAATGTTGCTAAATCTACATCTGCTCTTGTAACGTATGCTCTGTTACTTGTTCCAAGTAAACTGTATGCAGCCAATAAGCCGAATTCGTTAATTTCATGTCCATTAATAGGAGTTCCACTTGCAGTTTGGTAAAATAATGGATTACCAAATGTTGTAGTAAGTTCTCGTTGACTACCAATTAAGTATGTGCTTCCTGCATTTGCGGAAGTTGTTCCTGCCGCAGTTCCTGTTCCGGATCCGCTTGTCTTGTCTTGGGCTGTTGCTACTATTATTGCTGGTATCGTTCCTGTTGCATTTGCAACATAGTTGGATTCATCAATGACTGTAACTTCTACGCCGGGTGATACTAGTGCCATATTATTCCTCATCCTTTAATGTAAAGATATTATTATAATATATTTATCCAATAGTTAATAAAACCACCTAAAAACTACATACCCTTTAAAGGTTCGTTAAATAAATACATATATGAGACCGTTATGTTATATATGCAATACCACTCCTGTTGCAGTAAATTATCACAGAGAGAATAAGATTTACTACAGAAAACTATGTGATAGTTGCGGAAGAAAGAAAAAGAAAGTTTCTTTACATAAATCTTCTAGATGGGAGTTAGCAGGTTATAAAAAAAAGAAAACATGTGAACATTGTGATATTAAACCACCTATGCTAGAACAACTAGTGGTATTTTATATTGATTCGAACCGACAGAATATAAGTGTTAGCAATTTAAAGACAGTCTGTTTAAACTGTAATTTTGAATTGTCTAAGACTGGGTGGGTACAAGGAGATCTTTTAGAAGATCATTAACCACGTTTTGTAATTCACTAACTGTTCCATTATTAGTTATTAGATAGTCAGGAGTGGTCTCTGCCCAACTGTATTCACTAGAATGTACATCAGGAAACAAAACTGGCATTTGTTCAGGATCAGTGACTGCCAAGTTCCACCATTCAGGATCCTCGTCTCGTTTAACACGAACAATCTTTCCTCCGAGTCTGCGTATCATTTGTACTTCGTTTGGAAACCTTGCGTCTGTTATTACTATATTATGTGTTGCATCTTTAATACGATTTTCCATAGTTAGTATCCAAATGTCTTGGTGCCAATGGTTTCTAAATACTTCTGTTCCTATTAATTGTAGTGCTAGTCTGGGAGTAAAGTTAGGGATACCTAATCTCTCTCCCCACCATTTATCCTCTGCTTCACGCCATATTCTACTTTGATCAGTAATGCCTTCTACTAGTTCTCTATCCCAATTGAATATCTTAGCAGTAGCATCTTTAAGACTTGAGGCAAAACTTTCGTGCTTAAAGTCTTGTTCGATAAGCATATCGCCGACAGTTCCTTTACCTGAACTTATAAGTCCAACAATTCCGATAATCATAAATTACTTTAAAACTTTATCCAATTATGAAGGATAACGGATCTGACCCGTCAACATAATTTCTCAAGTCTTCCTCTAGTTGTTGCATCTCTGCTTGGGCTTCGGCTTTTAGAGTGTCGCCGTTCATACTTGTGCCACCTTGTGGTCCTGCTATAGTACTAAATTTACTTCTTGCTTCACCTAATGTAAATTTAGCCAATGCTAATGAATAATCTTGTATCCAAGGTTGTGTTTGTTTATCTTGTAGTAAGTTACTTTCTGGTCGATCATTGTATACCCAAAGAATAACCTTTTCTCCGCTATCATTAAATTTTCTTAATAGTGTTATAGTTTTAGTAGCAGAATTGTATTCAAAATTAACAAATCCACCGAACATTTTAGCACTCATTTCTTGATATTGAAAGTACATTTCGTAAGTTGCTTGTCCGCCTACTCTGCCTGCTTGTAACAAATAAGTGTTTACGAATGCCGCTTCAAATGGTTCAAAGTTTGTGCCTGTGTCTGACCCTCCACTACCAACACTTCGTCTAAATACTTGTCTAACGTCATTTACTTCATCGGGTAATACATACTCTTGTTGATTTTCTACAATAGTTAAAAACAAGTAACTACTCTCTACACTACTATTTGCTCGTTGTCTATACTTACGCAGAGCCTGATCAATACACATGTTGTAATGACTAGGATCTAGTTCAACATCTACCATATCTCCACCTAAACGAAAATATATATAATCTTGTATTCCTTTTCTTAAAGTGGTTAAATCTGCCATGCTTAAAATTCCTTGTTACTGTATTTATTTAGAAACCTTAAGCAATACTGTGTCTGTATTCATTCTTCCATTAAGTTTAGTTTCAACTCCGTTAATACCCGGAATAAACTTTCTCTTTTTTGATAAACTTGCGCCATTGAATTCTCTAAGTTGATCTTCTGCTTTACGCAAAGTTTTAGAGATGCTCTGGTTAGCATCAAAGAACTGCAAAGTTGTTCCTTTTACTTGTAATGTTGCATGTTGTTCTGCTACATATATTCCTAGTTTACGAGTTTTAACATTGAATACCCATAACTCTGTTGCACCTATTATGTCTTCAGATTTTATACTTGCTACCTTATACTTTGGGTCTGATACACAATATTTTAGTTTTGAAACAAGTTTTGTAGAAGTTAATTGTTTAGGCTGACGAGTTTTCCTCTTTGCTTTACTCTCTTGTACAATTAAATCACATGCACTAGTGATACCTCTATAAAGTTCGTATCCTTTTTTAATCTCTGCTTTTGACAGATGTGCATACCCTTCTTTAAACTGTTCTGCTAGGTCTTTTTCTTGTTCTGTTGCATTAGCAGATAACTTTACTGGATTCATTAGTAAGTTAAATTCTTGTAAAGATCCTTGGTAAAAGTTAATAATGTGTCTGGTATGTGCTTGATTAACATTCAAGTTCTTTAGCATCTTTACCATGTCAGGATTTTTAAAACCTTTAGGATTGTCGATAAACCCATCAACAACACCTTCTATTTCTGCAATAATTTCTCCAGCGGCATCTCTGATACGTTCTTGAATATTAGGAACATATATGTTCTTTTTTGCTTCTGCTTCTTTCTTCTCTATTTCGGCAAGAGGACGACCTTTTTCAATCCATTCATTAAAATGATTAGTCATCCATTCAGTTGAACTTTCATCTGCTTCTAACCCTTGTTCAACCCACCAACAATATGCCGCGACATGTTGTCTACTAAATGTCCATTCGGGTAACTTAGAAACTGCTCTAAAATCTTCTTTAGGTAATATCTTTTTAAGATGTGCTTTTGTTATAGTAACACATTCTTTGTTGTCTACTTCAAAATGAAAAAAGTTTGTACATTTTTTGTAACTATCTCTCGGAGACGCATTAGCACCACTCATCTTCTTTCTAGTAGTAGTTTTTTTCTTTATTAGTTTTACGCCTTTAAGGGCAGATAATTTAGTAGCCATTTTATGTTATCTCCATTGCTATACGCAAGGCTTCCATACCTTGCTCAGTACGTTGCACTTCATCTGTTTTCTCATAGATGATAGTACTTAGTATTTCATTTGCAGTTCTCCTTGTAGTAGAACACTTCATTAATACTTGAACTTGCTTTAGCATTTCTATATCGTTTGTTAAATCACTTATCATAATTTATCCTTTTCCTAACTATGTACATACTATAACACTTATACGATATCAGTCAACCTATTTTTATTTTAAATGTTTTTTAAAAACGGTTGACGTTTTGGTATTATGTGCTATTATAAAGTATAGTTAGAAACAAGCAATTAAACGGAGAGTCAAATGGCGTATGTAAGTCAAGCAACAAAAGCAAAGTTAGCACCAGCAATCAAAGCAGTATTAAAAAAGTATGGTTGTAAAGGTTCTATTAGTATTAGAAATCATATGGTACTTTGTGTTAAAATAAGCACTGGTATTTTTGAGTTTGGTAGACATGCAAATGATTTTAGACAAGTTAATGTTTATCATATCGAAACACACTATGATGGTGTTGAGAAGAAGTTCTTGTTAGAGTTGCTTGAAGCAATGAAAGGTCCAGATTGGTTTGATAAGTCAGACAGTCAAAGCGATTACTTTCATGTTAGTCACTACACTGATATAGAGTTTGGTAATGGTTTTAGCAAGCCGTATTTGCAGGAGGCAGCGTAATGGGATTACAAGGTGCAATGACAGTACTTAAAAAGGACTGTAAATTCTTAGGATTAACAATGAAAGAACTGTTAGTCTTCATTGAACGTAACCCGTATGCTCAAACTAATAGTACTATCGAAGCATATAAAGTTTATAAAAAACAGTCTAAATAGACACTTAATTAGAAAAAATTTCCTCCCCTAAAGAAAAGACTGCTTCGGCAGTCTTTTTTTATACCGATAAATAGTATAAAGAATAGGAGTAATATTTTGCCTCGACTCAGCCTCTGGAAAGATGGTGCACATACTAACGATTTTAAGTTTTTTGATAGAAATATTAAAGAACAATTTACAGTAGGAGGCACAGGAGTTCATGTTCATAAGTACTTAGGTGTTTTGGACCAAGGTCCTAGTGATGATAAAAGTCAGCCACAATCAACAACCGATGATCCTTTAGCAATACAAGATTTCTTATTTTTAGAGAACAGAGATCGTAAGTACGAAACTGACATATATAACTTACGAGGTATATATAATGTCGCTGACACGGATTTTGATTTAAGTCAGTTTGGTCTTTTTTTACAGAACGATACACTATTTGTTACTTTTCACCTATCAGATATGGATCGAATATTAGGTCGTAGATTAATGAGTGGTGACGTATTAGAAATGCCTCATTTAAAAGATTATAATAGTTTAGATACTAGTTTAGAAGTAGCACTAAAAAGATATTATGTAGTACAAGAAGGATCGAGACCTGCAGAAGGATACTCTCCAACTTGGTGGCCTCATTTATGGAGAGTAAAATGTACTCCATTAGTAGACAGTCAAGAATATAATGATATACTTAATAAGATACAACTTGATGATAACACAGGCGAAAGCACAGATAAGACACTAAGAGATCTACTTAGTACCTATACTAAAGAACTTGAGATTACTACTAAAGTAGTTGAACAAGCAGAAGTAGAAGTTCCTAAGAGCGGATACGACACAAGTAAGTATTATGTCGTTCCTGCTGATCCAGTAACTGGTGCTCCTGAGGAGCCTAAAGGATTTACTGCTGATAGCGGTGCGGCTAATATAGGAGTTACTACAGATAATAGTTTACTCACTAGTGACAACGGTCCTATTACTGCAGCCGATAGTAATATATCTACTGCTGATAGTTTAGTTACTGCTGATACTGAAATTGCTAGTGTTGCATTGGTTACTGCTGATGCTTCAAATATTAATGCTCCAGGAACAGGAATTAGTATTGATAGCACGTTAGTAACTGCAGATAGTGCAAGAATTACTCCTGAGAATAGCAAGTCTTATAGTGGATATCTTGTTGGCGACGGACTTGCTCCTAATGGTGAAGAAATAACAATGGGTACTAGTTTTCCTTCAGATCCTACCGAAGGAAATTATGTTTTAAGATTAGACTTTTTACCTAATAGACTTTTTAGATATAATGGTAATCGCTGGAACAAAGTAGAAGATAATTTGAGAAGTAATCCAACTCCAGGACAGAGTACAAGTCTAACATCAGGATTTATTAATAATACTGCAACCACAACTCAGGATGATAATACAGTTATTAACCAACGTCAAGCATTAAGCAAAGCACTTGAGATACAGGAAGACATTTAATGGCCCAGCAATTTTTCTATGACAATCAAGTAAGAAGGTTTCTATTACAGTTTATCCGTGCTTTTTCAAATTTCCAAGTCCAATATGGAAAAGATAGAGATGGAAATACAACTCTAGTAACGGTTCCTGTAAAGTACGGAGATGCAACCAGGATGGTATCTAGTATTATTAGAGACAACAGTGAGAATAAAATTATTCCTACACCAATGATTAGTTGTTACATTAACGAATTTACATATAATCCAGAAAGAAGACAAGATCCGTCACACGTTGACAAACGTCATATCCGTATGAGAAGATATAACGAAGATACTGGAGAATACACAAACCAACAAGGAAATGCATTTACTATAGAACGGTTAATGCCAGTTCCTTATACTTTAACTATAAACGTCGATGTATGGACTAGTAATACTACACAGAAACTCCAATTACTAGAGCAGATGTTAGTACTTTTTAATCCAAGTTTAGAAATACAAAGCACAGACAATTACTTAGACTGGGGAAGTTTAAGTTATATAGAGTTAATGGGTACTACTTGGAGTAATAGAGCGGTTCCAGTTGGTCCAGACGACTCGATTGATGTTTCTACTTTACAATTTACTGTTCCTATTTGGTTATCTCCTCCTAGTAAGGTTAAAAAACTTGGAGTTGTTAGTAAAATTGTTGCTAGTATATTCGACGAAAGTGGAAGTATCGATGACGGAATTATAGATAGTGATGTAGTACTAGGTTCTAGATTGAAATTTACTCCAATGAACTATGGTATATTATTGTTAGGTACTACTTTAACACTATTAGAAAGACAAGAAAGTACAACTAATAAAATAGATCCTACTGATCCGTTATTAGATCCTCCTGTAAAAATTGGCACCGATGATGTTAGTTGGAGAGCAGTGATTAATCAATACGGACAGTTACAGTCAGGTATAAGTCAAGTAAGAATCGACTTTGGAACTGGACAAATTGTAGGTACTATTGCACATCATCCTAGTGATCAAACTAAGTTATTATTTACTGTTGATGCTGATACTATTCCGACAAACGACTTACCAGCAGTAACAAAAATTATTAATCCATTAAGAGTAGGACCAGGAGCAGGTCTTCCTACAAATGCAGATGGTCAACGATATTTAATACTAAGAGCAATAGGTTCCAGTACAAATACAGATGGTCCAACCGCATGGCAAGATGGTGCTGGAAATGATCTTATAGCAGGCGCAAATGATATTATTCAATTTAATGGATCTTCATGGAATGTAGTTTTTGATAGTAGTACTGATACTGGAATCCATTATGTTACTAATACTCACACAAGCATACAGTATAAATGGACCGGAAGTGCTTGGGTAAAAAGTTACGAAGGCGAATACAAGGCAGGCGATTGGGAAATAGTAATCTAAAGCAAAGTGTAGGTGCAGTTTTTTTCTCAAGTTCAACAAAAAGATTTCTATTTTTACTAAGAAAAGATAGTAGTTTTAACGGTACATGGGCATTTGCTGGTGGAAAAGTTGAAAAAGAAGAAAATTTTATCGATGCACTTTACAGAGAAATTCAAGAAGAAATTGGCGAAACACCCAATATTCGCAAACTAATACCTATTGATCAATTTACAAATAGTAAAAAAGGCTTCGAATATCACACATATGTTGCTGTTGTTGAAGAAGAGTTTATACCCAAACTAAATTGCGAACATCAAGGATATGCATGGACAAATATACAAGGATGGCCTAAGCCTTTACATCCAGGTGTTTTTTCAACCTTTAAAACTGAAGAAATTATTAATAAGATAAAAACTATTATAGAACTATATTAATCTTGTATTCTAGCAAATCTAGCCTGAAAATCAGCAAAATCAGCACTTGCCGCAATTAATGTTTTTAACGTAGCAGTACTAGTAAATCCGTAAATTTGTCCACTTACAGTTAAGTTATCAAGTGTGGCATGTCCTATAACATTTAGATTTACTGCAAAAGTATCAGCAGTGCTTGTATTAGCATCTACATTTAAATTAGTACTATCTGCGTCTGTTATGTTAATTTTTCCAAGTTGTGCGTTACCACTTGAGTTAATAGTACTTGTGCCATTATCAATATCACCAAATCCAGATGTAATAGTTCCTGCGTTTAAAGCACCAGTTGTAGTAAGATTAACAGCAGTAGTTATCGAGGCTTGTTCACCTGTTAATACTGTTCCTGTTAAATTACCTGTAACATTGCCTGTTACTGCTCCAGTCAACGCACCTTTTACGTTACCTACTAATACATTACCATCACGGTCTGAAGTTATTATTGCACTATCTGAAAGTAAAACTGCACTATCTGCTAGGTACATTGTTCCAGTATATTGATTAATTACGGATGCACTTCCAGAAATTACTGAATTGCCTGTTATACTAATTCCAGTATTACTTGTTGCTAGTTTACTAGAATTATTAAAAAAAAGAGTTACTGCACCATCATCAACGAATGTTGCCATTGATTCGCCGCCGTCTGTACCACCAAGGATATCAACTTGACTACTTTTTATTATTAACTTACCTGTACCTGTGTCGTTTATAATAGAATTATCGCCGTCGTGTGTAATTGTTAAATCACCTTCACCGCCTAAAGAAATAACTCCACTATCTGCTAAAGTTATATTTCCTATAACTTCAACACTGCCTGTTCCACTTGGATCTAGTGTAATATTTGCGTTAGACACAGTACTTGAAATTTTGTTTCCTGCAATATTAATACTACCAAAGGTTGTAGAACCAGTGGATAATGTTGTTACATCCATAGTGTTAAAAAAAGCACCATCCCATCTTAAACTACTGGAACCTAAATCATGTGTATTGTTTGCACTAGGTAAGAGATCACTATCTACTCTTCCTGTTACTGTAATTGTATCTGAGGTTGCATTACCTAAATCAACATTTCCGTTTGCTTTTAATAACCCATCTAGGTTAGTTTGTCCAGTAAATGTTTGTGCACCAGTTACTGCTAACGTACCTGCTATTTCAGTATCACCAGATGATGCAGTTACCTTAAACTTGTCTGTAGCAATATCGAAGTTGCCATCAATTCCTGTTGTACCACTAACACCTAATGTAGTCATTGTGGTTGCACCGCTAATATTAAGTGTGCTAGAAATTGTAGCAGTCCCGGTAATAGTTGTGTTGCCAGATAGTGATATAGTTCCTGTACCTTGAGGATCAATTATTATGCCACTGTTTGATGTGTCTGTACTAATAGTACTGCCACTCATAGTAATATTACTAAGTGCAGTTCCGCCTAGTTCAGTATAAACTTCTGTAAAGTTATCATTAATTTTATCAAATGCATCTCTGAGTAAGTCACCCGTTCCATCATCTTGATTTGTGCCAATGTTAATCGTCTGTAATGTCATTGTTTACCCCTTATCTCATACTGTATTTATTGCACGTCATAAAAAAATAGGACGATCTAATTAAAGGTCGTCCTATTATAATTTTATTTTTAATGCTTGTTAGCAGTTAATTATTAACTAACTGTTGCACTATATGGAGATGCCTCAGTACCACTTGCATTTAGATGACCTTCTACTGTATACTGGTCTGCAATTAAATCAGTAAGGGTTACATAATCACCAATTGAAACACCACCTGTTGTAGTGCCATCAAGGGTAATAGTATCATCTGCTGCTGCTGTTATCCAAGAGATAACAGATGCAGTTCCACCATCAGCTGTGTCATTTACGACAATAACTGATCCATCTATTGTATCAGTTCCGTCAGCCACTTTAATTATATAGTTTGATGTGTTAACAACACCAACTACAAACTTAAATACTGCACCACTACCAGTTGCTGCAGGTAATGTAAATGTACAAGCGGCGTTACCACCTACTTCTGCCATATTTAATATTTTACCAGCATGTGCGGCTACTGTAATAGCACCAGTTGCGGTTAGTGTAACTACACCAGCATTGAAACCAGTTTCAGTTGTTAATAATCCACTAACAGAAGCAGTACCATTTATATCAATAGCAGTTGCAGTTAAGTCGATTTCATCTGTTGCACCAAGTCCTAAAACTGTTGCACTAATACCTTGAACAAATTGTGTTGCATCATTAAACATTAATTTACGTGTAGCATTTAATGTAAGACCTGTATCAGCAACGTGTGTTAACGTTACATCTTGGTCTGCACCTAAGTTAATAACTGCTGCATCTGCAAGAAATAAATCACTAAATTCTAATGCAGTTGTACCAAGTGCTGCACCATCAGATGCATCTGGAACAAAAGCAGTAGTTGCAGTTATTGTTGCTGCTGATAATGTAGTTGCACCAACGATTGAACCTGAAACATCTAAGTTACCATTTACATCTATTAAAGTTGCGTTAATTTCTACTTCATCAGTTGCGTTGATATCTAATGTAGTTGCATTTGGAGCACCAATATTTTGACTTGAATCATTAAATTGTATTTGTCTTGTACTGTTTAAAAGAAGACCTGTGTCTGCAACGTGAGTAAATGTTACATCTTTATCTGCACCAAAGCCTAATACTGCGGCATCAGATATAAGTGTGACATCATCACCTACGTGTAAGTCAGCGGCAATACCTGCACCACCAGCTGCTGTAAATGATCCTGAAGTAGCACTTGTACTTGCAGTTGTTCCTGAAACAGCAGAGTCTGCTGATAAAATAATTGTACCAGTTCCGTTTGGATCAATTGTTATACTTCCGTTTGTGTTTTCACTGATAAGACTGTTTGCACTTATTGCTAAATTTTGTCCTGAGCCCGCTCCAGTTACTGCATATAATTCAACAAAGTTATCGTTTACTTTATCAAATGCGGTACGAAGTGGATCACCGGTTCCATCATTTGCTGATGATCCGATGTTAATTGTTTGTATTGCCATTAGTATTTCTCCTTGAAATAATGTTATTCTGTATACTTTTATTTATACCTGTATTTAACTAAGCCGTTTGCTAAATACTAATATAATGATATTAAACACTTATATAAAAGAAAATACACACAATCGTATTAGAAATAGTTTAACAGAAAAAGTTAAAACTAAACAAAAAGTATATGTATTACAATGCGATAATTGTAATTTTGTATATGAAAAAGATAGTAAAAATTTTAAAAAATCTACAATTAATATATGTAAGGACTGTGATCATCACAAGTATGCACAGATAGAAAGCACGAAGTCAAGAAGACTAAATGGTTATGATGCTAGTAGTGGAAAAATTTTAGGTACATTTAAAATTTAATTAAGCAACAGATCCTAAGTCAACAGTAACTAGTGACCCAATCGGTTCCATTTGGTCATATACTTCACCAAGGCTAACACCAAAAGCATCAGTTCCACCTGCAACAAAAGGAGTTTCTACACTTCCGGTTTGATCTTGTTGTTTTGCTAAATCAAAGTTTCCTTCACTAGCAGGTGCTACAGTAAAAATACTATTGTTAAATCCACTAAATACTGATGCTTCAACAAATGCTTTTGTAGACTGTTGTGAAGGTGCTCTAGTTGCTGAATTTGAAGCAAAATTATCTTCATCTAATACTGAAACATCTCCAAAAGATAAGTTGCCACTTCCATCTGTTACTATTGCTTGACTAGCACTACCATCTGCACTTGGCAAGACAAATGTAATATTACTTGATACTGTTGCTGGTGCTTCTAATGCAACATATTGACCACCCGAAGCATCTTGAAATCTTAATTCTGCTCTGGCCAACATGTCAATATTTGTGTTTATTTGTGGTGATGTTAGTGTTTTATTTGTTAATGTTTTTGACGTTCCTGAGAACAATGTATCTAGTTGAGCAAGTGTTGCTCTACCTTCTGTTCCGCCATCCGAAATTAGTATTTGATCTGAAGTAGCAAGAGTAGCCGATGTTAAGTTAGTAGCATTGTCTATATTTACAATCGCTTCAACAAAGCCAAATTCTAATGCACTTGCACCAGAGTTAACTTTTAATACTTGTCCTGCACTTCCTATTGATAAAGATGTGCCAATACCGCCGTGAGTTAATCCTACAGTTTCTCCTGATTGGAATTCTGCTAAACCAGTAGCAACATTATCACTATTAAAGACGGTTCTTATTGGGGTTTTATCTGCCATACCTATATTTATCCGTTAAAACTGAAATAATGTTATCTCAGCATTTGCAAACGCACTTCCGTTTGAAAATGTAAATGTTTTAGAGCCTTGGAACACGGGCCTATTTTCTACTGTTCCATTAAATTCAAATGTTGTGTTTGCAGTACTCAATCCTCCAGCCGCTGAAAAGAAAGGCACTAGTACTATTGCTTGTCCCACTCCGCCACTTTCTGATGTAATAGCAAGTTTGTTTCCACTATCGACTTGTGAATTATTTGGTAAAGTAACACCACCAGCAGATATCGAAATAGTGCCAGTACCGTCAGCAGATATAGTTGAACCTGCAAGATCAATAGTGTCACCTGATAGAAAGATGTCTTTCCATCTTCTGCTACTACTACCTATATCAAATGCTTCATTCTGTGAGGGTATTATACTTTCTCCAACAGCGGAAAAGTCCACAGATCCACTGCCTCCGGCAATAGTAACAGTTTTAGTTGCACCAGTACCAGTAGCAACTACACCAGAGCCAACGAAGTTTATAGTAGTTGCAGCCGTGCTTAAACTGCTACCTTCGTCTTGAACAGTAATACTACTACCGCCTCCTCCTGATGCCGTTAGTTGTCCACTAGATACTGAAATCCCAGATCCTGCAATCGCAGATAAAAAGTCTGTTACTGATTCTTGCTTAGAACTATTACTGTCGTTTGCATCAATAAATGCAATACTATCATTAGATGTATCAATAACACCTGCACTTAAATCTTTTAATGCTGGTGCGCCACCGCCGCCTCCACTTACAGTTGCAAATGATAAATTACCACTTCCGTCTGTTTTTAAAACTTGGTCGGCAGAACCATCTGAGGTTGGAATTTTAAATGCAGTTCCGCCTGACGTAATAATTAAGTTTGTGCCATTTGAACTTATTGATTCATTTGCATCTACAAATTGTAGTGTTGGAATATTACCACCAGTATCTGTTAGTAATAGCCCTTTGTCATGTACATGTGTGAGTTTAACTTCAGAATCTACACCAAAATTTACAACAGATCCTAAAGTTCCTAATGTTAAATCGTCACCTACAGATAAGTCGCCAGTAATAGACACATCATTAGGCAATCCAATAGTAACTGTATTATTAGTAACTGCTACTGTAGTTTCGTTTGACACAGGAGAAAATGTTAAAGTATCTGTTCCTACTGTTACTGTATCTGTTGCACTACCATCACTAATTGATAATCCGCTTGCACTTAGTATCGTAATAGTTTTTGTTGCTCCGCCACCAGTAGCAACAACACCTGGGCCAACAAAATTTAAAACTGTTGCTGCAGTTGATAAAGCAGTACCTTCATCTTGTACTGTAATATTGCTTGTAATATTTCCGCCAGTACTAATAACAACACCACCAGAGGTTTCGCCGTCACTAATCCTTAGTGTTTGGTCTGCATTATTATACCATAAACGACCTTCATCACCTATACGGGTTGCACCGTCAGAATATTTTCTTAACTGTGTTCTAAAATCTTGGGTAAATACGCCACCGTTGATAGCCATTATTCTTCGCCGATATTACTACTCGTAACAAGTTTAGAAATAATTGGAGAAACTTTTCCGAGAGTTGCTTTTTGCAATTCAAGTGCTTGTTGTTGTGGTGCTACCATAACTGGATTTTGTTGATTTTTATCTTCATCGTCAGCATCCGAAGACTGATTATCTAATGCATCGATCACATCAGCCAATGCTCTCATAAATTCTGATGCTCTCATTATCTAACTCCTACTTCAATTATGTTTAAATCGTAATTTGTTTTATTTTCTTGCATCTTACTATACCTTTAACATACATTCAATAAGTTTCTCATCTGAGTTAGAACTACTTTCTAACGCAAGTCCAACTAAAGGACCATTTGCAGTATTACTTGCAACACCTCCGTTGTCTGCAAATACTGGTTGCCCTTTTGTTATAGAACCTGTTACTCTTGTAGGTACTCGCCCTACAAATGCTAGTTCTTGTCCATTTTCTAACTCACTATTCATTAAAAATCCAGGCAATGTAGATATAACACCTGCAACATATGCTGAACTTGCACTTGCTGCGGTTATTTCTTCAGTACCGCCTACTTGCATTACTGTACCAGGTGAATAAGTTTGATCGCCAATATATTTCTCAGCCAAGTCACCATATACTGCTGCGGAAGCAGTACCAGTTAATCCACCTGAGGCTACGATTGTTTGGGAGAAAGTACACCCTCCTGCGGCTGCTATAGTTATTGAGTCTGCATCTGATGCAGTACCAATAGTTCCGCCGTTTTTAATTGTTATGTCATCTACGAATGATACAATACCACTAGATGCAATAGTAATTGCTGATGTTGATGATGCAACACCAATAGTTGCCGCATCTTTTAAAATTAAGTCATCTACTAGTGTAACAATACCTGTTGATGCAATAGTAATTGCTGTAGTTGCAGAAGCAGAACCAATAGTCTTTCCATCACCTATGATTATATCATCAGTAAAGGTTGCAATACCTGTCACTCCTAAAGTTCCAGACACAGTAGCATTACCT
>Ga0209634_1000606_pt1 | contig 27786 bp, 44 predicted proteins | sample LinPmetageLP40_FD_184043 | JGI IMG/M metagenome (GOLD analysis project Ga0209634, IMG submission 184043) | Marine viral communities from the Pacific Ocean - LP-40 (SPAdes) (version 2) | ecosystem: Environmental > Aquatic > Marine > Oceanic | place: Pacific Ocean | collected 2010-08-26 | reverse complement strand
TCCTTAACTAATTCTGGAGCTACTTGTTCCATTTCTTGAGCGATAACTCCACTTGATAATTCTCCGTCTTTAGTAAACATAACTCCACGCATTTTAGACACTTTGTCTAAAGCATTATCAATAGTTGATATATTATCTTTTAATCTTTCATCTGAATAAGCTGTAATGTTTCCTGTAGCAACAAAATCACCTGATAAATTATTTCCACTAAGAGATAAATTAGGCAACCCAACTTCGGCAGGAGAGTCAATCGTGCAATTAATAACAGTAGAAGATGCTCCTGTAAAAGATATCCCTGTTCCTGCTGTATAAGTTGTGTTTGTGTCAGTAGTTACATATCCCGCGCCATTCGTAAGCTGATTATTATTTGTAACATTTGTTGCCCCACTCGCAATCCCATCTAATTTAGTTCCATCTGTTGCAATATCTCTGCCATCAACAGTTCCTGTGACTGCAATATTTCCTGTTACAGTTACACCACCACTTGCTGTTTCTAATTTTTTAGAACCACCATAATAAAGTTCTACTGCTCCACCATTAGCACAAATAATATAGTTGGCATCAACTGCTCCATTAACTAATTGAAGGTCGTTTCCTGAAAGTCTTAAATGACCTGTTCCTTTATCTTGCACATAACTATGTGAACCATCATGGTAAATTTCTAAATCATCCCCTGTGCCAAATATTGCTTTAGCGTTATCGTCAAAGTTTGCTGAAGCAAATTTTTGATTTACTGCTGTTCCTGTAGCGGAGAATATTGAATCTAGCGTATCTAGATCTGTGTTTATTTTTCCGCCCCACGTATCGGTACTAGATCCAATTTCAGGTTTGGTTAAATTAAGATTAGAAGTGTAACTGTCTGCCATTTTATATTCCTCGTTTAATTACTGTGCGATTTTCTGTTCTGTCCATGCTTCATCTGGCACAATTATGTCTGTCCATTTTATACTAGCTTCAGAAGAAACACTAGAAGCCGAAGCAATATGAGTTTCTAAAAAATACTTTCTAATAGCGCTCACATCTAGTGTAGAAATTGAACTAATTAACGAATCTGAAGTAAGTAAACTGACGCTTTCAACAGAACTTAAACTAGAACTAATATTTAAAGAAATAGCGCTTATGTTTTGATTATATTTATAAAGAGATAAATTTGATGAAGTTGATTTGTTAAATGATAATTTTGCTCCGCTTGTTCCCTCTGTTCCTGTCTTAGTGATACCCGCGCCAGATATTAATAATGAATCAGAAGATGTTGAAGTTTTTGATACAGATTGAATTGCTCCTGTTTTAGTTATTGGGTTGAAATTAGCCACACTAATTCCTGAAGCGGTTTCATCATTGGTATCTAACGAAGATTGATAAACAGGCTTTCCATCTAATAATAAAATATTAAAACCGCTAACAATTTTATATGAAATAACGGCGGAAACATCTTCGTCAAAAGTAACCGCATTAAGGACGTAAATATATGGATGAGCAGTTCCTGTATATGATGGAGTCTCAGAAGTGTCAGCGGTGTTTTGATATAAAGTTCTTAATTGATTTGTAGCTTGTCCACCGCCTGTTACTACGTTTGCAGATCCCGACACTTGCAAATAAGTATTTCCGTTTGTATCTGTTTTAAAACTTAAATGAGTTTGAGAAGTGTTATATCTACCCTGTGGAACATTACTTAATCCAATTACGTCTCCTGACAAAGAAGCGTCAGAAATATTTATTTCAACATTTTTATTTGCTCCTATATCAACTGTGTTGCCGTTTACTTCAGCTAAAGATAATTGATTAAGATCTTCTTTTAAATTAAAAGTAGCGCCAAAAATAGGATTTATCGTTGTTACATTACTTGTGGAAGATAAAATAGAATAAGGAACATCTATCTGTGTGCCTATCGCATTGACTGACGACGAAGCAGTTATGTTTGAAACTGCTAAGTCTACTTGTGTTCCGACAACATTAATTGTTGACGAAGCAGTTATGTTTGAAACTGCTAAGTCTACTTGTGTTCCGACAACATTTGTCGTAGCTACCGCATTAATATTATTAGTGCTACCGACATCAATTTGAGTTCCTGAAGCATTTAATGTTGTTGTTAACAGAATAAATGTTTCAGGCAGATCAACTTGAGTGCCATGAATTAAATGACCGCTGTTCTGAATTATTGGAAACGGATTAGCTAAGTTAACTCTTTGCGCTGTAATATTTCCTGTTGCTACAGAATCTATATTTACATTCTGGTTTTGAAAAATATGATTAATATTAGAATTTAGTGTGCTTACAGCGTTAATTGGCTGATTTAAAATTGTAAATGCTAAAGTTGGAATAGCGGAAGCTGAAGCGGTTGCATTCGCTACCGCTTGAACTTCGTGATAATTGAGCGCTCCATAATTCGAGCGCCCATAATACTCTAAACCATAGCCTGTGTTAGCCATTAAGCTAACTCTAGTTTAAGGTTATATCGATTGCTGAGACGTTAAATCTAAGAATATCCCCAGAAGAGACGACTTTTGAACTCGTCAAATTTCCGTAGGCTAATAAATTTCCGCCTGTACTAGCATCATAAATACCGCAACAAACTACAGAACCATAATCGGCAGTTGCAGTTGCGTATTCTATCGCCCCAGAATTTGAAGCTGTTCCAGTACTAACTGAAAAAGCACTCGTTTGACGAGCGTATGCGGTTCCAGAAGTTGTAACTTCTGTTCCACCTGTGCCGTCTTCACTAGGCGCTACTGTAAACAACGCTACATATAGCGTTGATGGTGCTGAATAACTTGATCCACCGAATACGTGATTCAAGACAGCGTCTTCTAAATAATTACTAAATGACATGATAAATTTCCTCTAATTTTTGTAATAATAATTGGTTGTTTTTGTATTCCCGTAAGTTCTTCTTCTGTTAAGAAGACTTCCCTTACCGAAACTTGCGTTTTGTTGTTGAACTCGTAACTCTTCAATCGCTGTATCGAACAATGATTTGAACATTATCACTCGTTCATCTTCCATTAAATAAATCGAAGCGTGTTTTAACGCGCCATAAAGATAAACATCTGAAGCCGTTCTTAATAAGAAGTTTTCAGTTTGTGTTGAGCTTAAAGGCGGTACTTCCGCATAATAAGTAAGCTGAATGGTATAAGATTCTTGAGGATTTGGAGCAACTTCTAAAGTGTCCCCGTCCACAGAAAAGTATTTAGGTAAGCCGTTCGCGTTCCCTGTTGTTTTACGATATAAATCCAAACTTTCTAATGATTGCTGAAATAAAGGAACAGGTGGATTAGTGCTTTGAATATCTACATTAATAATCCCGATAAAATCAGCGGGAAGTTGTGTATATTGAGTATTCAAAACAGCAGTTGATCTTTTTATCATATCTTTATGTTTTAATTTTCTATTGATTTCGCTTTCCGCTGAATCAATAAACATATCAATCTGATTATCTAGATCTGTTCTGTTCAAATAATTTCCAATGTTAGTTTTTAGTTCGTCGTAAGTCATACTTTACCTTGCCAAGTTCTAAATATTTTATTATCAGGATCATTTAACCATTTTTTCCAAGCGGAAGAATCGTTGTTCCACCCTTCTTGAATACTTTTTTCCCAAATAACCATTGGGACTTCAGCACAATGTCTAAATTCTTTTCCGACGGGATTATCTCTTAGCTCTTTGACGTAATTAATTGTTTTATCAACATTTTGAGTTGTTAAACCAATTAGCTTTTCGTCTTCGGTTATAAGCTCCGAAGTCATTCCATCTTTTACTGATAATAAAGTTCTCATTCTTGCTTAATAAGAAGGGGAAAATATTCCCCTTCTAATTATTATTAGGAAGTTGATAAATCAGCTATCAATCCATGTGCTTGTTCGTTTACTTTCAAGCCATACTCTGCGAGTAATAACTTAGAAGAAGCATCTCCAATTGTGGACAGATCTACAGTCTGAAAATTTCTTAAAAACGCAACTTTTGCATATTCAGGGTCTACTAATAAAGCACTTCTATCTCTGCTTCTGTTAGAAGGAACGATTTTTAAGTCCCCAAAGTCTGAAGCGTAAACTGAAATACTTGCTGAAACTGTATCAACAGCAACATTTTGTCTTGAATTACTTCTACCTGTAAAACCTGATACAACACCTTTATTATGTGGACCCACAATCATAAGATTTGGTTCCGCACCATTTGTGTACATAGATTGGATAGTAGTTTTCAACAATGCTTCTGTTAAAGCCCTTTGAGTTCCGTCAGTTCGAGCAGAAGAAGTACTCCCGTTTGATCCGCCAGACCCTGCTGAAACATTTGAAGTAATAAAAGCTTCAAACGATCTAGTAGCTCTAGCTTGAGATGAAGAACCTGCATTTTGAGCCTGATTCTGACATAAAGCTGTTTCAATGTTATTTTTAAGTCTTTTAGACGCTAAAGCTAATTGATGAGCTAATTCGCCTTTAACTTTTCCCGCAGGACTAGACGCACTTTGCGATCCAGAAACTGTTACATTGATGCTATTAATCTGAGTTAAGTTAGAAACTCTGACTGTAGGAATAGAAGCTTGTCTAGAAACTTCAAAACCTTCAATCTCCCCTGTAGCAGATACAGAACCTAAAGATTCATCCTGCCAAGAGAAAGTTACGTTATCCACATTTTCCGTACCTAGCGCGGACATAAATGGAGTTGATGTAGGATCTATGTTAGCGATAGTATTTGCTAAAGATTCCCTGTTTGCTTGTGCATCACTTGTAGTGAATGCGTTACTAATTTGTGCCATGATTGGACTCCTTATTTAATTGTTATAAAAGTTGTTCAAAAACTTTAGTAGCGTCGGAAATTTTTCCACTCTGTTCAAGTCTCTGTTTAGCTTTCTTTAAGGGAGCGTTACTTTTAATGCGATTAGAAGTTCCTGCTCTGGCAACTCTGGATGGGCTTTGTTTCGGTTTAGATTTCAAAGCTTTTTTAGTTTTAGAGTGACTCCAAGCGTCTCTCAATAGTAAAACTAATCTTCCATCATAGATTTCACCCAGTTCGTTATTATTAAAACCAATAGATTGAGCATATTCTGTCATCGACGCAATCTCTTTTGAAGCAAGTTTTTCATCTTTCCATTCAGGAATAGAATCTGCGATTATTTTTTTGCCTTCATCGACTTGTCTCTGCAAATTCATCGCTTCCATCTTATGACTTTCGCTTTGAACTCTTGCAATTTCATTTTCGACATACTGCAAAGTTTCGCCCTTTTTGCTCCACTCTTCTTTCAGTTTTAAATACTGTTGTGGGTCTCTATCTATTAAGTCTTGCCAATTAGGTTCAGCTTCTAGGTTATTTTTTAACGCTAGTTGCATCTTCGGTAACAATTCCTTATATAAAGCTCTCTCTTCAGACATTTCTTCGCTTTGAACATTTACAGCACTTTCTCTTTCGATAATTTGCTTTTCTAGTTCAGAAACTTTTTGTGTCTTCTGAGTGTAATCTTTCTGCCGACTATATCCGCTTTGCAATTCTTCAAGGGTTACTTGTTCTTCTTGTCCGTTTATATTTACGGAAAATAATTCAAGTTCCTCTTCATCGTCTGCTTCTATATCATCTTCTTCAGACTCTTCTAAATCTTCGTCTTCTGCATCCGATTCAGTTTCTAAAACTTCCTCTTCTAATTCGTCTTCTGATTCAGGTATGTTAGTGGCTTCTTCGTCCGATACTTCTGCTTGTTCCTCTACAGGAGTCAAAAGTTTTTCAAACTCTTTAGCTACGTCACTTATCTCGTTATTCTGCAATGGATTGCTTTCCGTATTGCTCATATATAACCTCTTATTATGTTGATTATCCGCTTTCCAAAGTCAAAACACAATGGTTCTAGCGAATAAAGTTATTTAATAATTCCCTTGAGAGAGTTAATCTGTTTGGGACTTATTTTTCCTTTTTCGATGATGATGCGAAGGTGTTTTTCCACCTCTGGTAGAACTTTGATTGATAAATAAATTCTCTCTCTTAGTTCAGAATCTTGTGTGGGAGTTTGCTCCCATAAATCTATTAGTTCATTTTTATAATTAATAAAAGCTTTTTTAAAAACATCAGAATTTAATATTTCTTCAGCTTCTCTGCTTTCTTGTACTATTTCAGGACTATCCATTTAATATTTGATCTAGTTTTTCTTCTATTTTGTCAAAACGATTGAGAATTCTGTCCATGTCTTTATCGAGTTCAAATTTAGATACATATTTTATAGCTATTTCTTCTCTTGTTTTATTTAGCAGAATATCAATTCTTTTGCCTTCTAAAGCATTACTCCTTATTCCATAAACGAGTGGCGCATATACTAATGTTAATATTGCATTCCATACTATTATTGGACTAAGCTCCATTTTTAATAACTCCATATATTAGGTCTGTTAAATTTTTCAGAAATATCTAAATGTAAAAATCTATTATCACCCTTCTGATTAACACCTATTCCATAAAATTTAAGTTTAAATGCTAACTTTAATAATTCATAAGCATCTTCTTTTTCTATCAAAATATCTACAGCCAAGCCTTCATTATGTGTTCCGCCTATCTTTTTTTTTGCTTCTATAGGGTGTAAATCACATCTATACCCGCTAGAAACAATCATGGGTTTTCCATATAAATCTCTTAGTTTCTGTAACCTTTCGACGAGTTTAACACTAATTCCTTCAGCGCCACAATGTTGGCATAAAAACTCTTCTTTGCTAAAATTATTAAAATTCCAAGACATCATAATGTTCCGCAGAAGAAATATATTCTCCTGTAACAATTAAATTTTCATTCATTTTTTTTGCTTTTATTTCAGCTTGTTTAAATGTTTCAGCTTTAATAATTACACCTTCAAAATATTTAACTATCCCGTCGGAAGTGACTGCGGGAATTTCAGTAGTAAACATCATCATTTGCCATGCACTCCTTTTGATTTTTCATAACTTCTAAGACCTGACATTCCGAGTAAAGCCATCAAAATGGTACTAAGCTGAGAAAAATCAAAATCTGGAAGCTCTACGACAATTCCTGTCGCAGTTAAAATAGTTAAAATTAAAGGATGAAGAATAAAATGATATAAAAGAGAAAACGCGCATATCCAACCAACAAAAGGTCGCCAATTTTTTTGAAAACTTGAATTAGATTTTGCGTCGATTTTTAATAATTCAATTTGCGCCAGATTTCTTTCATGAAATAAAGTCTTTAATTCGTGGTCAAGCTGATTTTTTAAATCTTTGTCAGCAACTAGCTTATTAACTATTTTAGAAACAGGTGCTATTAATTTATCTATCATTTCTTTTTAGATTTAGTTTTAGTTTTTTTCTTAGTTGGTCTTCCGCGTTTTTTTCCGTAAGTTCCTTTTCCGTAAGGCATGTTTATTTCCTCTTAACTGTTTTTTTTGCTTGTTTAAAAGCTTTTTTAGTTGGCGCTCCTTTGCTTCCGACTTTTCTCATTCGTTCAACTTTCTTTGCGCCTGTTTTCTTTTGTTTTTCTATTCGTTTTCTTTTTGCGTGAATATTCGCATAAAGTCCTTTTGCCATTAATCAAATACTCCATGAACTAAGTTAAAAAAGTGTACAAAACTAATTAATATAAAAGCAGTTGTTACATAAAAATATAAAATCCAATTACCCATTAATTTAACCACTCCTCTTGTATGCAATAAATTTTAGTCTCTAAATCTATCTTATCAAAAAAACACATCTTAAATATAGTGTTAGCTTCCTCTACTGAGTTAGCTTTAATGTCTGTTCCAATATAAATTTTTTCATCTTGTATGGCTTCTAAGTGAAAGACTTTAGATTTATGTTTGTTGGTTAGTAAATTGAGTAATTCCATTAGCACTCATTTTTTGTTGTTGTCTTATTTCTTCTTTATCTCTTTCCATAAGAGCATCGATTAATTTACTGTCTAAAGCAGTTCCATATTTAGCGTTCATTTCCATAATTTTTAATACTGCGTCTGCCTGTGCCTGATCTCTCTTAAAATCATCGTCCAATATAATTTTTAATCTATTGTTCTCTGCATCGATAACTGCTTTTTGAGCCGTTGCTTCAGCTTTTTTAGTTTCGGCTTGAGCTAACATTTCTTCCCCTGAAGGCTTACTATCTTCTGGCGGTGGTGGTGGAGTTTCAACTTTAGTATTAATAAATTGATCTACATCTTTAAATCCTGCCATTTCTATAATCTTAGCTAAAGTGTTTGCAAACTGCTGTCCTGATACTAAAGGATTTTGTGGACCCATTTGCTGTATTGCCTGTTCTTGTTTATTAAGAACTAGCATTAAAGTTTGCAGTTTTTCTTCATCCGAGCTTTTAGAAATAGCTACGTTAACTGCCACGTCTTTATCTGAATCCCAGAATCTAGGATCTATTTCTATAAAATTATTATTAAGTCTAAAAATTTCTTTTTCCTGTGAATGTAGGCAGACTAGATTATTTATTATTTTAAATAACGGCTTCATGCCTGTTTCAGCAAAGTGTCGGCATATTAATTCTATTCGTCCTTGAGCAGAAGATATAGTCTGAGCTACCGCTGATTTAGTACTAGATTGAAGCGCGTCTGCATTTAATCCCATACTTGCTTTTGAAACACCTGTCGCATTTTCTTTTACTTCGTCTAAGTATTGTAAAACAGGAAAAGCTTCTTTCCCCATAAAAGCTGTGTTTAAGGGTTGTACGCTTCCTTGCGCTCTTTGTCTAATTGGTTGTCCAATATCTGTATTAAGTACGTCATCAATATTAACCATGCCTTCGGTTATAACTAATCTAGGATGTACCGAAGCGCCCAAACTATCTAATACGTCGCGCATAATTTGAGATTTAGTGTTTTGAATTTGTTTAACGTAATCGGCGGGGCAACTACCTATGGCTGTATGCGGTTCGGGATCTGGGCAAAACATAACTATCGGAAGTTCATTACAAGGCTCCACATTTATAATATGGCAGTTATCTCCTACCGAACATATTTTTATGCGTTCATCTATGCCGTCTTTATCTAAATCGTAAAAAAGATAATGCTCAACATAATAAATTTCATCTTGATCAGCTCTAGAAACATCGGTGATGTCAGCAAAAGGATTTCTTGCTTGAGTTTCAATCTGTGTAGAAGAATCGTAACTGCTACCCGCCGAGCCGTATTCCTCGACTTCTTTTTTGTCGTAACCCATAGCAACTAGATCTGAAACATTTAATATTCTTCGATGCGCCACATAAGAAGCTTCCGCTATGCTTCTAGCGTTTCTGGACATTAAGATTTCTTCTGGCGGAACAGCTTCAATAATAATATCGTTTTTATTTTTTACCCTTCTAATCTCTAAATTATAATAATCAGGTTGATCTGAAACTATTTCTTCGCCTGTTTCTTCGTCTATTTGTACTTTTTCAGAAGACTCATAAGTTTCAGAAATAACTTCCACATAAGGATCTGTTAATAGTACGTTTCTAGATTCTTCGTTTAAATTTTCGTAAGTGTGATGCGTGACCTCTAAAGAGTCGTCAAAGATAGCCTTTACAAAACCCGTTTTTCTAACTAAAGCATCTTTAAAAGCGCTATAGAAAACCTGAAACCCGTTATTCTTTTGCTGAACTATGTGATTAATATAATCTGTTTGCTGTTCTGCGATTAACACATCCTCTTGATTTTTCGGAATAAATTCCACCATCTTTTTTGCGCCGAAAAATACTCGCATAATAGATGGAAGCATATATAAAACGCTGTCTCTTACGTCCGTTGAAACAAAAGATGATTGCTGATCACTTACGTCTGTTGGCGCGTCGCCTAAATAATATTCTGTGTTATCTACTCGCTCTATTGAAAGCTGATCTGAAAAATCTAAAGCGTCATCTAGTTCCGCTTTAACTATTGATGTCAATTCTGAAGTATCTAATTTTTTTTGTTTTATGCCGTTTTCTTTATATTTCATATTTATCCCACTCTATATATTTTACTTTTAAGGGGTTTGCGAAAATTATAACCCATAATTGACTCGCCCACACCCCCGAAGGAAGCAGGAACTCCTGCCATAGTTAAAGCAAGTGCGTCAGCTTTGTCTGGAGAGCGTAAACCCCGCTTCTTCATATCCTCTTTGGATTCTAGTTTTATTTTTCCCGTCGAATTATATTTGTAGATTGGAGAAGAAAGTTCGCCCACCAAAGCATCATCATCTGGTATTCGGACATCTCTCCCCCCCAACCAATCTCTAATCTTAAACCACAACTCCGCGCGTAAATTTAGATATGTTCCCTTAGTAGATGGAGCTTCGGCAACATTTATCCCTCTAACTGGAAGACCTACTTCTGCCAATCTGTCCACTACACCCGCGCCCAACCCAATAACATCAACTAAAATTTCTTGCGGACGATTCATTATTTGTTCTTCATCGTAACGATTTTTTATCGCTCCACATAATTGCATTAGGTCTGGAGAATTATAAGTTTTAATTTCAAGCAAAGTATTTCCCTGCCTAATAGCTAAAGCTGACTTATCTGCTCCCTGACGGGCAACGTCTAAACCCCAAACTATAGGCGCAGAAGCGGTTAAATTAACATCTCTATTTATAGCGGATTTAATAATGTCTAATCCGATAACTGTGTCTTCGTCAGCGGAAGGAAATTGACCTTTAACTTCTACTTTAGCGACTGAACTATCTTCGCCATATTGTTCAATAAGGTCATTAAATAAACCCTTATCTGTACCTTCTACAGTTCGACTATCTATTTGTTCATTATTCCAGAAATTTCTTTTACTATTAAAACTGTCAAAAAATGGACCCGTATTTCTTCTGGGGTTAGAAAAAGTAAACCAGAATCTGTCTTTTGTAGGTTCGGTAAAGAAACCTTCACTAACAGAATAAATGCTTTCAGGTATTCCCGAAGCTTCGTCCATTATTAACATAACCCCATAACTTGAGTGAATACCCGCAAAAGCGTCTGGGTTTTCTTCCGACCATAATTGCGCTTGAGCATAATAATAGCCTGTATCGATTTTAAGATCTTTTTTTAAGGCTTCTTCGTACCAAAGCGCAGGACGAATAGTTGTTGCGGTTTTATTAAACCAATGACTGTTAATTGCTAAAGTCATCCACTTACCTAATTCTGCCCAAGTTCTAGAACGAAGCTGTCCTTCTGTGTTGGCGGTTACAATTATTGTTGCCCCCATTCTAGTAGAAAGCATCCAAATTATTAACCAAGCAACTAGAGCTGACTTTCCTATTCCCCTGCCCGAAGCGATAGCCTGTCTAAACATGGAATAGTCAGTTTTTCCATTGTTACGTTGAATGTGAATCTCCATATCTCGCAAAATTTTTTCTTGCCACTTTCGTGGACCCGTAAAATTCGCAAGGGGGGTATCTTCTCTGCCCCAATCAAATATGTACTTAACAAATTTTAATGGAGAGTCTCGAACTTCGGCGCTCCAGATATCCATCATTAGTTGTTTTTCTAATTTTAAGTTCTTCATAGTAAGACTACTCTCAGGCGGTTTGAATAATTAAAAAAATTTTTGTTAATGAGTTGCTCTAAAACTAGGGGCGGGGTAAAAATCGGGGGGGTCAAAGAGAAGGTAAGACCGCCCCCGAATAAATGAATAATATAGGAGAGTAGTGAAACATTATTCATTTTGCATTTCCTTAGAATCTTTAGTGTCCGTCTTGTTAGTAGCAAGGCGGTCTTTATCTAGAAGCTCTTTATCTATTAAGATTTCTCCTTCGATAATTTCTTCGTTGTGATTATGTTGAGATAAACGTGATTTTGCGCTGTCGAGAACTTCTTTTAAATTAATATTAATCTCTTGCGTGTTCCTGTCATTCCACAAATCTGGCGCTCGATTCTTTAAATAGAATATCTGACTAACTACGTTGCCCTTTTTAGTAGCATTTTCAAATAATGCGCTACTGACTTTTGCCAATCCTAACGCTTGTCCTTTTTTTAATGCGTCCTTTATATACTTTTTATCGTTACGCTCACGATTGAACACGTCCCACGATATCCCCAGACTACGGCAAATATCTAAAATTCCTAACCCAGTTGACGCTAACTGAACTATTTTATCAGCGTCCTCTTGTGAAAGAACTTTCTTCGGTCTTCCCGCCATTACTTATCTCTCTCTTTTAAAAGTTGATTAAATGTTAAAGGTTTAGTCTCACTATTATTTGTGTCTAATAGTTCAGCGTTAAAGCCTGTAAAGTCTTGCCATCTCTTGATAATCACGTCGGCATAGCAAGGATCTAATTCCATTCCATAACAACGTCTGGAAGATTTTTCACACGCTATCAACGTCGCGCCACTTCCTAAATATAAATCCATAACTATATTTTCAGGCTTAGAAGAATAATTAATAGCTTTCTCGCATAGCTCTACAGGTTTAGCTGTTGGATGTTCTTTTCTAACTTCTCGGTCACATATCCATACATCCCCATCTAAAGTCTTCTGACCGCCGAATTCTCCATAATAAAGAATAAATTCGTGTCGTTTATAAAACTTATCTAAGTTCTGAACTCTTACCTTTTTATCCCATACTATGCAGGACTTAGGAGATTTTCCATAATCTGCCATAGCTTTTTCAAATGTGGAATAACATTGCCAATTACAACATATATAAATAGGCGCATCATAAGATAAAGAAATATTAACTAAGTCGTCTATGTTAGATAGAGAGTCATCACCTTCTATTTTTTTATGCTTTCCTTTTGTATCTTGATAATCAATTCCATAAGGCGGATCTGTAAATATTAAGTCTGGTTTAGTCCCGTCTAACAATTTATCTACATTATTAATATCGGTTGAATCCCCTACTAATAATCTATGTTTTCCTAACACCCAAAGATCTCCCGCTTTACTTACAGAATCTTTACTTACTTCGGGAATATCATCTTCATCGGTTTTACCTTCGGTCATTTCAGCTAAGATAGAATCTAACTCTTCATTATCGAAACCTAGTAAATCCAAGTTAAAGTCTAATTCTTTTAAGGTTTCTATCTCTACTTTAAGCATGTCGATATCCCACCCTGCATTAAGAGCCAACTTATTATCGGCTATAACATAAGCTTTTTTCTGATCTGCGGATAAATAACCTAAGTTAATGGTGGGAACTTCTTCTAATCCTAGCTTCTGTGAAGCTAATAGTCTGCCATGTCCTGCAATAATTGAATTATCGTCATCTATTAATATGGGATTAGTAAAACCAAATTCTTTAATCGAAGCGCATATTTGTGCCACCTGATTATCGTCATGAGTTCTACTATTACGAATGTAAGGAATTAACTCCTTAACACTCTTTAATTTAATTTCAGAGTTTAAGTTAACTGCCATTCCTGTTGTCTCCTGTGAATATATTGTCTCATACATAAATCGGAATTCATAGTTTAAGAACTAAACTAATTAAGCACACATAGTTGCATTATATAATACACCTATGAGACAATAAGTTTTCGTGAGTAGTTTTTTATTTTTTTTTCTCTACTTACAGGGTGACAGGATTCGTCATAAAGTAATGATGCCGTAGTCTGTCACCCACTAAATAAAAAGAAACATCAACAGGAGATAGATATTAAAACTAACATTTTTATTAAAACTAAAATGACTATGTTAAATAAATTAACTTTAAGAAATGAAAGTTAATAACTTAGCAAAGATTAATTTTAGTGGCGCACACGCTATAAATAGTAAAACTTTATCTGAATATAGCGGTTACAAGCGTTGTGTTTTATTTGACTTCTATGGTTGGGATGCTGACGGCATTCCTTTATTCACATTATATATGCAGGATGATGAGTTCTTTCTTAATAACAAGAAAAGGAAAAATCTTATATTAGAAATAACAGATCACATTCTAGAAAACAGGAAAACTTATGAACTATAAACATCAAGAAAGATATGGGATTAGAAACAAAGAAAAAGGTTTAGTACGTGTAACAGTCTGGTGTCCTGTTCAATCCACCAAAGATCTTAAAAGATATGGAAACGAATTAAGAAATAAACATTTCGCTGAACAACGTGGAGAAACTTACAATGGCAGTTAATACTCAAGATTTAAACCTATTAGCTGACGATTGTTTTGAAAGTTTAGTAATAGATTATTCAACTAATAATCAACATCTAAGCAAAATACAGGGAATGATCTCTAAGTATTTAGCCACAGGCGAGGATATTGGATTAAATCCAGAAACAAAAAGGTTAGTGGATTCGTTAATAATTTATTTCCATTATCAGATGGAAACAAGAACTCAGAGCGTGTCTTCAGATAGTTCCGAAAGGAATTCCCCCGTTAATCTATAGGCGCGCTCAACATGGCTTATAAATATAAAAGCACCGAACATCAATCGGTCTGCGGTTCAAGGGGCAAGAAGACCTCTCAGGGCAACCATAGAAACATATCAAGAAAACACATGAACAAAAACAGAAAGCGTCAATTTAAGCGCTATCGTGGACAAGGACGATGAGGATTGAGATATGGCTGTAAAAATACTACAGGGCAATTGCTTAGACAAATTAAAAGAACTGCCAGAAAAATTCATCAATACTTGCATAACTTCACCACCCTATTTTAATTTAAGAGATTATCAAGCAACAGATCAATTAGGCATGGAAGATACGCCAGAAGAGTTTGTAGAAAACTTAGTACAAGTGTTTAGAGAAGTAAAACGAGTGTTGCGAGATGATGGAACTGTTTGGCTTAATTTAGGTGATACTTTTTTAAAAAACAAACAGTTAGGTTGTATTCCCTTTAAAACAGCTATTGGTTTACAAAAAGATGGGTGGATTTTGAGACAGGATATTATTTGGCATAAACCAAACCCTATGCCTGAAAGTGTTAAAGATCGTTGTACAAAGGCACATGAATATATTTTTTTATTAAGCAAGAATCCAAAGTATTACTTTGATAACGAAGCTATAAAAGAAGATGCCAAGTTTCCGCAGGGTCCTAATTCACCACAAAGTATAAAAAAGGGTAAGGGTGAGTTTGGCATGGACACTAGAGGTGGATTATCAAAAATAGGTGCTATTCCTAAAAAGAATAAACGATCTGTTTGGACTGTTACCACTAAACCATTTAAAGGAGCTCACTTTGCAACATTTCCAATGGATTTAATAGAGCCATGCGTATTAGCTGGTTGTCCTGAAAAAATATGTGTTGAGTGTGGCAAACCTTATCAACGAGTTATGCAACAACCAAAGCCATTAGAAGTAAAGAGAAACAGAAGAAGTGGTTTAGATGATAGAAATATTGGTGGAGTATTAGATAAATATAAAAGAGAAAATCCACCAATAGATTTAGGACTACAAAAACAATGCGATTGCGAAACTAATGAAACAAAAGGTGGCACAGTTTTAGATCCTTTTGGCGGTAGCGGTACTACTGGAATTGTGGCTAATAATCATAATCGAAATGCTATATTAATTGAAATCAATAAAGAATATATTGAAATTGCAAAAAACAGAATTACAGATCAAGGCAATCTCTTGTGAAAATAGAACAACTAGAGGTAAAATATGGGAAAAGGAAGTCAACCTAGACCACTAAGCGTCGATAAAGAAACTTTTAACGCTAATTGGGATAAAGCCTTCGGCAAAAACCGAAAGGAGAAAGACGATGAAAGAAGCAGAAATGAAAAACTGTCAGACACTTCAAAAACTTCTAAGAAGAAATGAGTCAGAAACTCGTTCTTTAAAAGAAAGATTAGAAGTTTTAAACAGTAGAAGAAAGCTAATCAAAGAAACGCTTAATACCGAAGTTAAAAACGCTTTAGTTTAAAGATATCTTTTAAGCTTTTATTATTAATCCCGACATGTCGAAAGATTAATAAGGACTCCCCTTCGCTTAAATTATTAATAAGCTTTCTCTAACTTACTCTTTTTATAAATAACAATTTTTCCTAGCTCGTCGTCTAAAAATCTAACTTTAGTTTTACCGCTATCTACGAAACCTAAGAAAGTTCCATAGATAGCTTGATTTTTAACCTTAAGCTTCATTCTCTTCCTTAAACTTAGCTAATAAATAATCTTGATTTCTTTCGTAATACTCGGATTTGCTTATCGGAGTTTCTTTATACATTTCTCGCTCTATTCGATTAGCCGAATAATATCTTTCTAAGAATATCTCAAACGGAGTTCGAGTGTCTCGAAAACTAAAATCAACGTCTTCTGGAATCTTAATAGTCATTTCTTTTTCCTCTTCACTTTCGGTTTTTTTTGTTTTTCTAAGCTTCTTACAAGTTCTATGTGTTCTAGAATATTCATTGGTTTCTTCATTATTTACTCCTTATTAAACTTTTTAAACTTTTTTTCTAAACTTTTGAAAATTTGTTCTACTTCTGTTTTTGAAATATTAAAGTCTTGCTTCAACCATTCAGGGAACATTTCATTTCTTACATAGTTATCGCCACTATTCATATCAAAGCAATACTCCAATAAATACATTTCTTTTTTGGTAAATTTCATGCTTCCTCCTCTTTAAGTTTGTTTACATCTAACATTAGTTTACTCCTTTAGATTTTAGTTCTCTTTTCCAAGCCCTAGATGAAAGTGTTTGTAATTTTTCTGATATTTTTTCTGCTTGTGCAAAACTTTTCAGTCCAAAATAACCATCTCCATTAATTTCATCTTCTACTTCTTCTCTATGCATTCCTGTAACTTGTGAATGTAAAAGATTAAATAAAACATCTAATTCTGATTTTGTAAATTTAACTTGTTTCATTATTTACTCCTCTATATTAGTTAAAAAACAATTTGGAATTGATCTAGTAACGATTTCTTCCGCTTGTCCGTCCCATTTAGGAATTTCTACTTCTGAATAATTTTTTCCTACTTCTCTCAAGTTACCTATAAGAGTCCCCATTTTTTGAGTTTTAGGATTTCTAGTTACTATCTCTACCCATCCGACGTTTAATCTATTTTTCATTTTTTTCTCGTTTGATAGTAAGGTTAATTCCTTGCTATAAGGTGATTATAGCTTGATAGTTGTACTATCTACAGTAATTGAGCTAAAGTTCTTAGACTCAATCCATATTAAAAGAATGTTTTTTATAATCTCTCTATCTAGCGGATAAAAAAAGGGAGCTAATAAAAGCTCCCTTTTTATTACGAGTAAATTACTCGCCCCATTTATTATAAAGATAACTATGTTCGATAAAGTTTTGAACTATTTCTTCTGCGTCAAAATCTACCGAATATCCGTCGAACTCTCTATCGACTAATTCAATTAAAGTAGACGCGTTAAAAATAAGCCTTCTTCTATAATCTAATTCAGTATCAAACGCTTCCGTTAATTCTGTACCAGATAAATTAATAATGTCTGTATATCTGTTTTCATACATTGACATTAACCATTCAGGAATATCACCGACTAAATTATCTCCTTTAACTTGTTCGGCTATATCATTTATTAAATTACTCATATTTACTCTCGTTAATGTTAAGCGTAATTGCTTAACGCTGTCATTATAGTATTACTAATAAACAACAGTCCAACTTCCTAAAGCCTTTTTTTATTCTTCTAGACCTCTGAATAAATATTGATTAAGTCCAACAAGGACGATGTGTTTTTTGACTCTTACTTGTTGTGGAAGTTTTTTATACGCTAATCTTTCTTCTCCTTCTACAGCAATCCATATCGGTGAATTATTCATCTCTGCTAGTTCGTTCATACCCTTAGAAAAAGTCTTTCTAGATACTCCGATAGTCATAGCCAGATAAGTATAAGAATCCCATACAGAAAAAGACTGTCCTCTAAATCTTTCGGCTAAAGACCATAAGATTAATTTATTTCTAGTGGATAAATCTTTTCTATTAACTTGATGTCTATACCACTCCCAGACTTTTGCTTTTAGAGTGCCATAGTTTTTATACTTTTTAGCAACTGATAAATTAATAATTCCAGATTCTATAGGAACTATTTCAGGTGAAACCCACCAATATTTATTAAAGTTACCCTTCTTGTTGTAATAGTTTTTCATTTAATTCGTTAACGTAATCATTGAAGTATAAAAAAGCGTCTTCAACCATACTGTATTTTCTAAGCCTTCTATCGTTTGCATCTCCAGACTTTGTAAAGATTTCTCTATCCACACCTTCCTTTAAACAATTTAAGATAGTGCTTCGGCTTCCTAATCTTTTGTTTACGAATTTCACAATCTCTTCAAACGAAGAACTATCATTGTCTAAATACTGTTTCGATAAATAATTACAGATCACAACGTGTAACGTCGACTTACTATAAAACTGACTATAAGGATGTGGATCTTCATTGTGAACTGTAAGACGTAAATTCAACATAGCTTTTACATTCTTTTTATTTATTTTTTTGTTTGTCATTTAACGTCGTCCCTTCTTTTTGATTCGTTATTAAAGTGTAATAGTTCTGAATTGTTTTTAAGTTTTAATATTGCGTTTAAATGACACACGTTAAATTTAGTACTAATTTTTAGTAATGCGACGGGACTCCTAAAAGAGTCCGTCGCTGTATAATATATGTTTATATTATGTCTATCTGTAACACGTGGGTTATAGAAACGACTACCTTTAAGGGAATATGGGGTTACACAAACTAATCCCATTTTATACCTCTGTTTTCTTCTAATAACTCTAAAACAGCTCCTTTTCTTATTAAGGTTTTAACTGACATGTCAGCGTCTGAATTAGCCTTTACTATACAAGCTCTAATAACTTTTAATCTATCGTACTCTAAACCCTGCTCTATACATATTGCCTTTGCGTCTTCTTCTTCAGCTAAAAATAATGTTAAAACCCACCTCGAACTATCGACTAAGGCGCTAGATCCTCTAACGGCGCTTCTACTTTCCATTGGATCTGCGCTAACTACTAAACCTTGTTTCGACATGTGGTGTACAGAAATAACCGAACAATTATATTTACTAGCTATCATCTGGCAAAACTGCGAATAGAGTTGACCCACTTCGGCATCGTTAGTAGGCGCTGACGTAAAAGACTGAATAGGATCAATTATTACTAACTCTAGATCTTTAATAGCATCTAAACCATCTATCAAGTCATAAGCATCTTGACTGATATGAAGACCATTATTTCCGTCCTGTCGTATAAAAGATAATGGTTTTGCTAATTCAGGAACAGGAAGAATAAAAACATCATACAAAGCTTTTAAACGCTCATAAGAAGGATCTAAAGCAGAAACCCTTCTATGGATTTCGGGAGTGTCGTCTTCGCTATTTAAAATAAGTACATTGCCATGTTTGGTTACGGGTTTTCCTAAGAAAGTTCCCTTACCTTTAGCGACTGACAAAGCCAGATCTAAACTAATGAACGATTTACCCACTCCACCTATCGAAGCTATTATTCCGTTCTTTCCAGATTCTATTAAATTTTCCACCAACCATTCTCTTTTCGGTGGGTTGTTATCTAAATTTCTAACGCTTACTCTTTTTAAATCAAAGCCTGTTACAACTATTTGAGACTTAACTTCCTCTAAACCGAATTCTCTAGCTACGTCATTAAAATCATAACCTGTATGAGTTGGGATTCTTATTTCTGTATTCTGAATTGCAGACTCTATTTTTTTAGCAGAATTCTGACCAACTAGATGAATGTCATTATCGAAACAAATAACGAATCTGCTGTTAGTCAATTTACGAAGATTAATTAAACAGCTAAGTCCAAAATTTGCTGAGAATACAACTATAGTTGGCAGTCCTGTCGCTTCAGCTACCGAACTAGCGGAACTCAACCCTTCACAAACAGCTATTTTTTTTAAGTTAGGGAGTTCATCTAAAGTAAAATTAAGATTATAAAAATTTCCTTTAACTTGTGAACCGCTAACAAATCTTTTTCCACCTTTTTTATCAATAGATTGAATACTTCTAATTTTATAATCTAGATTTCTGCTATCATACGCGGGAACAGTAAGCTTATCGCCAATCTGTTTAAACCCAAAATTTTTAATTTTTTTATCAGTAATGTAATTATGTTCTTTACAATCTATCGCTTTTTCAAATCTAAGCTCACAGTCTTTGGCGACTTCGTTATAATTCTCCTGTCGCCTTTCATCCCTCTCTTTATTCCTTTTATCTAAATCGGCTTTTAACTTAGCCTGTTCTATAGGTGTAAGAGACTCCATAGATATAGAAGAAAACTTAAATGTTTCGTTAGTTCTCCAGTTGCCATAATTACAGAAGAAATTACCATTCCCATTATCATAAAAAAAGTACCATCCACTTTTTTCTCCAAATTTATCAGGTCTGTTTTTTGAAGTTCCTTTTACAGTAACCCTTTGAACTTCTCCACTTGTATCTATAGCTGATATTTCTAAACCATTTGCATTCATTTCATTAATTAAATCGTGAATGCTTTTGCTTACATTTTTATATGCTAAATTTTTATCTTCTTTAAATTCCCAAATTTTTGTTACGTCTACCATTTATAAACCTACGTCGGCGATTGTTTCTTCTGCCGATAGGTAATAAGCGGTAAATAATTCAAAAAAAATCTTTTTATCTTCCTTATCCCATTCGTGCATTGCGAAACTGTTATTCTTTCTACTCGTCTCAATGTATTTAGCTTTGACATGAGAGATAGCTTTATCAACCGAAGTTGGATTGCAGGATATTTTAATATTTAATTCTTCCTTCATTTCTATTCTTCTCTTTATTTTTTCTAAATGCTTATAACTACAAGCAGTCCATATTTTATTGTTTGAATTTATGTAATAAAACCCCCTTCCCCCGCGCAAACAATAACCGCAAAGAGAAGGACGTTCGTATATTGGAAAACGTCGATACTTAGAAAGGTAAGTCGTCATCTACAAAGTTGCTTACAGCTTCTGTAGAAGAAGGTTTTACATCTTCGCTAGTTTCTAGCTGATTGGCATCTTTATCCACCACACCTTCCCAATTTTGTCCGACGGCTCCGCAGTCTAGTTCCATATATCCTGTTTCACCTTTTTTAAGCATACAAGAAATTTCCCTACCTATAAGAGAATCTGTATCTTGTAAGTTAGCTCCCGCGCAAAAACATAAAGCTTTATATTTTTTAGTTCCCATTTCGACTAAGGATTCTCTTTTAGATTCTCCTTTATCGTTTTTAATCATTGGGTCATAGTCGCAGGTAAAAGTTTCACTAAAAACTATTTCCTTATCTCTGCCGATAGATTGTTTTAATTTAAAAAATAACTTTAATGCTTTCCAGTCATTCCTTCCCGAAACACAACCCTTTTCATCAGCATAATCATTTTCATTCGCTACGCGATCAAAAACAAGATTATATCTTCCGTCTATAAGTTGTATTGTATTACCAGATTTTTGTGGCGCTTCTGGTTTGTCGCCTTCGCTAAAGTTAAATGGTGTTTCCATTGTAGTCTCCTATATTAGTTAGCGTTAAAATTTGATTATCCACAATCGTAAGTGTGGTAATCGTTAAAGTGAACACATTCGCATCTAAGATTATTTATATTTTCCTCTATAGAATAAAATACATCCTGAATAAGCTCATCGGAATTTGTCGCTTCAACTCTATCGTTAAAATCTTCAAACTCTTTAAGCTTTTCAGTTAAAAAATCTGCGTAATCTTGATTGCAAATTGGTTTAACTTTCTTTGGCATTCTCATTTCCAGAATTAGCCTTAGAACTTTTAATAATCAACTCCCTAACTTCCGACCAGTCGAAGGGAAGTTCTTTAGGTAGCTGATATCTATTCTTAGCAATAAAAGAAGCGGTTTCTTCGGCATAGACAGTTCTATCTCCTGTAACCACTCTAATATTTTCTCCGCCCTTACCTTGAGATTTAACTGTACCTTTTTTAAAAGCCATAAAAAATATAGCGTCGGCATTTTCTTCTATCAAAGCGGAAGCGCCTTTTTGTAATTTAAGAAAATATTTATCGTAACTTTCAGATTCAGGATCATTAAAAGAACGTATTTCAGAGTGGCATATCATACAAATAACCATTCCTTTACTCATTCTAAGTTCGTTAGTAAGTTCTATAAACTCCCTCCAATATTTAAGAGCTTCTTTATAAGACTTACCATAAGCGACAGCTTCCATAGAAGCCCATCCATTTTCTTTGCAAGTAAAATCCCAGATTAGGTTTTGTAACCAATCTAAAGAATCTATTACTAAAGTTTTTTTATCGTGGTCTTCTTTTAAAAGTTGTAAAAGCCTTTCTTTAACTTCTTCCCAAGATTTACATTGAGGAAAATGTGGCATTTCCAAATTTCCTAAACCATCTTCCGTCAAAATTGCTATGGGCTTGTTCATCTTTGATGCGTAGGTTGTTTTACCAATTCCTGCACCGCCATGTATAACTAAACGAATAGGGCGAAGTTTCGCCTTTTCTTGTATTCCAGTTAAACTCATTATTTACTCTCCTGTTTATTATTATTATTATCTTTTGCTACTTCTGTTAAAACTGCGCTTCCTTCAGCTTCGAGAACTTTTTTCCCGATTTTGAAAGATTCTAGTTTTTCTAAAAGCAACGCCTGTTGACTTTGCATAGACAACATATGTTCAACAATAATTTTAGCGTGTTCAAATTTAGCGCTTAAATTTTGTTGTTGTCGAATACAAGCGACAATATCGGAAGCAACTTTTACAGCTTCAGGCGACATGTCTCGCTCATAGTATTCGATTTTCTTTCCGTCTTGATCATCTACCAGACAAGGCTTAGACCAATCTTCTGAAATTTTTGGTAAATCATTTGACATTCTTTACTCTCCTTATTTCATTTCGTTTAAATTCGTCGCAATCATCTTTATAATTACAAAAGCGACACCAATCCCCCGCTTTCTTCGGCGGGTTGTCTTCAAAACAAGCTTCTGCGCTAGGTTTTAAAATTCTAAATCCCCAATCGACTAAGGCATCTGCGCTTACGTCGTGAGTCATAATATATTTTTTATTAGTTGATCTGGGTTGAACGATAGTTAATTCAACATTGGTATTTACATCTCCATATCTACTTAAAGCGCCTAAACCATAAATCCATAACTGAGAATTTTCAGAAGGGTGTTTAACGGGAAATTTACCGAATTTGAAATCAATTACAGACAGGTGATCTTTAGCTACTATTAAAGCGTCTGCCGTTCCCCAGACAGATTCGTGAATTTCTCCTAATTCCACTTGCTCCTCTATAAGTAAACGTCCGCCTAATTCTTTTGCTCTTTTTTCTACATAATCTATATAGATTTTAGCTCGATCTAATAACGATTCTGTTACTTTGATTATAGAGTCTTCCTGCTCTATTTCTTTGTTAAGCCAATACTCTTCGAGAGAGACACCTTGAATCTTACCTTTTAAATGCATTTCACATATTTCATGCATAACAGTTCCTTCTGAAGCGGGATAAGAAGACTTAGAAGGCATTTTTGCGTTAGCTTGAGCGCTATAAGGACAATGATCTAATCTCCATCTGTCAAAAGATGAAGGACTACACACAGCGTGTTTACCCATATCTATACCTGTTATATTAAAATCAGTTGTTATTACTTCCACGACTATGCCTTCTCTCATATTCTATAATGTCTGTTTTTTTGTAACGGACTGCGCGTCCGAATAATTTGAATTGTGGACCCTTAGGCGGGGAACTTGCTCTCCAATTATTTAAAGTTGTTTCACTTAACTTAAAATAATTTGCTAATTCTTTTGTGGTCAGATATTCGTCTGATATTTTCTCTTTCATAAATTCTATCTTATACTGTGTATTCTGTTTTACGATTATCTCTTATGTGGTTGTTAAATGCAAATTAGCTTAAATAAAAAAATAAAAAAAATTTTAATTTTAATTTTAAAAAAAAAGATAAATAAATAATGTTAAAAATAAAACTTAATTATTAAATCGAATTTTAAATAATGGAAAAGATATGTTGAAAAAAGCAAGTGAAAATCAAGTCGGTGGGAATCATTATAAAAAACTAAAATCTAGTCCGTTAGATTTTATTTTAGATAACAACTTGTCTTATTGTTTAGGACAAGTTGTTAAATATATTTCTAGAGATAAAGAAAACAAAGTTCAGGACTTATTGAAGGCAAAGCATTACATCGACCTTGAACTTGAAAAAGTTCATAAAGTCGATGAAAACGGAAATAAATTAATTGGCTAAATAATTTCCAATCTCTTTTATATCCATTTTTGCAGTTTCTGGTTTAACAGTTTGATATATCTGCATAGCCTTAACCGAAGTATGCCCCATTAAATCAGCGACTCTAATCATATCTATTCCCATATTCATAGACTGTGTTCCAAAATTATGTCTTAAATCGTGGAATCTAAAATCTTTAATTCCTGTACGCTTCATTAATTTTTTCCATTGACGAACAGGATCTTTTATTTTCAAAATCGTATCGTTATCGTTATCTCTAGGCAGTCGAGTTATCAAAGAAAGCGCTTCTTGATCTAATCTAATTATTCTAGGCTTGTTTGTCTTATTAGAGGTTTTATGTTCTTTTAATTCAATATAATCGCCCTGTAGATCATTCCAAGTTGCCTTCGCTAATTCACCTTTTCTTGCCCCCGTTAGATAAGCCAGATAAATAAAAGCGCTTCCATAAGGACTGTCCTGACCTATCTTTTTTAACTCCTGAAGAAATAGAATTTTTTCTTTATCTGTTAAATATCTATTTCTGTGTGGAATATAATTTTTCTTTATGCTGATAGTAGGATTCTTTTTTACTTCATCTAAATTTAAAGCCAGATTATAAATAGCTTTAAATATTGTTAAAGAATGGTTTGCTGTACCTTTAGACTTCTTACTAATTTCTAAAAACCAAGATAATATCTGAGCAGGAGTTATATCTGTTAAATAATTATCTCCAAAATGTTGATTTATATTATTTTTAAAGTTCCCTTTAATATCATCTAAAGTTTTAACATTTCTATTAATACAGTTAGGAATGTAAATTTCATCAAAAAATTTTCTGACAGTTAGCGTTGTTAACCCTTTATCATGAAAATCTTGTATGACTTCTCTAGCTCTGTCTCTCATAACGGCTATAGATATTCCTTCTTTATCTGTACCCACTTTAACTAATTTGCCATTTCTTTTGCCAGATATATCTATTTTGGCAAAATAAGTTTTAAAAGTTGCGGATCTAATATCGTCCTTATGATGTCTTTCTATAATAATTAATTTATTAAACTTATTATCTGTCGTTCTCTTTTGCATACTTCTCTCCTGTTGTGCATATGTTGAGTAAAACTTTTATAACTAGGGATATTTCCCTTATACTCAATTATACAATTATAGCGTGATTGCTTTTTCATATGCCAACACAAGCGTGATTGTGGGAAAAAATAAAGCTTTATTTTCCAACTAAAAATAAAGTGGCGGGAGTGACGGGACTCGAACCCGCGACCTCCTGCGTGACAGGAAGAAAGTCTATGTAAAAAAATCGCTCAAAACTAACAAAAAAAAGTAGTTTAATATTTTTGGTTAAGCATTTGTTGAGCAGAATCTTTTAAAGTTTTTAAAGTATTTATTTCTAATAAATCTTTTTTTGAAAACCTATAACTTCTCTTTTTTGTGTTCGCGGGAATAAATATAACTTTTTTAAGTGGGTGGACAAAACAGGCAAATATATCGACTTCTCCTTCAAGATATTTTCTTTCTTTAGAGTGACTGCTTCTTCTTAAATCAAATTTAAAGCTTCCCCTGTACCTTTTATTGGTGTGCTTAGATATTACAGAAATTCCAGTAGATACTGTTTTAACTTGACATTTTAATAACTTGTTTTTGAACTCAAAAATAAGATCTGCGTGAGAGCCATGTGGTAATAAAGTGACTGTATCAGATATTTCCGAAAGCAGGTAGCAAACGTAATATTCTCCGCTTCTTCCTAGTCTTTCCGTAGCTCTGCTCAATTTGTAAATGATTAGTTATTGCTATTAATTTGACCAGTCGCACCTGCGGTTAATCGATTAGCGTTACGAAGTCTTTTTGTTACTTCTTTTCCTAATCTTTCGTTTGTTTTTAATAATTGTTTTAAGACTTGTTGTTGTGTAGCTCTATCAGTTGTAAATAATTTTTCAGCTATAAGCTCTGCTCTCTTTTCGTTAGTTCCGCCTGAATATGTTTTCTGAGCCTTTTTAATTCCCTCTCTAGCTAAATTTCTAGCAAACTGAAAAGTGTTTTCTGAGTTGACAATCGAACCTCCACCATCTCTAAAAGTTTTCATGGCTTCTTGCTTAGTATTTGTATCTGAATTTAATCTCATTCTGTTGAATGTTTCTCGCATCGATTTTTCAGACTTAATTAAAGAGTCAAAAGCTTTTCGCTGATTAGAATTACCGCCGAGCAAAAGATCAAATATTTCATCTAATTTTTTAGAACTGTCTATGTTAGCTAAAAAGTCTCTGTTTTTTCCTTGCGTACTTGCTAAGTCTTCTAATTTAGTAACCATTCCTGACTTCCACGCTTCTTGTTCGGCAGGAGTAAAATCATCAAACTGTTTTCTAATTCTGTCAATCGTAGTGGTTTTGTATTTTTCCCCAAGCCTAAAAGCTTCCTCTAATTTTTTCTGACTTGCAAACTGTTTATTAGCATTAGCGTAAGCAGGATTGTTCTTTTTAATAGTCTCATTAAAAGCCCTTCTCAAACTATCATAAGCGATACCATCATCTGTTAGTTTGTTCGTGAATCTATCTACAGTTTTAGTATTTTTCCTAACTAATCCATCAAAACCTTTTTTAATTGCGTGTAGAAATTCAGTATCAAAATTTTGATTCATAATGTCATCAAAGCTTCCAAAGTAAGTTGGACTTGTTTCGTCAAACATTTTAGCTAAATTTGGTGGAACTTTTTTATCATCCATTCTTAATCTTTTAAGAGCTAACTTACCCGCTTCAAGAATTGCTTTCTTTCTTTCTTCGTTCGTAAAAAAGCTTTTGAATTCTTTTGCAGGAATACTTGTCTTGTATGCTTCTTTGTAAGCAGGTTCTGACATTTCTCTTATTTGGTCATCTAGCTTTGCCATATAAGTAATTCCGAGCTTATCATCAGATATGCCTGTGGTATTTTTTACAGCATCTAAAATTCTTGCTCCCTGTTCTTCGTTTCTACTAACTAAAGTTTCGGTTACACCTCTTCTAGAAGGATTGGCAATTTGTTGGGTTGCATAACCTAAACCCTGTAAATTTTCACCTGCATCAGCTATAACTGTCGGAGTATTAACTTTGTAATCAGGCAAAGATTTACCTAATCCACCAACATTATTATTAACAGCTCTAGAATCCATTCTTTGTCCTATATTTAACATAGAAGGAACATTTTCTGGTGTTTGGAAACCCGTTCTGCTAGTACCTACATCTTTAGTAGCTGTATTTAAAATCTGTTCGTTAGCTTTTCTTTCAATAGCGTCATCACTTCTTGATAAACTATTCATTAAAGCTCTACCTCCTGCCATACCTTTAGTGATAACGGGTTGTAAAACTCCACCTGTAACAGCTCCTATAGTAGCTCCTTGACCTAAACCTGATAATCGATCTTTTGCTACTTGAAAAGCGTTAGCTCCTGCTTCTGATTCAGCAGTTCCCATTCCGTAAGCTCCCCCATAAAGCCCCCCTGTTTTTGCACCTTGAATTACGTTGGGCATTCTTTTAGCTATTTGTTTTAATCCTTGATTAGCTCCAAGTCTGGCTCCTGTTGCTCCTAAAACTGCACCTGTTCCTGCCCCACCTGTAAAAACTCCAGAAGCTAAAGCGGGAAGAATAGCGCCACCAATTTCAGATCCTATAGCTAACGCGGGATCACTTTCTCTAAAATCGCTTATTTGTCCTCTAATATCAGAAACTTTATCGTCATAATTTCCTAAAAGACCGAAGCCTGTTCTAACTCCCGCTTCTATTTCATCGCCGAATCCTA
>Ga0209634_1000605_pt1 | contig 27833 bp, 48 predicted proteins | sample LinPmetageLP40_FD_184043 | JGI IMG/M metagenome (GOLD analysis project Ga0209634, IMG submission 184043) | Marine viral communities from the Pacific Ocean - LP-40 (SPAdes) (version 2) | ecosystem: Environmental > Aquatic > Marine > Oceanic | place: Pacific Ocean | collected 2010-08-26 | reverse complement strand
CTCATGTTCCAAAGAGTATCTTGATTACCAAAATGAGGTTGTGTACCTCTTACACTTATTCTAAAATTACCTTTTTGTCCGCAATGTGGACATTCTTTTTTTTCTAATCTATCTTTAATAGAACACATTTCATCAAAAACATGGTCATTTTTACATTCATATTCGTAAAAAGGCATAACATCTCCAATTAATTCAGAATAACCCCCTCAGATTAGAAGGGGTTACAACTTAATTAACTATTAAGTTCCTGGAACAACAAACGCAACACCAGCAGTATCTCTTAGTTCTTTAACGCCATACAAAGTATCAGCAGTAAAAAGATCTCCTAAATATTCTTGCTTATATTGTGTTTGAGTACGAACACCTACTTGCTCTGCTAAAACTAGAGCATCTCTGTGCATCATCATGCCAACTCTATCAGCATTAGAATTACCAGAAGCAGTTGGACATGCAGTAGAAATATAAATATCTACACCATGAATCATACCAATTTTTCCGTTCTTGATTGCATCACCCGAACCAATGAACTGTTGCTCAGTAAACCGAGCAATTGCTAACAAGTCATTTGCTGCAATTGGTGGTATAACCATCACACGATTGTCCATAGGTACATCTGCATTATCAAGTTTTAGAATCATTGCTCTAATACCTGCTTCTGTAATGTCAGCAGCGTTTGATGAGTTACCTGTGTAAAGAGTAGTACCATCACTACCTTTAACAGCTTTTTCATAAGAAGCTGCACCAGTACCACCTACTGTACCACCTTGAAAACCTTCAGCTAATGCAAATAGACTAGAGTCCACTTGTTTTGCTAAAGCAAAGCCTGCATCATCAGTATAGAACTTCCTCATAGAGGCTAGTGCTTGTACTTCTGCAATATCTTCAATCAACTTTGAGTATTCAAAGTGCTTGTCAATAACTACATCAATTACTTCGTTAGTAGCTGCACTCAATGTTACTTGTGTGTTAGCTGCTTTTGCTGATGCAACACCTCTTGCTGGAACAGGTATTTTAATTGTATTTCCTTTTTTCCCTTTATGGGACATCTTGGTTACTAAATTAGCTAACACGAGATTTGCTTTGTAAGCCCCTATAACTTCATCACTCCACAACGCAGGGATAAAGTTATTAGCGACTGCAGCAGTTGTATTATTTGTGCCTAAACCCACTTTACTTCTCCTATTATAAGTATTATATTATTTAACCCTACCTTCTGCATACGCCTCTTGAATTTCTTCTGCCAGCGAAGCATATCGGTTAGGATCTGTTACCTGCAAGTTAATTAAATCTGCCCTGCGGTAAACCTTCTTGCCACCTACGGAATCTCCTGATGATCGGCTTTCTGAACTTGTTAGTTTCATAGCTTTTTCAATATTAGATTTTTCTTTAGCTACTGCTTCTTGAGTTGCACCTGACATTTGTGTTTTCGAGTACCAATCAAAAAGTTCAATTGCTAAATCTGACCTATATTCAGTATCAGCTTTTCTAAACATTTCTGTTCTTGTTTCACTATCACCAATAAATTTTTGAAAAGAAGAATTTTTAACAGTTTCTTGCCAATCTGGATAAGCCTTATCTAAAGACTCCAAATTATGCTTTTGTACATTACCCATTCTTTCTTCTCTAGCTTTTATAACATCTGGGTGGTTTTCTATGGCTTTATTCACAGCGTTTACTGGATCGTCAAAGAAGTTTTCCTCCTGTGCTACAGGTTCTTCTGGTGGAGCAGTTTCTGTTGCTTTATTTTGTGCCTCAAGTAAACTTGCCATTAATTTTCGTTGTTGACCAAGCTCATCAGCTTGTCTACTCATTAATGATTCAGCTTCTTGCTGCATTTTAATAACCTCTGCCATTGATTTACCAGCATACTTTGCAGGAATATCAGCTTCAGGTTGTGAAGTTTCCTCCGCCTGGTCTATTGTTATATCTTCCTGTGTTTCTGTTATTGGTTCACCTGTTAGAGGTGCTTCATCTACTACTATACTTTCACTCATTGTGTTTTCTCCGCCCTCTGCAGGGTTGTGAAGTTTGATTATGTTGAATTTCCGTCTTGGAGTTGTTCCAACGCTAGGTTTGTTACAGATTCTAAACTTAAAATTAAATTTAATATTTGTAACTGACCTTTGGCGTACCAAAGATCTCTATCAGAGCCAATATTGTTTAAATTAACAATATTTATTTCTAAATTCTTTATTTCTTCAATTAAATCTAACCAGCCTGTTGTTTCTGTCATTCCTAGTCTATCTTCTAGGAATTTTTCGTCAGTTTTAATCATTATTGTACTGTATTATTTATAGTTTGTCTGCTTCCAGCTTCTCTAGCTTTAGCTAAATTTAATATTGTTTCAGATTTAAGATGTTCTACTTCTGGAATATTTCTTGCAGTTTCAGAGCGTTTATTTTCTATATCAGCAGCAATTTTTTGTAAATTAATTTGATCTTTTTGTAATTTAAGAATTTTTTCTTGTATATCAATTTCATTTGGTTGTTGTTTCATAGCTTCTGCTTGATGCAATATAGACCTTGCTTCTTCTTCTTTAGCTTCAGCCAAAGTTTTTTGTACATTTGCTGATAATTGTTGCATTTGCATCTGTTGCACTTGTTCTTGCATCATTTCTTGTTGTTCGTTAGGTTCATTACCTTGCATTAAAGCATTTACTATTTGATCTCTATTATGAATAGATGAATTTTGGAATAATGCTAACAATATTATTTCAAAAGCAGGAGAATCTTGTGGTATTGTTTGTAACATTTGTACCATTTGTTGCATTTCTAGTTCTTTTGCCATTATACCCATAGTAGAATATGGCACAAACTTGTAATCTGTAACAGGATAACGATCTACATCAAATTGTATCTTACGATACATACATTTATTAATTAAAGGTATAAGAAATGTGTTTTGAAAATTCATTAAAGTACGTTTTTGTCTTTTGATAGCAGCACTTTGCATCATTGACATGCCACTAGCAGTATCATTAGCTGCACCTGCACCTGTATCAGCACTTCCTGTACCCATTTGTATCATGTTTTGTAGACTAGCTACTTGATTAAATGTATTTTGATCTGTTTGCCCCATGTCTAAAGGCATAATAGCTTCTCTAGGATTGCCATTTGTTAATACAGTTTTACCTGCACGAACTTCAAACTTAGTACCTCTTGGTAATCTAGTAGCATCTGCTGCTAACATTGGTGTAGTAGTCAATGCTAATGAATCTATTCTTGCTCTCATTTCAGCATCTAAAGCCTTTTGTGGGTTATACCCCTTTTCAGCTACGCCTCTACCCCAAAATTTAGATGGTACAATGTCATGTTGATATGATATAAAAGGTCTATCATTCATCATAAAAGCGTTTTCTTCTACTCGTAAAATGTATTGATCATTGACCATAGTAACAACAGCTTCTACTAATTCATCATCATTGTACTCAAAATCATCTTTATCTTCTTTTGCTTTTAAAAATCTTTTTGGTACTAAACCCCAATACTCACATATTTTTACTGAATCAGATTCATCTGCTGATTTGTTTTCTTCATCATAACCAAATTGAACTGTATCATAATCTCCATCAATAGGCACATCCATATAAATACCAGAGTTAATACCTTCTATAATGTGATATCGAGGTTTAATAACCTCATGTGCAACACCTAAAGCATCATCAATTGATGTAGCACTTGGATCAATTAAAAATTCTTTTGGTGATATTGGTTCTACCAGAACATCAATAGCATCATATTCTACAATTGTACGAGTTGTAGCCAATGTGCCTTCTATAGTTTTTTCTATTGGTGCTCTTTCTTTAGTTGGTTTAACTACAATCTTTCCAATACCAGTACCATAAATAGCACTATTAAGAAATACTTCACATATTGCATCTTTACAGCCTGCTCTTTCTAAATCTTCTTGTAATAAATTACGAATATATTCTGCTTCACTATTATCAGGATCAAGATAATCATCTTTAATATCAAACCATTTGCCACGACCAAATGTTGCTTCTTCTAATTCTGCAACAGATGATTCTATAGCTTGTTGTAAAGCAGGAGAAATTAATTTTGATCTTTCTGCTTGTCTTGTTCTATCAGCAACATCCCAAATACCACGCCACAATCTATAATACTCATCCCATAATGGTGTATAATTAGTATTTCTATGATTACGCCAACTATCAAGGCGATAATTTAGCCAGCTTGCTAATGCTTGGTAGTTATTTTCTTGCATATCCATATTAATTTATATACCTTAAATAATAAGTTGCGATTATATCACAAAACGAAATATTAATGTAACATTCTTTCATTTTCTTCAACAATTACATCTCCATCTAATAACATTTTACAAATAGTTAAATCAACAGAATCATCAAAGTCATCAAAATTTAATTCTTTTTTTAAATCTTCTTCTAATAAATTTGTTATAATTTGACAAGCTACTATATATCTTTGTATTATATTTGATTGATCTTCACTATATTCTAATAGCTGTGCCATTTCTTGTGGCGTTAAATTACTAATATCCAGCGACATCATCTATTACCTCCCATTCATCTTCCAGTTCTATTGAGTGTGCAAAGTCTGCAACACTTACTTGATCTATATAAGCCAATGCGTCAAGCATGTCATCATGTGCTAATTTGTTTGGAAAATCTAACATTTGATTACAAAACTCACGCCATTCTTTTTTTTCATTAAAAGTTATTTGGCCATGTTCCATTCTACCTTGTAATGCCCAGGTAATTCGGTCATTCTTTTTCTTACCACCATGTCGCATTTCTATTATAGAAACCCATCTACCTTCTGTTCTCATTTCATCTTCAAGATAAGGTAATATAGCGTTGCGTAATGAGCCAGTTTCAATACCTACTGTACTTGATTCTACTTTCATAGCAGATGAAAGAATTTTTTTAGCAGTTTCTTTAATATTCCAACGCCCATGCAGAATATCTTTAACCCACCATTTATCACGATCTATTTTAACAATAGCAATAGCTGTTTCATCTAGCCTAGATCTTTTAAGATTGCGTTCTGTTTCTACAGCCTCGTAACCAGCAGGATCAACTGCAATAACATAATTGCCTTGTTCTGGTTCTTCATCTACTTGAAACCATGATTCTTTAAAAATACCGCCAGAATTAGTTTCAAAAGAAGCCTCAAACTCTTGTCTAAATGACATAGAGGACATTGACTTTTTAGAAGCCTTTATTTCATCAGCAGGTAAAAAAGGATTATCTCTTGATGTAAATTGAAATGCCTCCCAATCATCATCATCTAAAGCGTCTTTATACAAATCAAAAAAATGATTTTTACCAGCAGGTGTTCCTATAAACAAAGCACCACCACGAACATCAGCAAGCGTAGGTCTAATAATTTGTTCCCATACCTGTGGTTTCATTGAGGCGTATTCGTCTAATACAACGTAAGCCAAGCCAACACCACGCAAAGTTTCTGGTCTATCACTACCTTTTAAATATATTTTCCTACCATTTATCAATGTAAGAACAGCGGTGTTCTCGTATGCTTGTACTATTAAGTCTTTACCTAAGTCTTTTAACATTGCCCACATAATATCTTTGGCTTGTTGAAAGGTAGGTGCTATATAGAATACATCTTTTGACTCAGATTGTATTGCTTTAATAAGTAATATCCAAGCAGATAGATAGGACTTTCCAAATCTACGACCAGCAGCAACTATTTTAAAGCGTTTATCAGAATGAAATATTTCTAACTGAGCAGGGTGTAGATCAATGTTTAGTTCAGCCAAACTTTTCTGCCATAGGTGTAGAATCTATATTAACGACTATTTCATCATCACTTTTTTCTACTGGTTCAACTAGTTCAGCATCATCAAACTGTGTTGCTTTTTGTTTAATAGACTCTATAGAAGCTACATTAATAACAACTTGAGCATCATTTTTAGCACGATTGCTGTCAACAGCCTTATGTACAGGCAGTATTCTATCCAGACACATCTTTAAACAATGCACATCTCCTTCCATAGCCTTTTGAATTACTCTTTCGACTATTTCTGGACTTTTTTCAGACATTAGTTCCCTTGCGAGGGCGGTATATTTGTTTACAGAACCTTTTGGTCGACCTGCTGGGTTTAATGAAGTCATGCCTTTTACAAAAGCAGGATTACCTTTCTTGTTTTTCATAGCAGTAGTATACCACATTACTAGCTAAAATACCTTTTTTTTTGAAATTACGTTTTTTGTGGCTTGGAGGCTACGTGTACAGTAGCTGTATGGCATGAGCCTCCCCTAGGGGGTATTAGTAACTTCTAGGGATCTGGGACACTTGCCCTGAAACGCCCATTTAAGAGGCTTTTATCATTTAGCAAGGGCTAAGTATTACCCTCAGGATTTAAAAGCACAGGGACTGGGATACTGGAAGTTAAAATGAAAGAGGAGGATATACAATATTCCCTTACTTTCCCTTTAGTAAATATCTATTACATCTGGCTAGTATCAAGCTCAGTTAGACACAGTGTTCCCTTGTTCTATTTAGTTGTTCTTTCCCTACTGCTAGAGCTGACAGTTTTCTACTTGGATTTAGGCCATGCTTTGCTCACTGTTGTAAAAAAGCTACACGCTAGAAGCCTTATAAACATTAAAAATCATGTAGTCCTGGTTTAGATCATTTGTTGAATTAATACCACACACAAAAAAACACTCTTGGAAGTTAAAAAAAAAATTCTGGAAGTTAAATTAAACTTCTTAATTCTTGAATTTAATATTTGGAAGTTAAAATGTTCTAATGATCTTGGATTTTTGCTTTAGTTGGACTAAAAAAAAACGCCACATTTAAGCAGCGTTCTTTAGTCTTACTTTATTACTTATTATTTACATCTTGGTATCCAGTCGTCACCGTCACCTTGCCACCATCTCCTCTTATGAATTCCGAACACATCATGACCGAATGAGCCGTCATCAAATGATAGAAGCCGTTCAAGTTGTTCAGGGCTAAGCTGACTATGAGTCAGGGTAATGTCTAGAGATTGACGCTCTGGTGTCCAGCTTGGTAGCCAAGAACGTAGCGTGTCGACTCTATCGAGTATCAACATTACTAGATTATCTTGTTCTTTGTAATAGTTACTCATTCGCCCACCTCTTGGAAACCATCAAACCAGTTACCCCATTTATTAGTCATTGCCAGCCCTTGCGGTTCTGTACACGTTTCACTAGATGTTTCTATATCGTTGCAATGATTAATGGCCTCCTCTCTAGTTAAGCCAGTCTTAATTATTGCCTGTGGTTTATCTTGAAAAAATCTTATGATTTGAAAACTCATACCGCCCCCTGATGTAAAGTAATAATTTCATTATCTTCTATTGGCTTGCTTTTGTGCATTACCCCAGCGTATCCGTTAAAAGTTACTTTAGTTAAATATTGGTTAAAGTTCTTTTGCTTGAAATAGAACCCGTAACTCTCGCCACTATTCACATTAAAACCCTCAGTATATAAAATGGCGTTTAGTCTTTCTCTAGTGGTGACAGTAGGCCAGCCCGCTAGAGTTAACTCTAAACCATTACCACTTGAACGCCACGCTATTTTATTACCATGAAGATAGACAGACTTTCCATCTGTATAGGTGTTCCCAAGTGTTTTAGTTTTGCCCTCATTAAAAGCCTGGGCGATTTGTTTTGATATCTTTCTCATATTATCTTTCTCCTAAATGGCCAGCTTAAAAGGGTGCTGGCGAAACCCTAAAAAATTATTAATGATAGGAATATTATAATTAATAAAACACTCATAAAGATAAAACTTCCTAAAATTACTATATGTTTCGTTTTTATTACTTCTTTAATCACGTCTTTAAATCTCCTCTATTGTTTGCCAATCTCTAACAATTTCAATCTGCACATCATAAAAGGTTCGACAATCTAGACATTGCCAAGTTTCGTATTCACAGTTCGAGCCATTATCGAATTCGAGTCGCCCCGAACATTTAGGGCAGATTTCTTCTTTATTGATGATCATGTTTAGACCTCCTCCAGATGATTGGTTGTTGGTTCGTAATCTGTACTCTCAACAATTGTACAGATAGTGGCAGAGTATGTATCTTCATGATGAACCAAATCTATATATTTGTCCCTAGCTTCAGCTAATGAGGCGAATGCCTCATAATCATCATTTGTTTGGCCACCACTACAAGCGTTACTGTCAATTATTGTCCACACTACAAGGTACTTAATCATAGTGATGACCTCCCTCGAATGATGACTCACCAATATATTTCTCACCTTTATCAAATTGTTCAGTTAGATAGTAGGAGTTGCCTACTGCATCATATACAGGCTCACCATCTTCAATATTTTCCTGTGCATGGTCATCCCATGTTGTCCAGTAATAAGAGTCCTGACTGTAAAGGATGCTCAACATACAATGCTGAGAACAGGCATAACCTCCATCATCAAAATAATATCCCTCATTCATGCCTACGCCACAATGTTGACATTGGCGAGGTAAAAAAGTTTCATCTTTTGGAAAGTCTTTTAAGTCACAATTTTTAAGTGTTTTAAAAGGGTACTCCTCCTCCTCATTTAGTATCTTTGATATTTTATCTCTAGTCTTTTTTGAATATTCCATATTAATTTTCTCCTTTTGGATGGCTTGTTATTTCTTTACCAAGATGATGATATTTGTTAAGGGTTGAACCCAAACATCCATAAATAATAGCCAGATTATATTTAGATGCCTTATGTGGACACTTTTCTATTTCTTTAATTAAGCAGTCCATGCCTTCTTGGATACTTTCAAATGGTGTAAATAATGGTATATGTTTCATCATATTGCTCCATCCATAATATCCTGCACTCTATCCCACCAGCCAGTATCAGATTGAAAGCTATCCATAGCATTGGCATATTCTGGAAAACCTTTTCTAAGTAAATCCCTGTTATTGCCATCAGATATTGAGAGGGCTTCAGCAAGTGCAGTATTAAAACTGCCATGTGTCCTAAATTGCCACATCCATATAAATTTTTGTCCTTTGTCTAAGTCATGTATTTTATTTCTGTTCATATTGTTATCCTTGTAAGTAGCCAAAATTAGCTACACCAAAATTATAACAAAAAAAAAGGCTCAATTAAGAACCTTTTTAAATTAATTAATTTGCAGTTAATTGTCTATACCAGCCAGCCTTTTCTTAGTGCCTCTAAAAACAACACAAAGTAAATTGAAGAACCAGTACAAACGACTACCATAACGAATACTAGGTACGATATTATTCTATCAATCATGCGACTTCTCCGAGTGATTAAGCGATATTTCTTTTTTAAGATTTATATGATATTCAATGTCCTCTATTTCTAATCCGTTTATAAAATCAACGACTTCATAAAAGCGTTTTTGTGGGATTTTATTAAGATCATCACTAGACATTAAAATCTGTAATGTTTTACTAAACTTTTCGACTAAATCGAGCAAGTTCGATTGCGACTTTATTAATTTTTCGGTTAAATCATTTGTCATTTTTTTTCTCCTTGATTGGCGTCCAATCTGTATTGACTTCTCCAGCTATTTCTGTCCGTACTCTGCTAATATATTCAGCTTTTTCTTGCAGCGTTTTATCGACTTTCTTCATAGCTTTAACATGGTACAGTTCCTTTGTTTTTTCATTATAAACTATCATGGCAAATCACTCCAGAAATCTCTGGGATCTAAACCTCTTTCCCTGTACTCATCTCGCAAGTCATCAGCCCTCATGATTTCTTGTTCACGTTTTAATTCTTCTTCATCTGAGTCATGTCTATCTTCTAGTTCTTCATCTTCCGTAACTATGTCTTTGCTCATAGTTCTACCTCCCTTCCTACACCTAGAATACGACCATGACAATCAGTAACGTAATCTTCCATATCTTCATATTCATCTGGTTCGCTTCTAGTTAAGTCTATATCCCAATAATCCTCATCAATGGGTTTGCCTCTCACATAGTATTTTACGTTTATGTTCATGCTTTTCCCTCCTTCTCTGCATGTACATGGTTACTAAGAACATAATTACCATAATAATAACCACCATCTCCCCCAGTAGCAGGGCTTCTCTTACGCTTAAAGCCAAGAACCCTAGCCATTCTCCACTCAAGAGTATCTAACTTTCCTAAATCCTCCAAGTATATGGTATGACATTCATGCATCATTTCAACTGCACTTTTTAGGTCAATGTTTCCTTGTAATAATGTTCTATAATCGTCCATAGACATTACTAATTTAACTGTATCATTTTTTAAGTATGTTACTTTTGTATCTGTTCCTGAGTACATATTTTTTCCTTTCTTAGTTAATAGGAGTATAGACTATCGCCCTCATGAGTTAATAGCAATAGCCTATATTTCTAACAACTTACAAAAACATTATATACTTAATTTTATGAAAATGGTGGTATAATGTAATTTCAACAATTTTAAGAGGATAAATATGGCAACAACAAAACAAACAAAAGAGTCAAAAAAACCGACTATTTGGAAAGCTATGATGGATTTTAGAGGTAAGGTAGACCAAGTAGAACGAACATCAAAAAATGAGTTTTTAAGTTACAAATACGCTAACATCAACAACATAATTGATACGATTAAGCCTGTTTTATACGAATTGGGTATGGGATATGTACAAACTGTACAATATATTGATGGTATTGATTTATTAAACACTAAAATATATTTAGTAGATTACCCTGAGGAATTTATTGAGTCTAATATTAGGTTAGTAATGGCTAAAGAGGATAGCCAGTCACTAGGCAGTTCAATAACTTACAATCGAAGATATGCACTTTGGTCTATGTTTTCTCTTGAGGTACATGATGATGATGGTGAGAGGGCAACTCAAACTAAAACTAAAACTAAAACTCAATCCTGGAATGACCACATCAACGAAATTAAGGGTAAGATAGACAAAGCTAAAAAAGATGGAGATCTTGAAAAGGCTACTGTAATTTGGGAATATTTAGAAGAAAAAACTTTAAATGATAATGGTCAATTAATAGAAACCTCAAAATATATTCCTATGGTAGACTATTACGAAAGAGTTTTTAACAATAAATAATATGAAGTATTTGGTACTCTTACCAAAATTGTTGTACTGTTTTTCCAAAAAGTATAAACAGGGTGGCCTCATATACCACTTCCTTGCAATAATTAATTAAGAGCGTTTTTGGGATCTACGATAAGATCCCTTTTTTAACTAGAGGAAAATATAATGGAAGATAAAAATAAACCCAATAGTGGAAGTTTGTTTAAAAGTAAATATAAACTCAATGATGGATCTGAGCAAGATAAAACAAGAGAAGATTATTATGGCACTTTAAAAGATTTGGATGGAAAAGTTTGGAAATTAAAGGGCTACATTAATACAAGTGAATATGGAAAGTGGTTAAAAATAACTTTAAGAGATCCAGACGAGCAACAATCAGTACCTTCTTTTATACCAAAAGAAGATATAAGGCAAGACTTCCCTGATGATAAAGATATCCCTTTTTGATGATTATGGGCAGAGAAACTAAGGTTGAATTAGGTATAGTTTTAACCAGAGCCTCTACAGGTTACTGGGTTAAATTGTATACTTTAGATGATGGTAGAGAGATAACTGCTAATGAATTAGCTGAAAGGCTTGAATGTAGTGTTATTACTGCTAGAGCCAGGTTGCAATCGTCAACTAATCCTAAACATATATTTAGAAGTGTAAGGGATTTAGTTCATGGTGATAAAAATCTTATGAATCCTAATACATGGTATAAAGATCCTATGATTAGATTAGTATTAAGTAAATTATCTCATGCCAATTCATAAACTACAATCGCACCAGCCAGATATTCCCTACTTTATGTTGAGTAGGGAGGTGGTGCAGTCTATTAACAATCCAGATGCCCTGGCCATTTGGTGTTATTTACAATCTAAGCCTCAAAATTGGATAGTATTAGAGGATCAAGTTCGAGATTATTTTAATATAGGCAGGGCTAAGTATTTAAAGGCTATGAAGTGTCTAAGAGAGGCTGGCCTGTATAAAGTAGTTAGGATTAAAGACGAAAAAAACAGGTTTACTAGTAACGAGTTCCACATATATGCTTTTCCGTACATACGGAGTTCCGAACATACGGAAATCCATACCGACATTAAAGAGAAAGAGATACCTAAAGAGAAAGAGATTATATCTACTGAGCAAAAACAATTGTTTGAGGATTTTAGGATAAGATATTTAGGTAAAAAGCGTGGTTTAGAAACAGAATTCACTAATTTTAGAAAAAAACACAAAGATTGGAACATTGTTTTGCCAAAACTTGCTAAAATAAATTTAGATTTTAATAATACAGAAAAGAAATTTATACCACATTTACAAACATTTATTAATAATCGTAATTGGGAAATGATAGAAGATAGCGTGCAAGTCAATGTTAATCCATATGGTGAAGAATTTAATTGGAGGGAAGATGGGGTATTATAGTGATGTGCATCAGCAAATGATGGAAGATGGTGAGTTAGATGACTTTGATCCTACACCACCTATTGAAGAAAACAACACAATTAAGGAAAAATATGAAAAAACAAACGATAATCAGAGAGTTGAAAAGCAAGACAGACTCATTAGATTCTGAAAAAGCAGTATTAGGTGGATTGTTAGTTGATTCATCTTGCATAGATGAAGTTGCTGGTACAGGATTGCAGATTTCTGATTTTTCTGATACAGATTTAAGTATTTTGTATGAGAATATTTTAGATATGATTGATAAAGGTGAGGCAGTTGATCCAATAACTGTTAGAGCCTGGATAGATAAAGACATTAACAAAAATTATGACTGGAATGATTTTATATTTCTAGCAAATTTAATGGAACAATGTCCAGGCACAAAGAATATATCTATTTATGCCAATCATATTCGTACTAGCAGAATTAAAAATGATGTTGAAAAATTAAAATTTAATATTGCTTATGAGAATTATCAACAAACAGTAGAGCAAGTTCAATTATTAGAAAATGAATTATTAGACCAAAAAGATTATTCAATGAAGTCTATAACAAGCAAAACTATAGACTATATTAGTGATATTAATCTAAATGGTACTGGTTTATCTAGTGGTTTTAAGTCATTAGATGCTCTTACTTCTGGTTTTAGACCAGGATCACTTAATGTTTTAGCTGGTAGGCCATCAATGGGCAAATCTACACTTGCTTTAAACATAGCAAATCATCTAAGTAGCACTAAAAATGTCTTGTTTTTTTCTTTAGAAATGAGCCAAGTGCAGTTAATGATGAAAATGATATCAGCAGATACTGAAATTCCTTTAAGTAAGGTTGAAAAAGGCGTTTTAGATGATGAAGAAAACAGTAAATTTTATGAAGGTTTGGCAAAAGCTGGCAATAAAAACATGAGTATAATTGACAAATCTGGTTTTTCTGTAGATAACATTATTTCTACATCAAAAAAGTTAAACTCAGACCAAAAAATTGATATAATACTTATAGATTATTTACAGATAATGAAGTATGATAAAGGAAGGGAAGTATCAGAGTTAGGAAACATTACTAGATCCTTAAAGTATCTCGCTAACGACCTTCAGATACCCATAATACTACTTTCTCAACTTAGTAGGGGGGTAGAGTCAAGAGAAAATAAAAGGCCGTTTATGAGCGATTTAAGATCCTCAGGCGAAATTGAACAAGATGCTGATATAGTTATGTTTGTTTATCGAGATGAATACTATCATGACGATACACCAGATAGAGGTTTAGCAGAATTGATAATTGCTAAAAATAGAATGGGACAAATGGGATTTGTAAAATGTAATTTTAATGGTAATTATTCTAAATTTTCAGATGTAGAAATAGATCTATATGACAAAAAGTAAGAGTAAAAAAATTAGAGAATCAGCAAGAGGTGAGGCTTGCACAATGAGAATTGATGGTTGTATGCCTGAACGAGAAACTGTTGTCCTGGCACATTTAAGTGGTGCTGGTATTGGATTAAAATCATTAGATATTCATGCTGCTTATTTATGTTTAAACTGTCATGACATTTATGATGGCAGAAAACCAGTACCAGGAAATATTAATATAGCTTTAGAAATGTACAGGGCAGTTATAGAAACACAAAAAATTTTACATGAGAAAGGATTAATATGAAACAATCATGGTTAATCTTTATGTTAATACCATTAGTTGTTATAATTATGATGATTACTGGTTGTAGTGAATTGTTTCCTCAACAACAATTAACCTGTCATCCTATTCAAGTTACTGAATGTATAGGTTGGTTAGGCGATAAACCTATAATGTTAGAACAATAAAGTTAATATTTATGAATAAAAAACTTGCTAGAAGATTAAATGCTACTGGACTAAATGTAAAAGATAAAATTAATTTTAAAGGGTGGCAACATGGCGTTAACGATTTAACAACAAGACAACGGAAAAGATTGGAAAAGAAAGTTATAAGAAAATAGGGCATGCTCTCTTTAATAATTTGGGTATAAAAATTAGTGTTTTAGTAAACAAAATTATTAGCGTGTCTTATTTTGTTATAACAAGAGGAGAGAGGTATGGAAAAGTTAATGGAAGTTGTTAATACAGTTCTAAAGAATAGATCACTTACTGTTTTTCTTGGTATTGTGGTAGTAGCTTTATTTTTAGGATGGATAGGTGGATAAAAAGTTTAACATTATAAGTAACCCCTCACATTATTCTAAAGGGAAAATAGAGCCTAAAGATTATATTATGGATCATGATATGAATTGGGCAATTGGCAATGCTATAAAGTATTTGACAAGATTTCCGTATAAGCATAAAGGTGAGGGGCAAATAAATGATTTGCGAAAAGCAAAAGAAATGATACAAATACAAATTGATAATATGATACAATGAACACAACTTACAGGATTATTTATAGAAATCAGCCTAAAGAAGCAACTTTTAGGGCTTTAGTACAAAATTTCTTTGATGATAATCCTGACTGTGAAGTAGCTACAGTATCAATTAGTAAAGACAAACCCAAAAGAACAGATTTTCAAAACAATTTGTATCATTTGTGGGTTGATATCCTAAGAAAAGAGCAAGGTGAAGAAAGCAAAGAGGAATTTAAAAAAGATCTTGCTGAAAGATTTCTAGGAGATAGAGAAAAATCTAGTAAAGAATTGACTATTCCTGAATTTGTTCAATACTTAAAAGACATTGATAATTACTTCTCAAGAGAATGGGGCATTATGTTGCCTCGAAATGAAGATTATCATAAAACAATGAGTAATGAGTATAAGACATAGACAACAACGATTAGATAAATTAGATGCAATTTCAGAAAATGTTAGAGATGCTTTAGAATTAGCGAGAGAAGAAGATACGCCAAGAGATGTAGAAATTAGGTTTCGTTTGGCACTTGCTATACAAGACATTGATAACCTTAGAGGTGAACAATATGAGGATTATATTTAACATAAATCCCTGTCCAGCCTCCAGGCCAAGAGTTACACGTTGGTCAACGTACTACCCCAAGAAATACACTCAATTTAAAAAAGACATGGCAGCATTAACTTGTGGGTTAACTACTATTCCCTCTGAGAAGCTAGTAAGTGTTGATATAGGCTTTTTTATTGGTATGCCTAAGTCTTGGTCAAAAAAGAAAAAAGAATTGAAAAATGGGCAATATTGTGACAATACTGCTGATGTAGATAACTACTTAAAAGCAATTCTTGATTCGTTAAATGGTGTTTTATTTATAGATGACAAACAAGTTGTAGAGATTTTTGCTAGAAAGATATATAGTGAAACAGGCTACATACTTTACAAACAAAAGGAGTTAGATAATGGAATTAACAAGGTTGGAATTATGTGAGGCGTTATCAGTAGATTATGCTAGAAGGGCATCAGTATTAAGTCTTAAATTTGAGGAGGCTTATGAAATATATTATAAGAGATGTCAAATAAGAAGTTATGAAAATCTATTCCAACAATTTCAACATGGTAGTCTTATGACTAAATTATCTAAAAAACCTTTAGCCCCATTAAAAAAGAATGAATATATTGTTTCTGTATCAGATGATGATTGTGAAGATGGAGTGTGTAAACTGTAACTACAGCGGTGCAGTATCCATAAATATTCGTATTGCTGTATCAAATTCTGCTTCAGGATTATTATAATCTGAAAAATCTTCTAGTTTTGGTGTACCATCATGCCCAAGAGCATTTTTCCAGTATTTTTTGTAATTTTTAGCATAGTCTTTTTTTTCAGAGTTCATATATTCTGGAAGGTTATATCGTATTTCTTTATCAAAACCAGGATTTTCTGTAAAAGCTAAATCTAATCCTGCTGCTGCAAGTAAACCAGATCCTAATGCAACAAAAGGATTTCGTCTTAAAAAGCCACCTGCAATTTTAGTAGCACCTTTTACTACTTTACCAGTTGCTTTACCAGCTTTGGTTGCACCAGTTTCTTTATAATTGCCACCCATAAGGCCTTTGCCAAAATCTTTTACACCTTGTTTCATGTCCATTATTTTTCTCCTTCTTTAATTCTTTGTCTATTTTCTTCTTGATAAGCATTTAAAATTGGCGTTTCAACTGCACCATGAATATATATTGGAATTAATTCTCCAACTATATTTTTAAAACTGTCAAAACTTTTACTTGTTAATTTCCATTGATGTTGTTTACCCCAAACATTTAATTTTTTAATATCAGGATGTAATAACAATTCTTGTACTGACTGATCTAGTTTACTTTGTAATTTAGATTGATTAATATGAGTAACAACTCGTATAGTTTTCATACCTATACTAGAAACTCTATCTCTAACTTGTGCTGCAAAATATTGAGTAGTTACACCAGGCAATACTTTTTGTATTGGATCTACTGATTCTGCTACTGCTTTTGCATTTAAACTTCCAATATCAATTTTGTTTAAATTATCAGATAGTTTACTTAAATTTTTAAAAACATTTATTTGATCTTTGTCAAAAATAGTATTAAGCATTTTTTCATTAGATGGATTTAACATAAATTTCATTGCACCATTTTTTTCTTTTATTCCAGTTTCAAAAACTTGTTTAACATATTCTCTTGCAATGTTATCATTAACAATTCTTGCTGAACCAGTATCTAATTTAGACAAATCTTTTTGTATTTTATTATAAAAAGACAAATCTCCTTTAGCTAATCTTTTTGCTAAATCAGGATAATTTGGACTTAGTGCTGATGAAATTAAAAAATGATCTGCAATTTCTTTTTCAAAATCTTTTGCTGCATTGTTAATGCTATCTCTTTTTAACATTAATTTGCTTTGATCTGCAACTGAATCATTTAACAATTGTTTAATACCAGGCAAAGACTCTAATATTTCTCTATCTTTTCTCATTAACACTTGTACTTTTTTAGGATTAAATACACCATCTTTCATTACCTGGTCATACATTCTAAGTATGTAAGCATTTTGTGCAATTTCAACACCTTCCTCTCCAGCTACAGATAAAAATTGATTTAATGATTCACTATTTTTAAATAAAACAGGAGCAATTTCTGTTGCATATTTCTTACTATTAATTGCTACTATGCCTTCTTGACTATATGGTATACCAATTTTTTCATAATATAAAACATCTGCTGCATCTAAAGCTGCATTAAGTTCCATTGCAACATCATTAACAGCACCTCCTCCATCCATCATTTCTTTTCGCTGTTCTTTAAAAAATGCTTTAAATTGGTTTAATTTTCTTCTTTCAGTTCGACTAAGATCTTCTCTACCAAAACGATTAATTGCTTTTTTTAAGGAATCCATTTGTGCCCATGAAATTTCCATTGATTCTGCTACATATTGTGGATGGGTAGGTGGTAAATCTGACATTTTTACATCTTTAAATACTGTACTACCACTACTCATATCTATTATTTGTACTGTTTCGTTAAGTGGTTTAGGTTTTAAATATGCAGTTATCATGTTATCTATTGGTGATCTTTTACCAAATAAATCTTGTAATTGATTTTCTGTTATATAATTGTACAAATCTGTAGTTGCTGATCCTGGCATATATACTTCATTTGATTTAGCTTTTTTATCTATAGATGTATAAACAGGTTTCATTTCTTCTCTAACTACGCCCTCTCTTTTTACAACAAGATTTGAAATTTGTTTTCCAATATCATCAGCATTTTGTGGAATCATGCTTAAATCTAAGGCTTCTATTTTTTGATCAAGTTCAAAGCGTGCATTTATAAGTTTATTACCTTGTGCTCTTAAATTTGCTGGCAATTCAGTTAAATCTACTGGTTTATAACGAGTACCAAATATTGCATCTGCATGTGCATCTAATGATAATCCTAGATTATAAACTTGTTCTTCAACTTGATTTCTAAAACCAGGATTAGTTTGCATTAATCTTTTAAGTTCAGCTTGTGCAGTTGGTGAATCAGCAGCCATAACTAAAAATGGAATATCTTCTTTACCAATCATATGTGCAACTTTTCTAAATTCTTGCACTATTACATCCATAGTTTCTGGAGTTATTTCATTTCGCATCTGTGCAAATATTCCTTTAGCACCATTAGCAGCATATTGTTTTGCAACATCATCAGGATATTTTTTAGCAAATGAACGATTTTTAAAAAATTCTGTTAGTTTATCACTAATTATACTTAAACCACTTCTAGAAGCTAAAGGAAGAAAACCACCACCAAAAGAACCAATTAATTCTCCTGCACCTGTATCAGTATTAAAAAGATTTTTTTCTGCTAATCTACCGCCTTCTGCACCATAAACTGTTAATGCACCCATAGATCCTGCAAGTGTACCATTTCTAAAAAATCTTGATGAAAGTTTTTTTGTACCAGCTTTAATTAATGGCAATAATGCATCATCACCTATTACAGGAATTAAATCACCACCTGCTTTTGTTACAGTTTTTGCTACACCTCCTCCGATATAAAAACTTGGATCAGAAAGATATCTAATAGCCCTTGCAAATGCTTCTTCATTAGTAGAATCCATTTGTCCTGAAGGTTGCATTTCAGGATCTGCACCAGTTATTTGAGCCATAGCCCCTTCATTTCTTTTAAGACTTGACATTAAATCATCATAATATGTTGCATTTTTAGTAAAAGGAATTGGAGGTAAGGCTATAGAATCAAGCATTTCTCCCCAATATAAACCTCTAGTACCACCTTCTAATTGAATTTGTTTTATTGTGTCATCTATTTCATCAGTTTGACCATTTGCTAATAAAGCATCATATTCTTCAGAGTTTTTAAAATTCTCAAGTTTTGCTCTCATATCAGTTTCTTTTTGAATTTGCACTTTTTGATTTTCATCTGAACCAAAATACAAATGTTTAAACAAATGTTTAAAAGGTGCTTTTTGTGCATCTATAAGAGTCTGTGCTACTGCTATACTATCACCCATTCCTAATTTTGAACTATTTTGAAAATATTCAAGTGGATTTTCAGCCCTTAAACTTTCTAAGCGTTCTTCTTGTGTTTTTTGTTCAATAAATTCTTTTATAACCTCAGTAGGTGCATTTTCAAAATTAATTACTTCATCAGTTTCTCCAGTATTAATTAAAGAATTATCATTTAAGTCATTTAATAATTCCAATATTTCTTCTGTAGACATTTCATTTACTAATAATTCATTCATTATTACTCCATTATTCGATTACCATTTTCATCATAATAAAAACCATCTTCATCAACAGTATATTCATTTCTGTCTACCAAAATTTGAAGAAGTTCGTTTTTAGTAAATTTTCTTGATGTTACTGGTACTTCTAAAGGATCACCTGTCATTGATTTTAATAAATTATTATCTGTTCCAGCTATTGTAAATGATTTATTAAAAGAAGCATGATCTTTGTTATATCTATTAATCAAAACTTTTTCTAATCCTGAAGCCATTTCTTCAAATTCTTTTATTGTAGCTTCAACTGGAACACCAGTAATTGCTTTATTTAAATAGTTTATTAATTTTCTTGGTACACTACCAGCATTAGCAATTGTTTGTACTTCAGCTAAACTTAAATTTGAATCTTTAGTTAAAGCAACAATACTTCTTGTAGCTTGTGCCCATGCAGCAGCATTAGGGGCTGTTCCTCTTTCTGTTCCTCTGGCTAAAGCAATTTGATCGTTAAGATTTTGCATTTGATCTAAACTGTCTAAAGAGCCTGTAGAAACAGTGTTCCACAATTTGTATTGACCTAAAACATCACTAACAGAGGTATTGCCACCTGCTGCAACTACATCTTTAGCTAATTGATTTTTCCATTCAAAAAAGTCTTTATTTCCTTTTGTTTGTCCATTTGCTTGAAAATTTTCATCACCATTAATTGATGCTTCTTGTTGTGCTAAACTAACAAAATTTGCATTAATATCTCTATATGCTGCATTTATTGCACTTTCAGTAGTAGGAATAGTAATAGATTGTTTTGCTGATAATAACAATTCACTTTGTTGTTGTGCAGATAATTGATCATATCCTGGAGTGTTTAAAACACCCATTACTGCAGCTTGTTCAAAGCTATTAGGAACATCATCTATATTTGTACGAGCAATTTCAGTAAATTTTCCATTTTTAAATTCTTCAGTTATACTAAATGTACCTTCTGTAGTATCTTTAACGTATGTTCTAGTAGCTGCTGCTTTTACTTGTTGTGCGGTTGATTCTAAATCTTTCCATTTATCTTCTTTTTTATTATACGATCTCCATACATCACTAAAAATAGTATTACCTTCTGCATCTATTTTCGAAACTGTAAATTGTTGTACTTGTTGATTGCTTATATCATCACTTAATGCTAAACTTCTTTTTGCTGTAGCTATTATTTTTTGTTGTGCAGCAACATTTCCTGATGCTACCGCAGCTATATAAGCTGGATCTTGTTCAACTGTATTTGTAAATAATTGATCTAATGATAGTTCTGTAGGTGTAGTTGTTTTAGTTGCTGATTCACCTGGTACAAGTTCTCCAGTAGCTTTGTATCTAGTAGCACCATTTACATCTTGATAAGTAGCAGACGCTGCTGCTGATGCTGCTGATCTAATACTATTAACCATTTCCATAGCTTTTTGTGCTTCACCAGGCAAACCTGCATTTTGCAATACATTAGCAAGATTTAAAAAATCTTGTTCAGTTGTAGGATCAGGAAATTGTTGTTGAATAGATTCCATTTTTTGCATTCTAAGAATTCTAGGATCAACTGCTTCTTGTTCACCTGTTAACATTCTACCAAGACTGTCATAGGCTTGACTTTCTCTGCGAGCATCACCCATTGCATAAAGCATCATACCTGCTCGTTTACCACCTAATTTATAAGCGTTATCAATATATGATTGTTCTTTTGCTGCTTGCTCATCTTTCATTAGTTGTTGTAAGCCAAACATATCGTTAGTGTATTCTGCCATAATTATCTCCTATCCGAATAAAGTTCCAGCACCAGGAACTACCATATTTGCTATACTTCCCCAGAACTTATTTTTACTTTTTGCTTTAGTATTTGCAGCTACAGCTTGTTGATTGTACATTCCAGTTATTGCATCAGCTTCTTGTAAAAAACCAGTTGTTGCATCTACTTTAGCCATTTGGTCTGTAAGCATTGTATTAGCACTACCTGCAGCACCTAACATACTGTTTTGAGCACCAGCCCTTTGACCAGAAAGATATTGTCCACCTTGTATAGCTTGTAAAAAAGCATTGTTTTGATAACCTAAATCTTGTTGATTTAAATAATTGTTTTCAGCTATTTGGCCTTGCATTACTCCTAAAGTACTAGCACCTGTATTAAGATTTCTTTCTCGAATTTGTTGTGCTCTGCGTTCATTATCTTCCGAGGTTAACGCCCTCATTCTTTCTAATCTTCTTTGCTCCATAGCTTCAAAACCACCAGAGTTATAATCCATTATTTGATTACCAAGCATAGTAGTTAAATTACCAGATTGATCATAAATATCTTTATTAACACCTGTTAAATTACTTATTAAATTACCATTTTCATCAAATTTATTTTCATATCCTATGCCTGTAACATCAATTTGTGTTCTGTCGTAAACTTCATCACGAAGATTTCCTATATCTGCAACTTCTTTTTCACCAAATTGTCCAGAATTACCACTATTAACAAACCCACTTAACATTCCACCAAAATTAGAAGTAGGTAATTTATTAATACTTTGACCTCCATAAGCTGTTCCTCCTACTCCAGTATAACCTCCAGAACCTGGTCTGCCTGTAATTTGTGGTTGTAACATTTTATTTAAATTATTTAAAAATCCTGCCATTTCTAATCTCCTATTATGCTGTGCGTTTCCACATATAAACTACTATGCTTGGTTGTACAATGTCGTGTGAGTGTGCTGAACCACTACCAGCTGAACCTATTTGATCTCCAGATGTTCCACTTGTTGTACTATCATGAGGGCCAACTGTGCTGTCACTTGATGATGTCATAAATCCACCAGAAGAACCTGATGTTGGAGTAGATGCTGGTGACAGTCTGTAAGGGTGTCCGTGAGCTGGTAATTCAGCAATAGACAATGCGTGTGAATCTGTTTCAGCACCCATTGTACCGTTAAGTGTATCAAAAGTTCCACTTGCTGCTTTACCTACCATAACTCTACCAGCACCATAAGCTGCCCAAGTTCCAAATCCAAGAAGTGTTGCTGGATTAGTTGCTACTGCTGCGTTAAAATATATAGAACCAACTGGATAAACTAAAGCATTAATTGTTGCTGCATCTAAAGCTGCAACTGCTGTAGTAACAAAAGCAGTTGTTGCTACTTGTGTTGTGTTAGTTCCTGCATTTGCTGTTGTAGCACTAAATGCTTGTGAAGCACTACCTGCTAAATCAGCTTTAGTATTTACTGCTGTTTGAACTGCTGAAAACTCTGTATTAAAATCTGCACCAGATATTATTTTGTTTGCATTGGAATCAGCTAGTGCATCCTTGCCACTCCAACCTACTGCTATTGTATAATTTGCCATTATCTTATTTTCCCTTGTTTGTGTAATAAAATTAAATCTTGTAAAGAAGCATCAAATCCATTTGATTCAATAGATAATGCAAGTTTTAAATTTTTTGCTGATCCTGTTAATGGTGTTTTGTATTCTTGTAAACCAAATACAGGTGCGTAAGTAGAATTACTAGGATGCGTACCTGCAACATGAACATGACTTACCGCAGCACCATTGCCAGAACCAGCACCAGTTGCTTTAAAAACTGTACCTACATTATTATTATCAGAGCCTATTGCTGTAAAATCTGTACTACCAACTACTGAAATAGCATAATAAGTGTTAGTTACAAAAGAACCTGCATTTGTAGTAGTTACTGTTGTTACTCCATATAAAGAACTAGTTGCTCCCCATAAAGACGTGTTACCAGTTGTTACAGGATTTAAAGTTATTTGTGTTGTTTCTGATGGAGTAGGACTATAGTCTTTATACCATTTAATTCCAAGTGTAGCACCAGAGCCACCTTCAAGAACAATAAATAATCTTTTTAATAAAGTAGATGATATTGATTCACCTAAATTAATCCAAGTTGTTGCTATATTACTTGTATAAGAAGTGCTAGAAAAAGTAGTTCCATTAGACGCTAAATCAACATCAAAATAACCTTCATATCCTGCTAACCCACCATCTTTTTGTCCAACTAGTAAACCATAACTTTCAGTATAACTCATACTTGCTGGTTCTCTATCATTATCAAATGACCAGGTAGTTATTCTTGGAGCATTATTAGGTGTGTAATGTTTAAAATCAAAAACATAAGTAATATTAAGCAATGTAAAAGTCATAATATAGATGCCTTCATTTTCTACATAAACACTTTTAATAGCTGAGCTTTGGCCAATATTTCTAATTAAAGTATCTTTAATATTAACACTTAAATCTTGTAATGGAATTTTATCATTTTGTGTTGTTCTTCCTAAAGATCTAAGACCTGTGCTTGAACAAAATACTAAATCATCACCAATAGCTTTTATTGAATCTCTATTAACACAGCCTACTCCTCTAATAACTTCGTCTAATGCAAGACTAGCTACAGTAGTTGGATTGTTATAAATTACAATATTGTATTCACCAAATATAACTAATTTACCAAAATAAGGTTCAATTGCTACAATTTTATCTGTACCCCAAATTTTACTTAAATCAATTGCTCCAGCATCTCCATAGTACCAATCATCACCATCAAGTAAATTTGACCAATAAACAATATCTGGTGTTGATGCTACACCTCCACACCATAATCTACCATAATATCCCATACCACAACTAGGATTAAATCCATTAGCAGGAACTCCAAGAGGTGCTGTTGCTGTTGTAACTGGAACATCATTAGCATGAGTAGCTGCTGCAGCATCTGTAACACTTCTTGTACACCCTGTAAATGTAGTGCTTGTAATTCCTGTATACGATATTATTTCACTTTCAATAATAATTCTACCATTTGGGGGAAATCCTGCTGTGCTATCAACTGTTATAGTTGTATCACTAGTAGTTATTCCATCACCATCATTAATAGCAGTAACATTATAATGCGTAGACCAACGTTCTCCAGTATCAGATGATCCATCATATCTTTGTGGAATTACTCCAGCATGAAAACAATGCAATCTGTCATTAAAATTTACAAATTGCCAATCACCAGTTGAATTGGCTACTGTATTTTTTACATTTGCACCACTACTTGGAAACGCTGCATCCGTATCCGTAAAATCTACTGTATATATAGATGTTCCATAACTAGCAAATATTTTTAAAGTTCCTTGATCATTATGTTCTATCATTGAACCTATTGGTGAACCACTTGGAGCAACTTTTTGTTTAAAACCTTTTCTAAATGCAATACGACCAGATTCTCTAATTACTACATTATCTGCTTCAGTTAAAAAAGACGGATCTAAAGTAGCAGGATTACTTTGCGTATTAAGACCATTTAGACCTATGTCCGATAAAGGCTGATATGTTATTTGTTTAGCCATCTGTAGTCACATACCAGTCTGTTTCATATCGAGTGTTACCACTATCAAGCATAATAGCTTGTTTAAGTGCTTCATTAGCTTCAACTGCCATAGCACTAGATTGTGTACCACCATCTTCACCACGTTCTGAAATTGCTCTAGCCCAAGCACCCAATATAACTGGCTGTGCAGGAACTTTTAAAACACTAGCAGCAGTTTGTAAAGTGTCTTGATATTTTATAATATCAAACGATAATGTATGTACGTTTGTAGGAACAGGTGATAAATCTACTTTTAAATTATTAGATGTATCACTTCCATTAAAAGCGTAATATAAAGGATCACCAGTATCGTCTGAAGGGTATTTAACTGTATTTATGTACACTCTGCTTACTTGACTTAAATGATGGCCTGTATTGTTGTTTATGACATCTATAATTTTAATTTCTTGACCAGAAGATAAATTGTAATTTTTAGTGCCTACAACAGTATTTATGTCTTTAGTTTCTCTAAGATTTAACCAATCATGTCTTTCTTCAATACTACGTTTTGAATCGTTAATTAAAGATCCTATTAATTTATGATATGCAGATACATTAGTTGCATCATTAATATTGCCAGACCAATCAGTAGCAATAGTATCTTCTCTAAGCCTTATTAAAACTTGATTAATTAATTCTCTATAAGTCATAAGCTATCCTTTAATTATATTCCCCCAAACAGAGGCTTTACCTTTTACTATATCTACAACTTCTACTTGAAAATTTCCATTATCAAAAAAAGTTACAATTCCAAAAGCATGATTCCAATTATGTAATCTACCTTTAAGCCATTTATTTTTTTCTGCTGACATATCTTTAAGACATCCCATTGACCAGGCACTTATGTTTCCATCTAGCAATCTAGTAGAAGAATGTCTAGATACATCATGCACATGGCCATACATAATATTTGTACCATATCTTTCTAAATGTGTTCTTGCATGACTCAAACCAGTATATGCACCATGAACAAAAGATATTTTGCCAATACTTAAAACATCATTCCAAACACGATACTCATAACCTCTTTCATCCCATTTACAAGCATTTCTAAAACTGTATTGATCAAGATATGGATTTTCTTCTACAAAAGAATCAAGCCATTCGTCATGGTTTCCTGCAAGTATATATTTTTCTTTGCATTTAACCTTGTCTAAAACTTTATCAAATCTGTCTATTTGTTTATTAACAGCTTTAATTTCTTGATCTATTTCTGGAAGTTGATATTCTAATGGTGGTCTTTTTCTTCTTTTGTATCTATGTCCAGATACAGAACTCCATTCTCCAACATCACCTAAATTAATAAATATATCTGGTTTAACTAATTCTATTGCTTCTAACGTAACTTTGACCGCTTTTTCGTCATGTATTGGAAAATGCTGATCAGGTATAACAATTGCCCTTCTCATTTTTACCTACCTTTTGCTAGTTGTGCTCCAAAGTAGAATTCAATTATCATTGTTGCCCATCTAAATATTTCATCAAACTTTAACATTCCTTCTACTGTAACATATTCTACCACATCAGGAGTTAATTGGAAACCTAATATACTTGCTCCTTTTATTACTGTTGGTATAACTGTTGGAACATCCCAAAACACAGGTGCTACTTGAGTAAATATAACTAACGCTAAAATTACCATTATAATAATTCTTCGATTCATTGCAGCCATTGGGCTTTCTTTATCTGCTCTATCTCTAGCTTGATTAATAGAATCATTACGTACTTGTAAATTCTGTATCATTAACTTTTGATTTTCTGCTGCTGCTTGACTTTTTAAAGCAAACAATTTGCCAATAAAACCTAACATTATTGGTGCTATATTTGTAAGAAATCCTATCACATTAACCTCAACGCTTCAATAATTCCAATGTGGGTAATTACATACCAAGCAAATGCTCCGTATATTCCCCATTTAATTTGTAATAAAGATGTATTTATTTTTTGTATGCACAAATTAGTATCGTCAATTTTGCTAAACAATTTACTTATTTGTCCAGCGTGTTTGTCTAATTGCAATTGCATTCTCGATAATTCATCATTCATTTTTTCTTAAAACCTTTTTTCATATTAGCGTATGCTTTTTTAGATATAGTAGATTTTTTTTTTGTTCTACTAGTACCAGCTTTTTTTCTTGCATTTATGCGATCATATAATCCAGGTTTCTTCATTATTAACTCCAATAAGTTTTAGCTTTTGTTTGTGCTCTATTACTTAATTCACCATAATGAAAAAGTTTTACACTTTTAGCTGTATGTGTAGTACCACTATGTAATACACCATTTTTCATTTTGTGCATTTTTCCAGTATGTACTGTACCATCTTTTGTATAATGTTTTACACCTTTCATATTATCACCATTTAGTTTTATTTGCCCAAAAAGCAGCACTCATTTTACCTTTAGCTATATTTGCACCATGTCTAGCTTTAAATGATTTAGATCTGGCTGTTGAGGTTCTATCCCCTGTAACACCTTGTTGTCCAAATCTAATTAATTTCATTTCATGGCCAACTTCTGCTAACACCATATGTGATTTTGTTTTATGACTAGGTGTTCTTTTAGGTTTATTTGTACCTTTTAAATTGTGCTTTTTAATTAAATTTTTTTTTCTAGTTTCGTGAGCCATTATTTTTTATTTATTTTTTTTCTTAGCTGGTGGTCTACCTTTTTTCTTTCCGTATGATCCTGTTCCGTATGGCATTTTTATCTCCTAATTTGCTAGTGGGTTATCTAAAGACTCTTGTATACGTTTTTCTATATCTGTTTTTGTCTTTTCTACTTTAATTTCAAACCGATCTAATTTAGTGTCGTAGTTAGTAAGTTTTGTATCTACCGACTGTAATTTAGTATCAACTTTTGATTCTA
>Ga0209634_1000604_pt1 | contig 27849 bp, 28 predicted proteins | sample LinPmetageLP40_FD_184043 | JGI IMG/M metagenome (GOLD analysis project Ga0209634, IMG submission 184043) | Marine viral communities from the Pacific Ocean - LP-40 (SPAdes) (version 2) | ecosystem: Environmental > Aquatic > Marine > Oceanic | place: Pacific Ocean | collected 2010-08-26 | reverse complement strand
CCGCCGCCGCCGGAAGCCCCCGCCGCATTGTCGGTGATGGTCGCGGTGACATCGGCAGACCCCGGCCCGTTCCATGTGGCGCTGCCGCCAACGGAGCGACTGAGAATACCATATGCATCAGCGTCATAGAGCCGAAAATTGAAAGTTGCCATTGCCTTGCCCGCCAAACTTCCGTGGATCTTTTAGCCGCCCACGGTCTACGCTGGTTTATCGTGCTGAATTTGGGTCGAATTGTGACAACGAGAGGGATTTGAGCAACGACTCAGCGTTTTACACAGTCGTGTTCTGCATTTACGTTACGTTCCGGGATGCCCTTTCCCGACACGCCGGACCGGGCTATGGGCTGGACGCACATCCAAGACTTGGGAACCGTATCCATGCGCACGGCCACACTCACCCGGAAAACCGCAGAGACCGACATTACGATCACGCTCGACCTTGATGGGACGGGCACCTACGACAATCGTACGGGGATCGGGTTCTTCGATCACATGCTGGATCAGCTTGCCCGGCACGCATTGATCGACATGACTGTTCGCTGCGACGGCGATCTGCACATCGACGATCACCATACCGTCGAAGACGTCGGCATCGCACTGGGCCAGGCGCTGGCGCAGGCGATGGGCGACAAGCGGGGCATCCGCCGATATGGGTCCTGCCTGCTGCCGATGGATGATGCGCTGGTTCGTGTCGCACTGGATTTGTCAGGGCGACCATGGCTGGCATGGAATGTTACTATGACCGCCCCGGCCATCAAGTCGTTCGACACGGAACTGGTGCGCGAGTTCTTTCAGGCCATTGCAACCCACGGCGGAATTACACTGCACATGGATGGGCTGCGGGGTGTCAATTCGCACCATATCACGGAGGCTGCGTTCAAGGCCTTCGCCCGCGCCCTGCGCGACGCGCTGGAGGTGGACCCGCGCAAGGCCGATGCGATCCCGTCAACCAAGGGATCATTGTAAGTCGTGCTGACGGTTCTGGTCGATTACGACAGCGGCAATCTGCATTCAGCGCAAAAGGCGTTCGAGAGGATGGCACGCGAAGGTGACGCGGGCGAAGTGCTGGTCTCCTCCCGCCCCGAAGATGTGGCACGGGCAGACCGTATCGTCTTACCCGGCGACGGCGCCTTCCCGGCGTGTCGCCGCGGTCTTCGGACTTTCGACGGACTGGAGGAGGCCTTGCTGGATGCGGTCGGTGCACGCGCGCGACCGTTTCTGGGAATCTGTGTTGGAATGCAGATGCTGGCAACCGTCGGTCGCGAATACGAGGATGTGCCGGGCTTCGACCTGATCCCCGGCGCGATCGAGCGGATTGTTCCGTCGGACCCGACATTGAAAGTGCCGCACATGGGTTGGAACGATCTGGTGCTGACGCCGCCCGCGACGGGACCGCACCCGGTTATGGCTGGACTGTCGACCGGCGACCATGCCTACTTCGTACATTCCTATCAGATGGTGATGGACGACCCGGCAGACCGCTTGGCGCATGTCGACTATGGCGGCGCGGTCACAGCGGTCGTTGCCCGCAACAATGTCGTCGGCACACAGTTTCATCCGGAAAAAAGTCAGGCGACCGGTCTGAGACTGATCGCCAACTTCCTCGAATGGGCACCCTGACCCGGCCATGTCCGGGTGGACATCGGCTACTTGTTCTTACCGTTACCGTTACCGTTGCTGTTGCCATTACTGTTGCTGCTGGTGTCATCGGAGTCGCTGCGACCATTGGAGCCGCTGCCCCAGTCATCGTCGCCATTCGGCGTCTCACCGGCCTTGCCGACAGCCTTGTCATTACCGGGGTTGCCCGGACCCGAAGAGGTGTCGTCTGTATCGGACGACGTCGTTTCATCAGAAGAAGACGTCCCCGTATCGGAGGAAGTCGGTTCATCGGAGGAAGTCGTTTCCGTATCAGGGGTCGTGTCTTCGGAACCGGTGTCATTTGAAGCCACCACAATCGCTCCGCCGCCCCATCCTTCAAGTGCGCCAAAAATCTGGCGGTTGCCATCGGCGGTCGGATCGACCCCCATGATCAGACTGGTTTCGATCCCGACAGTCATCCCTTTGACGCCGTTTGCAACCTCGCCGGTGACGGCCACGCCCATGCTGACGGCAATCATCATGAGCGGCATCATGTCCACGGTCACCGCGCCGGTTTCGCAAGTGGCGAATCTTTTCACACGATCGCGAAGGTTGAACGTCTGATTGATCAGGCAATAACAGGTCATCATGATACTCCGGCAAACTGTGTACGATAGGCCGGTCAATAAAACGGCCCCTTGGAAACCACATTCCCACCGGAAGACGCTTTTCTTTTGCCCGAACTGTGAAGATTTCGGGATCATTCTGAGTTTCGCGGAAACGGTAACCCGCCAGTGTCCGGAAAATGGAAACGGCGCGACAGGATGGCCCTGCCGCGCCGCAAATGCATTTTTGACGGCCCCCGAAAAGTTTGGGAATGCGTTATACTGATCAGCGGATCTTGACCCAGTTCTGACGCGCACAGATCAGTCCACCTGCAACGCAGCCCCGTAGTGCCATCTGATTGCCGCTCAGCGCGATTTTGCCAAGGTAGACCTTGTCGTTCGACGGCCGCCAGACCTGACCACGATACTCGGTTCCATCCTGCGGAACCATGTTGCGAACGATCTGCTTGCCAAGATTCGGCGACTGATACTCGCCCGACGCATTGAAGGTCTTGCTGATGGTGCCGCAATACGCACCGCCACAGGGTGCGATGGTGACGAGAGCATAACTGCCTTCGTCAACCTCGGTCTGCCACACACCTTCGATCGGGTCTGCAGCGGCAATGCCGGCAAGCCCGAGTGCCGCGATAAGGGTGAAGAAAAAGTGCTTCATGTCAGATGTCCTCCCAAAGACTGCGCGCAGGCTGACGCGGGAGGGCCTGCGAAGGCAAGCGTGACGTTTCGGCACGGGCTTTCCCTGACGCGTCGATTGCTCCAGAAAGCCCGCAAAACCAAACGCCGGAGCGTCGCGCATGATCCTATATCCCGCAATCGACCTGAAGGACGGACAGGCCGTACGCCTGATCCATGGAGAAATGGACTCGGCCACCGTTTTCAGCGACGACCCGGCGGCGCAGGCGCGGGCATTTCAGGACGCGGGCTGCGAATGGGTACATCTGGTCGATCTGAATGGGGCTTTCGCGGGTACGCCGGTAAATGCGGCGGCGGTCGAGGCGATCCTGGCGCGGGTCACCGTGCCCTGCCAGCTGGGCGGCGGCATCCGCGACATGGCAACGATCGAAGCCTGGCTTGCCAAGGGTCTGCGCCGCGTGATCCTGGGTACCGTCGCGGTCGAGAACCCCGATCTGGTGCGCGCCGCAGCTCGCGCCTTTCCGGGTCAGGTGGCGGTCGGCATTGACGCACGTAAAGGACGGGTCGCGACACGCGGATGGGCCGAGGAAACCGACGTAATGGCTACCGGTCTGGCGAAACAGTTCGAAGACGCAGGCGTTGCCGCGATCATCTATACCGATATCGACCGCGATGGCGCGATGGGTGGTCCGAACGTCGCTGCGACCGATGCGCTGGCCCGTGCCGTCGACATCCCGGTTATTGCATCGGGTGGCGTATCGTCGCTGTCCGATCTGCGTGCCCTGAAGGCGACCGGGACGATTGCGGGCGCGATCTCTGGTCGGGCATTGTATGATGGAGCGATTGATCTGGCCGAGGCGCTGTCGACATTGAACGACTGACCGCCCAAGGCCTCCAGCCTGGCCATGTGGCAGGTGCTGATCTGTTCTCACTCGCGTAATCTGTTGGCGATGGGCCAGCGGAGCATAAGAATGCGCACACCATCGTGGTCAGATTCGCAAGGATTGGACCGATGCTGGCGAGAGGTACGGTTTCACAGTCGGATTGATCTGTCTGATCCCGCGCCTTCCGGACGAAGGCGCGGACAGTCGCTGAGTCATTCCACAGCCTTTGCGGTCAGCTTCTGCAACGCACCCGCCGACATTTTGACAGACTCGCTCTCCAGGTCGACGTCCAGCCCGGAAAACATCTCATCCGGGGATTGCCATGTAATGACTGTGCCGTTGTCGCCTTCGGACACTAAAACCCGCAGGGGCAGGATCAGACCGGCGCGCAGATCCTGCTGCATGACAGGGGTCCCTGCTTTCGGGTTGCCGAAAATCAGAAGCTGGCTTTCCGGCAACTCCATATCGACCGATCCGGCGGCGCCCGAATGATCAACGCGTGCGATGACCGACGCGCCCGCGCCTTCGACTGCGGCAACCAGTTTGTCCATCGTCTCGGATACGGAATAAGGTGACGCCAGCGTCTCAAGTGCGACGGCGGGCATGGCAAGGGTAATCGCCGTAGCGGCCCCGAGGATGGTACGGATCATATTTTTCTCCCAATCATGATACAGATAAACCCCGGCCATCAGACGTCTGTTCCCGCTTCACGCAAAGGTCATCGGCGGGGGCCCGCTAACGTCGCCTGCCACCGCCTGCCATCCCTGCCCTTGTCAGGACCGCGAAACCCGGCCACACCGCAACCATGTTGAAAACGCGCATCATCCCCTGTCTGGACGTGGCCGATGGCCGCGTGGTCAAAGGTGTCAACTTCGTGGATCTGATTGATGCGGGCGATCCGGTCGAATCCGCCCGCGCCTATGACGCTGCGGGCGCGGACGAGCTGTGTTTTCTGGATATTCACGCCACACATGAAAATCGCGGCACGATGTATGATCTGGCAACGCGCACGGCCGAGGCCTGTTTCATGCCGCTGACCATTGGCGGCGGCGTCCGCACTGTGGAGGATGTGCGCAACCTGCTGCTGGCGGGGGCCGATAAGGTCAGCTTCAATTCCGCCGCCGTGGCAGACCCTGACGTGCTGTCCCGCGCTGCCGACAAGTTCGGCAGCCAGTGCATCGTCTGCGCCATCGACGCCAGAACCGTCGCCCCCGGAAAATGGGAAATTTTCACCCACGGCGGGCGCAAGCCGACGGGCATCGACGCTGTCGAATTCGCCCGTCTGGCCGCCGAACGGGGTGCAGGCGAGATACTTCTGACATCGATGGATCGGGACGGCACCAAGGCCGGGTTCAATATTCCCCTGACCCGTGCCGTGTCGGATGCGGTAACGATTCCGGTAATCGCGTCTGGCGGCGTCGGCGACCTGGACCACCTGGTCGAAGGCGTGACCGAGGGACATGCCTCCGCCGTTCTGGCCGCGTCGATCTTTCACTTCGGAACCTATACCATCGGCGAAGCCAAGGCACATATGGCAGCCGCCGGTATCCCGGTGCGACTGAAAGGATGACCATGTCCGACAGACTCCACACCCTGGACCGATTGTGGTCGACCATCGAAGACCGGCGCGGCGCCGACCCCGACGAAAGCTGGACGGCGCGGCTTCTCTCGAAGGGTCCGGAAAAATGTGCGGAAAAGTTCGGGGAAGAAGCAATCGAAGCGCTGATCGAAGCCGTTAAGGGCGACACGGACGCCCTCACGCGCGAAGGGGCCGACGTTCTTTATCATTTCTGCATCATGCTGGCATCGCGCGGCGTCACGTTGAAAGACGTGCTGTCTGAACTGGACCGTCGCCACGGAACGTCCGGTGTTGCGGAAAAAGCTGCGCGCAAGCACTGATATGTCGGATCTGTCCGGCCATTTGAAATTTCAGAAAAACAGGACTTCAGCACTCACCAGTGCCAGTTTCCGCCGGACGACCGGATCTTAAAAAAGTTGCAAGACGACGCGCCGGATGCGGAACCTTTGCGCCGCCTTGCGTGTTGCCCGGATGACCAACCTGCAAACAGGTCAACCGCTCAACATCAAGGAGACTAGGATGAAAACCCTTTTCGCGTCTACAGCCATTGTAATCGCCATGGCCGCACCCGCATTCGCCGACGCGCACATGGCGTCGGCCTTCGTCCCGTCAATCGACACGGAAGCCCTGCGTGCATCCGATCTGATGGGTGCCCGTCTGTATGTCACCGAAACTGACGTCGAAATGGATGCCGGCTTGTCCGACGAATGGGATGACGTTGGCGAAATTTCTGACATCATAATCGGCAACCAAGGCGGTATAGACGCCGTTTTGGCCGATATCGGTGGCTTTCTCGGCATGGGCGAGCGCACCATCGCAGTGAACATGGATGATCTCAAATTTGTGTCGGATGGACCTGATGCCGATGACTATTTTGTCGTGCTGACCGGCACGCAAGCTCAGTTGGAAGCGGCGCCCGAATTCGACAACGATTTCGTTGAAGGTCGCACCCGTGCCGAAGTTAATGCCGAGCGCGATGCCGAACGCACTATGGGAGATGCCGAGCGCACTGAGGAAAATGCCGAGCGCACTCTGGAAAACGCCGAAGTCGAAGTAGAAGAAGCAGGCGATGCAGTCGTAACGACGACTGCCCGGACCGTTGAGGAATCGGAAAACGCCGTGGACAACATGGCTGATGGCGCCGCCGGAATGATGTCTGCTCCGATGATGGAGCGTGACGGCTACCAGCTGGTCGATAATTCCGCGCTGACCACCGAAGAGCTGACCGGCACCTCGGTCTACGGCACTAACGATGAGCGGATCGGAGAAGTCGGCGAACTTCTGATGACCGACGATGGCAAGCTGGACAAGGCAATCATCGACGTTGGAGGTTTCCTGGGCCTTGGCGAAAAGCCTGTCGCCGTGTCGATGGACAGCCTGACAATCCTGCGGGCCGATGGTGATACGCGCGTTTATATCGACGCTACCGAAGAGCAGCTGGAAAGCATGCCGGACTACGAATACTGATCCCGATACATTCCCTCGTATAGATCAGTGGCCCGTCGCATATTGCGGCGGGCCTATTCCGTGGTGGTCGAGACAGTCTTCACGGAAGGCGCGAACTGACGATCCCTGTGTTGATACCGCCCTGTCGCAACTCACCGAACAGGCGCTGATATTCGATCTTGGGGCATCGGTCCTGAATGAGCGTGATTCCTGCCGCCTCGCAAATCGTGGCGGCTTCGGGGCTGGTTACGCCCACCTGCAACCACACACAGGACAGGCCCGGCAATACACGCACACCTTCCTCCACAAGTGCCGGCACGGCCTCGGGTCTGCGGAAGACATCGAGAACATCGACCGGCGCCTCAATGTCGGCCAGTCCGGCCAGAACCGTCTCGCCAAACAGTCTCGTGCCGGCATGGACCGGGTTAACCGGAATCACCCGGAACCCGCGCAGCGATAGATAGCGCGCAACAAAATGGCTGGGTCGAACAGGATTCGGTGACACGCCAACGCACGCGAAGGTGCGCGCCGTAGTCAGGACATGCCGCAAGACTGTATCGGAGGGGTTCGTCAACATGGCTGTATGAAACGACAAAAAAAGGCCCGCGACAATGAAGCGCGGGCCTGAAGGTGTGGAACGAGGGACAGTGAATGAAAAACGAGGGTTCCGAACTCGTCTTCCTCAGACATGTAGGTAACGATTGTGCTCGAAAGAAGTTCCGCTCACGTCAATGTTTTTTTCTGTAACGATGAAGCGATGGCGATCAATCGAAAATATCTTCGATCTCGTCGATGATTTCCTCAACCAGCCTCGACATGAAGCTCCTTGATTTACGTCGTTTCTTGACGGGTCTGGCAACCTTTGTGGGTGCATGACGCGCCACGGCACCGGCCTGCGCCGGTCGCAGGCGTTTCATCTGCGTCAAGGGAGCACCGCATGACCCGCAAGCCAATGCGTGATCACGGTGGCGCAGCGCTGTGCGGCGTCCACAATAGCAGCATGTCGCCAGCCGTTCAGGCATCATCCCCCCCTGCCCGAATTCGTCCCTGGCTCAACGCGAACAATCCAACGGCAGCAGCGTTCGAGACATTCAGCGATCCGAAGCCTCCTGCCGGGTCGATCCGCACTATCCGGTCGCACAAGGTTCGCGTCCGGTCGCGCAGGCCCGGCCCCTCGGCTCCAAGAACGATGGCCGTGGGGGTTGTCGTCAGGGCCACTGCGGCTTCGGTCAGGGTTTCCGGCGCTTCGCCATCCAGCCCGACAAGGGTGTAGCCCATGTCTTTCAACCGTTCCATCGCGTCGCCCAGATTGCCGACGCGTAAATACGGTTGCCGTTCCAACGCGCCGGACGCCGTCTTGGCCAGCGCCCCGGTTTCAGGCGCGGAATGACGGGACGGCGCGATGACGGCCCGAGCACCAAACACCTCGGCAGACCGCAGGATCGCACCCGCATTGTGCGGATCGGTCACCCGGTCCAGCAGGACCAGCAGGGGTGCATTGCCGCTGCCGGGCCTGGCCAGGTCTTCGAGACGTCCCCAGTCCAGCGCCTTGACCTCCAGCGCGGCCCCCTGATGCACCGATCCAGGGTCGAGCGGGACAGGAAACTTGCGCGGATCGGCAATTTCGGGCGTCATGCCTGACCGCGGCACAACGTCTTCCAGCCGGTCGGCGGCATTCTTGGTCAACACCAATCGCAAACGGTCCCGCATAGGATTCGCCAGCGCATCGCGCACCGCATGCAGCCCAAACAGCCAGACCGTCGACTGGGCGGCGGCACGACGCGCCTGCTCCTTTTCGACCACCCATTTCGGCTTTTGCACCATGATGTTTCCCCGATCCGACCAGTCTTGTGTTGCAGGCCTTATCGCGCGTGTGCCCAAGGGCCACAACACCGCTTGACCCCACTGGATGGCCCCGCTATCCCCGCCGCCAGTGGGCGACAGGCCGCAAGGTGTGGCAGGGGACTGTAACTCCCTCGAGGCGACTCACGCCTGGTTCGATTCCAGGGTCGCCCACCAATTTCAAAACAACGAAAATTCCCGAATCCGCCAAGGCTGCGGTGGGGAAGGGATGCGCAGATTGCACTCCTATTTTACCCTATGCCCTTTGAAAAAAGGGAAGGGCCCAATGTGTACGAGTTTTACATCCGCTTGTGCGATGGCCTCAGGGCTTTGCGTAACTGCCAAAGCCTCACTGCCTATCCCGAAGTTGAAATGCTCTGGGAGCCCTGAGGCTGCCGCTCAGGGAACCGGCATCCCCGTCAGCACATTCGCCAGCGCCGCGCCGTGCATGTCCCGATCGCGCGCGCTACCCTGAATCTGCGGGCGCGGCAGACTGATCTTCACGACGTTCAGTTCAGGTAGATCAAAGCGTTTCAGCCCGCTAGCGCGCAACCGTTCGGCAAAAACCTCGGTCGGGATGACCACTACACGCTCATAACCATCCGCGTTGCAAAAGATGTCGATCGTGATCCAGAACGGCCCCGCGTTCTTGGACCGGATGCGCTCAACGATCTGGCCCAGTTCAGACATCCACGACCTCCAGTCGGAAACCATCCATAGGATCGTCCAGCGCCAAAACATGATGCAGCACGAATTCGTATTGCGGTCCAAGGTCCATTTCGGGCGGGGAATACGGGAAGGCAAAGGTTGGCATCGGTTCCTCTGGCGTCAGTGGATGGTGCAGCAGCAGGGGGTTCACCGTCTTGGCCACCTCGCGCGCTGTTGCGGCGTCGGGAGCGATAACCTGCGCCAGGATGCCGATCTCGTTTGGTAAGGCAACTCCCGGCTCCGACGCACCCAAGGTGGCGTCCTTTCCGATGCGGCGCAGCTCCAGATCATATTCGACGTCACCCATCCGCTCAGAGACCTTGCTGCGGGCACGGGCCAGGAGTGAAGCGCACCAGTCGTCGATCTCCGCGACATAACGCGGGTCACGGATCAGGACGAGTGACATGACCCCCTGCCCCGCAACACGCGCGCCCTCCAGCTTCACGGTATAGGGCGCAGCGTGCCATTCGCTGCCCTCGACCCGCACGGACTTGCCCTGCGCTTCGTATGTCGCCGCCGATACGTCCAGATGGCCACCCGGTTCGTGCAGTACGATCGGGTCAGAATTCTCGTATAACAGATGCGCCGCCACCGTTCGGGGCGTGGCGACTGAGGCTTCGGCCATAGGCGCTACTGTGAACCCGGTCGCGTCGAACAACAGCTCGATCACGCCGGTATCAGGGTGCGTGCAGCAGAGCGCGCCACATTCGCCCACCTTGGCCCCGTGCCATGCCGCGCCCAAATGGCAGCCATTTGAAATCGGCAAGGCCGCAAGGATCGCCGTGTCGGTGGTGCGACCGCAGATCACGATTTCGGCCCCCGTCTCCAGCGCGGCCTGAACCTGTTCCACCCCGGCCAGGGCGACGATGTTGCTGCAATCGGCAAGCATGGCCGGATCGACATCCGGCGCGCCGGACAGCGGCGTCACCTTCGCCCATTCCCTGGCCAGCATGGCCGGGTCCCGGTCGCAATAGAGCACCGCGATTTTGGCGGAACGCCCTGCCTCGGCCAATACCTCGCGCGTGATATCCAGCAGCCAGTCGACCGCAGACCCCGCTCCGCAGGTGCCCGCCGTGCCGATCATCAGCGGGCAACCGGCCCGGTGTGCCGCATTGATCAGCGCGCCCCATTCGGCCTTGGTCTGCGCGCGGGAATACTTGCTGACGCCGCGGCCCAGATAGGCGGGGCCGGAGTCCGTCGATCCGCCGTCGATGGCGATCAGGTCCGGCTTGCGCTTCAATCCGGCCTCCAGCGCTTCCTCATCCCAGCCAAGGCCAAGCGCCCCGGCTGGCACCAGTACTCTAGTCGATGGGTTTGGCATGATCAGGCACTTCCATTTCTGGTACGGTAGGCTTCTTTATGATGCGACGCAGGAACAGCGGCGCAACAAATCCGGTGACAGCAGCCACCCAAAGCCCGATGGATATGCCCGAAGAGAAAAGGAACGATGCATCCCCCGCCGACAGGGTCATGGCCTGCCGTAATGAGTTTTCCATAGCATTTCCCAGCAGAATGCCAAGGATGATCGGCACGGTCGGAATATCGAGCTTGCGGAATATCCAGCCCATGACTCCGAAGGCGATCATCAGCAGCATGTCATAATAACTGCCGGTCAAGGAATAGATGCCGACGAAGCTGACCATCATCACGCCCGGCAGAAGCAGCGCAGGCGGCACAGTCAGAACCTTCACGAAGATCTTCACCAGCGGTACGTTCATGAACAGCAGTACGAAGTTCGCGATCAGCAGCGATGCAATCAGGCCCCAGACTACTTCGGGCCGGTTGGCGAAAAGCGTTGGCCCCGGCGTGATGTTCAGCGTCATCAGGACGGCCAGAAGAACGGCAGTCGTCCCGGACCCGGGTACGCCCAGGGTCAGCATGGGGACCAGTGCGCCACCCGCAGCGGCATTGTTTCCGGCCTCGGGCGCGGCGACCCCCTTTGCGACCCCGGTGCCGAAACCTGCCTTGGACCCGCCGATGGATTTTTCCATCATGTAGGTCAGGAAACTGCCCAGCGAAGCACCTGCCCCCGGCAGGACACCGGCGATGAATCCCAGGATCGAGGATCGAAGCATTGTCCAGCGTGTCGACCAGATCTCGCGCCACGGCACGGTCACCTTGTCGAGCTTCACGCCCAGGGCGGACCCGCGGCCATGGCTTTCGATGAAGACAAACACCTCGGACACCGCGAATAAACCAACGATGGCGACAAGGAAGTCGATACCATCGTTCAGATGCAGGTTGCCGCCGGTGAAGCGCGTGACGTTGTTGTTATCGATTCCGATCATCGCGATCCCAAGACCGATGGCCGAGGCCAGGGCCGCCTTGGCCTGGTTCTTGGAGGCGATGCCGCCCAGCGTCGAAAACGCCAGCAGGTAGAGCGCGAAATACTCCGCCGGACCGAACAGATAGGCTACGCGCGCCAGGATCGGGGCAACCAGCGCCAGCATGATCGTGGCGAAGAGTGCGCCAACGAAGGACGCCACGCCCGAAATGACCAGTGCATCGCCCGCGCGGCCCTGTTTGGCCATCGGATAGCCGTCGAGGGTGGTCATCATCGCAGGCTCGTCACCCGGAATGTTCAGCAGGATCGAACTGATCCGGCCGCCATACATCGCGCCATAGTAGACAGAGGTCAGCAGGACCAGCGCGGCCGTCGCATCAAGACCCATGGAGAAGGTGATGGGGATCAGAAGGGCTACGCCGTTCGATGGGCCAAGCCCCGGAAGCGCACCGACGATGGTGCCGATGAAACAGCCGATAATGGCAAGCATCAGCGTCCAGGGTGTCAGCGCGATGGAAAAGCCGAGGGCGAGGTTCGACAGGATATCCATGTCAGAACCAGCCCTTCGGGACGCCCAGAAGGCCCAGCCCAAGCACGAACTTGAACAGAACATAGAGACCGCCGGAAAGGCCGAGACCCGCTGCCACAGCGAACTTCGCGCGCGGGTCGATCTGATAGCTGAGGATCGCGGCGGCGATGGCGGTCGGGATCAGAAAGCCCAGCGGCTTGATCGCATAGGCATAGGCCACGAGCGTCAGCATCGCCATAAGCAGCGTCCCGACAGTGCGCAGGGGCGGAAATTCGGGGTCCGGATCGGGTTTCACGATCAACATCAGACCACAGACGACAGACACACCCGCGACGATCAGCGGAAACGTCTTGGGGCCAACCGGATCAACGATGAACCCTTGTTTGAATTGCAGGGCGGCGACCCCGTAGGCCACCGCCACCAAGACGACGACCACACCGAAAATGCGGTCGCCCTTGCCGTTCGACAGGTTCATGCCGGGACCCCCGAAAAAGCCCCGCCATGATCATTCGCAGTGCGAAGCATTGGCACATTGCACGGTTTCGCGGGCGTGTGACCCGATGCTTCGCGGCACATCACTGGATGATGCCGATTTCGCGCGACAGCGCCTGAACGTCCGCGATATTCTTGTCGATGAAAGCCTGGAAATCGTCGCCTACGACGGTGAACGGGGCAAGACCGTTGTCGGCCATCGCCTGCTGCCACTCCTCGCTGTCGGCCACGGCCTGCAACTTGGCGGCCCAGTCGTTGAACGTCTCGTCCGACACGCCCTTGGGCACATAGAGACCACGCCAGTTGACGGCGACCACATCGACGCCCTGTTCCTTGGCGGTCGGAATGTCGAAGCCGGGTACACGCTCGTCGGCAAGAACGGCGATGGCACGTACGTCACCGGATTCGAGGAAGCCCACGATTTCCGACATGTCCCCTGTCATGCCCTGGGTGAACCCGCCGATGGTCTGGGTAATCGCATCCGCGCCACCGTCGACACCGATGTAACGGATCGAACGCACGTCCTCGACGCCATAGGCCTTGGCCAGCTGCAGGACTTTCAGGTGGTCGAAGCCCCCTGCTGCGGAGCCACCGGCAAAGGCGACCGAGCCGGGATCAGCTTTCATCGCATCCAGTAGATCGGTCAGGTTCTGATAAGGGCTATCGGCAGCCACGACGATCACACCGGGATCGGCCCCGATGGCACCGACAAAGCGGACCTGATCGGCGGTCGCGCCGCCGTAGGCATCCTGCGCCAGACGGGTGGCGGTTGCCTGCGATGCGGCCACGATCAGATCGGAGTCATCGTTGCGTTCGTTCACCACGGTCGTGAAGGCCACGCCGCCGCCGCCGCCGGCCATGTTGGTGACCTGAATCGGCTGATCGACTTCGCCGATGTCATACATGATCTTGCCGATCTGGCGGCAGGTGAAATCCCAGCCGCCGCCAGGGTTGGCAGGCGCGATGCATTCAGCCGCGGATGCGGAACCGCCCACGAAAATGGCTGCACCCGTCAGCAGGGCGCGGAGTTTGTTGGTCATGGTGTCCTCCCAGACATTGGGCCGGTCTGTGCATCCGGCCTTCGGCTGCGGACGGTAACACCTGCGCCACAAGGTTCAATCCCTGTTTGTCGGTCTTTTTGCCAGCCCGTAACTGCAAAAACACCGCGTTTGCAGTCAGGACCTGTCCGGGGCGGTGGGTTTTATCGTGTGCTCCCTTGCGGGCAGGAAGCCTTCTGCATCCCCGAGAAACAGGCCGACCTTGCGGAGTTTCGGCACGCTGTCACAAACGACCTTGACCACGATCAGCGCCGGAACGGCCACGACCATTCCCATCACCGACCATATCCATGCGAAGAACGCGACCGACAGGAAGACCATGGTTACGTTCAGTCGCAGGCGCTGGCCGACAAGCGCCGGGGTGATGAATTGTCCTTCGAGTGAGGTCATGGCGTAATATGTTCCGAACACGCCCAGTGCCATCCATGGATCGAGAAATGAAACATACGCAATCAGCGCCGAGATAACTGCCCCGACAACTGCACCCACGAAGGGCACGAAATTCAAAAGCGCGGCCATGATCCCGATCAACCAGGGGGAAGGCATCTCCCACCACCACATTCCGGCTCCGATCACCACGCCCAGTGCCGCATTGATCAACGTGATCGCGCCGAGATAATTTCCCAGCCGTGCCTCGATCGTGCGGATCATCGTAACAGTGTTTTTCTTGTCCTGAAACCGGTCCGAGACCTTCACCGCTTTCTGAATAAACATATCCCCGGATGCCACCAAGAAGAACAGCAGGGAAATCGCGAATATGATCTGACCCAGCAAAGCAGGCGCGACCGATACGACCGAGGTTGCCAGACCGACGTTATCTACGACCTCGACCTGCATAGGGGGCTGTTCTCCCGTCGCTTCGAGTACCCGCCCCGAGGCGTCGGCTGCCTGTGTCAATGGCTCCAGCAGTCCGCCTGGACCCTTCAGTGTGGACATCAGATCTTCAAACAGACCCGGAATGTCTGTGACAAACTCATAAACCGGCTCGCTCAGAGCCAGAATGCCCAGGAAAAGTCCGGCCCCGATCAAAATCGTGAAGAGTGCAGCTGAAACCGGTGCAGGAACACCGACCCGCTCCAGCGCACGACGCGGCGCGTTGAGGATGAAGTAGCCAAGAATTGCGGTCGTTACGGGGATCAGGAATTGCGACGCAAAAATCAGCCCCTGTATCAGAAGCAGAATGAAGATACCTGTGACCGGAATGGCCAAGGGATGTCGTGTGGAGGTAGGAGGGGCCGGAATTTCAGTTTCCGATTTCTTGCCCGAAAGGTCTGGCATCTCGCCAGAAGGGTCAGCTTGCAGCGCCAAGTTCATCCGCCTTTTTCGCGCCGCGGTGACCCATGGGTTCACGCGCGCCGGTTGTTGTGTCCCGCGCCGTCTGTGCCTCGATCTCGGAATTCAGTTCGGCCCCCAGAAGCACGACATAGGCGGATAACCACATCCACATCAGCAGAACGATGACGCCAGCTATTGAGCCGAATGTCTCGTTATAACTGCCGAAATTCTGTACATAAATGGAAAAGCCGATTGACGCGACGACCCAGAGCAGGCTGGCCGCGATTGCGCCCGGCGTCAGCCAGCGCAGCTTGGCAGGCGATCGATCCGGTCCCCAGCGATACAGGATGACAACGCCCGACACGAAGATCAGAGCCATCGGAACATAGGCCAGGATCTGCACCAGAGTCTCCATTCCCGGAGCGATGGTGACAAAGGCCAGAACGATAGGAACGACGATAATCAGCATAGCGGCAATCAGGACGCCCAATATCATCGAGATCGTCATCGCCAGAGTCATGAGCTTCAGCCGGATAAAGCCGCGCGTCTCCTGCTCGTCATAGGCGACGTTAAGGCCCTGGATCAGACTTCCGACACCCGCAGATGCCGACCAGAGCGCCAAAGCAATACCAAGGATCAGACCAAAGGTCAGACCCGCGTCCTGACCGCCGGCGACCGACTGGGCCTGCGTCAAAAGAATTTCGCTGACGTCCGGGGGCACGACTTTCCCGACCCCTTCCAACGCAGCAACAAGCTCTTCCGGTTGATAGAGCAACCCTGCCAGAGCCATCAGGGCGGTAATCGCCGGAAAAATCGCTAGAAGCCCGTAAAATGCTATGCCTGCAGCGATCAAACCTACGTTGTCGTTCGTGATCTCATTTTTCAGACGCCATGCGATATCTTTCCAACCCTTCGCGGGAATGGCCATAGGCTTTCCGGCGTTCCGACCACGTCCCGGCTGCTCGGCGTCTGCCTCGGCAGTAGTGAGAGGTTGGTTCAAATCGGTCATGCAACGCTTTTCCTCGGTTTCGGCCCATCGGACGAATGAAACCTGTCCGCCGGATCCGAGGCGCGGTTCAAACGTCCCCGTTGCTCCAGATGGCTGCGCAGCAGGTCCACGTTTCGACGGTTGGCCCGCAGTCCGACATCCAGGATGTCGCCGACGATCGGCACGGACCCGATCAGCCAGTCCAGCCCCGTATTTCCGGCCATTCGCAGTTTGACACCATTGGACGCACCCATGCGATGCGCCTCCAGCCAGATATAGGCGGCGGGGGCCAGTGCGGCGATGTCTCCGATGCCCGGAACAAGCCCCAGTATCGCATCCCAGCCGAACCGAATATTCGTCAGCGGCAGGCGATAGCGGCTGTCGAGGTTATTCGCCAGCCGGTCAAGACGGTCGATGCGGGCCTGCGTGTGGGGCGTCATGGGCGTGCTCTCCTGCGGGAAACAGACGCACGAGGATGCGCGAGGGTTCCCGTCGCTTTGAAGAATGCCGCGCGATGCGACCGCCCCTCCCTTCCGTAAGTTATGCGGCTGCGGCCGGATCGGATGTCCACGCACGTATCTGCAACGCCACCACCGGTGCCAGCAGCGCCACGCCCACCGCCATCGTCACCAACCCCGGCGCGATGAAGAGGAACGCCACCAGACCGACCCACCATCGCTGAATCCTGGGCAGCGGCGTCAGCAGGAAACCCGAGAACGCCACACCCAGCGACGCGATGCCCAGCGCCGCGCCGGTCAGGGTGATCGCGAAGGCGGACCAGGTGAACCCGTCGGCCACCAGCAGAAGTGATGGTGAATAGACGAAGACGAAGGGCACCAGAGCCTTGGCGATGCCCAGCCGGAACGCAGTATTGCCCGTCTTGAACGGATTGGCCCCGGCGATACCCGCAGCGGCATAGGCCGCAAGTGCGACGGGCGGCGTGATGTCAGCCAGCACGCCATAGTAGAAAACAAAGAAGTGCGCGACCAGCGGCTGTACTTCCTGCACGGCCAGCGCGGGTGCGGCGACGGCGACGAGGATGATATATGTCGCTGTCGTCGGAATGCCCGCGCCCATGATGATGCAGGCGATGGCGATCAGGATCAGCGATATGAACAACGACCATTGCCCGACCCCGAAGAAGTTGAAGGGCCAGAACCCACCCAGCACGCCGCCGATATCGTTGGCCGTCTGGACCACGACATAACCCAACCGGAAACCGACGCCCGTCAGGGTCACGACGCCCACGATGACGCCCACCGTCGCCGCAGCGGCACCAACGGCAAGCGTGTTCTTTGCCCCCGCTGCCAGAGCGTTCCACAAGTCCACGAACGTCAATCGATTCACCGGGTTCAGAACACCCACGACGATACAGGCGAAGATGCCGTAGACGGCGGCGTAATCCGGCGTCCAGCCGTTCAGGATCATGTAGACCAGCAGGACCAGCGGGATGATCGACAGCCAGTGCTGGCGCAGCACGACCCCCATCTTGGGCAACTCGCTGGCCTTCAATCCACGCAGGCCCAGCCGCTTCGCCTCCAGATGGACCATGATAAAGATGCCGAAGTAATGCAGCATCGCGGGGAATAATGCGGCGGCCAGCACATCGCGCAACGGAATTTCTAGATATTCAACCATGATGAACGCCGCAGCGCCCAGGATCGGCGGCGTGATCTGGCCGCCGGTGGATGCCGTCGCCTCGACCGCGCCGGCGAAGTGCGGCGGATAACCGACCTTCTTCATCGCCGGAATGGTCAGCGCACCGGTCGTCACCGTATTGGCGATGCTGGACCCCGAAATCGTACCCATGAAGGCCGACGAAAAGATCGCCACCTTGGCCGGACCGCCGGAATAGCGCCCGGCAATGACCATGGCGATGTCGATGAACAACTGCCCCAGCCCGATGCGCGTGGCCAGCACTCCGAAGACGATGAACAGGAACACGTATTTTGCCATCACCCCGATGGCGATGCCGTAGATGCCCTGATTGGTCATGTAGAGGTGGTTGATCAGGCCCAGCCAGGACGTCCCGCCATGCTTGAGCAGACCCGGTGCCCATGGGCCGAACAGTGCGAACAGCACGAAGACCAGCGCGATCAGCGGCAGGGTCGGACCGACCGAGCGGCGGGTTGCTTCCAGCGTCAGGATCAACAACGCAGTGCCCATGAACACATCCAGTTGCGACGGATTGCCGACGCGCACGGCCAGCGCCTCGGGTGGCAAAAGGGGCAGATACATCGCCGAGGCCACGGCCAGCACCGCGAACACCATGTCCAGGATCGGAATGCCTCCGACCCGCCACCAGGCCTGCGCGGGCAGATCTGTCGATGGCGCGCGCCGCCATCCGAACAGCAGGAACACAAGGCCCAGTACGAACGAGATGTGAATGCCCCGGTGCAGCAACTCGCGGATCAGGCCGAAGCCCCCGGCGTAGATGTGATACACCGACATCGCCACGAGGAGCGCTGAAATGATGGCACCAAGTATCGGACCGGTGGGGCGGAACGCGGTTTCCGGGTCATACTTGCGTTCGATCTCGGCCAGTTGTTCCGGGGTCAGTTCCGGCCTGTCGTCAGATGTCGTATCGGATGCAATGTCGGTAGACGTCATGGCGGGCCTCTGATGTCAGGGTGAGGCGCGGGCCAGCGGCCAGCGGACACGTCGAATGAGGGTGGGCAGGCCTGCAGCGCAGGCCCGCCCGTTCGGATCTGACGAAGCGTCGCTTACTTCAGGATGCCGACTTCCCTGTAGAATCGTTCAGCCCCGGCATGCAGCGGGACGCCAACACCGTTCAACGCGGTCTCCAACGTGATGGAGCTGCCCTTGGCGTGGCCTACGTCCAGCAAAACGCGCGACTGTTCGTTCCACAGTGCCTTGGTGATCTCGTAGATCAGGTCGTCGTCGGCTTTGGCCGATGTGAACCACTGCGCTCCGACCGAAATCGTGCCCGCGCCTGCGACGCCTTCATACGTCCCCTCCGGGATCTCGCTTGCGGCGAAGAAGCCGTATGCGTCGGTCAGCTTGGCGCTTACGTCACCGTCGATCGGAACGATCTTGATGTCGGTGGCTGAGGCCAGTTCGACCACCGCTCCCGTCGGGTACCCGGCAACAGCGAAGAAAGCGTCGATCTGACCGTTACGGAGCGCGTTGGCCGCGTCTGAACCTTTGAGCGCCTCGACCGTGATATCAGCCTGGCTCAGGCCACCGGCCTCCAGGATCAGGTTCGCATCGACATAGGTGCCGGATCCCGGCTCATCCAGCGAAACGCGCTTACCCTTGAGATCCGCGACCGAGTCGATGCCGCTGTCGGCCAAGGCGACCAGATGGATATGCTCTTCGAACAGGGCGGCGATGGTCCGCAGGTCTTCCGCGGGCGGCTCGCCCTCCATGGTGCCGGTGCCGGTATAGGCCCAATAGGCCACGTCCGACTGGGCAAATCCGCTGTCGCGCAAGCCCGAGACGATTGCGTTGATGTTATCGACCGATCCGCGCGACGACACGGCGGAGGCGATCAGCCCCTCGACCCCGCAGCTACCACCCTCGCCGCATTCGCGCGATCCAGGGGGCCTGGAGATCGCGTTGGCGATGACGCCACCGACCGGATAATAGGTGAAAGACGTGCCTCCAGTCCCGATGGTGAAGAACTTGAGGTCCTGCGCGCTGGCCGCCCCCGTCAGCCCGAGGGCCAGTGCCGCCGACAGCGCAGCAGTCTTGAATGTGTGGATCATCATCGTCTCCCTGAGTTGAGGTCTTTTCGACCTTTCATGCCGCCACGTTGACCGAGGGAAAGAGGATTGACAACAGCATCCTCGTCACCGCCGCATCGCGATGACCTGCCCGGCCGCGACCCCCGATGACCATGCCCACTGGAAGTTGTAACCGCCCAGCCAGCCGGTTACGTCCACCGCTTCGCCGATGGCGTAAAGGCCCGGAACCGTCCGCGCCTCCATCGTTTTCGACGACAGCGCGGCGGTGTCGATGCCGCCCGCCGTGACTTCGGCCTTGGCATACCCTTCAGTGCCCGACGGTCGGAACGTCAGGTCGGTCAGGATGTCGGCGGCCCGGTCCAGATCGGCGTCGGAGACGTTGCCCAGTTCGGTCGTCACCCCGATCCGCGTGGACAGAACATCGGCCAGACGGACAGGCAGATGTTCGGTCAATGCAGCCTTCATGTGCGCGCGCGGCATGCGCTTGCGCGCGGCGCGCAGCTTGCCTGCCGCGTCCGGCAGCACGTTCAGCGACACTGTGTCACCGGGCGACCAATAGGACGACACCTGAAGAATGGCGGGACCGGACAGGCCCTTGTGGGTGAACAACGCCGCCTCCTGAAAAGATCGGTCGCGCACCCGTGCCGTGGCCGGGCAGGACACGCCCGAAATCTCACGAAAGGGCATGTCATCACCGCCCAGCGTGAACGGCACCAGCGCCGGACGCGGCGCCACGAGCCCCAGCCCGAACTGCCGCGCGATGTCGTAGGCCACGCCGGTCGCGCCCATCTTGGGGATGGATGGCCCGCCGGTTGCGATGACCAGTTGCGGCGCGCTGGCCCCGGCGACCCGGAACTGCCCGTCCGCATGGGTGACGGCACCCAGTTGCGTCGACAACCGCACATCAACTCCGCCGCGCGCGCATTCATCCAGCAGCATCGCCACGATCTGGCGGGCCGATCCGTCGCAGAACAGTTGCCCCAGCGTCTTTTCATGCCAGTCGATGCCATGGCGTTCGACCAGTGCCAGAAAGTCCCACTGCGTATATCGGCTGAGCGCGGATTTCGCGAAATGCGGATTGTCGGACAGGAAGCATTCGGGTTCGGTGCCGGTGTTGGTGAAATTGCAACGCCCGCCGCCAGAGATCAGGATCTTCTTGCCGGCCTTGTCGGCATGATCCAGCACCAGAACGCGCGCGCCCGCCTGCCCCGCCGTGGCCGCCGCCAGAAGCCCGGCGCCGCCCGCGCCCAGAACAATCGCATCATACCGCATGGCGCGCCTTCTAGAACGCGTCATGCGGGGCGACAATCGTCAGACAATCGGGCGGTGCGTTTATTCCAATGCCGCAGGCAGCCAAAGCGCGATGTCGGGCAGCGCGATCAGGGCGGCCACCATCACCAGCATCATCACGACATAAGGGATCGTGCCCAGCATCACCTCGTTCAGCGACCCGGATTTCCGGGCACCCTGCACGACATAGAGGTTCAGGCCGACAGGCGGGGTAATCAGCGCCATCTCGATCAGGACGATCATCAGGATACCGAACCAGATCGGGTCGTAGCCCTGTTCCAGCACCAGCGGCACGATGATCGGGATGGTCACGACCATCAGCGACAGCGTCTCGATAAAGAAACCCAGCACGATATAGAGCACAACTACGACAAGGATCGTGCCCAGCGGCCCCAGACCCATGCCGTCCATGAAGGCCGTGATCTCTCGGCCCAGACCGGCAGATGCCAGTGTGAAGTTCAGGAACGATGCCCCGATCACGATCAGCATGATCATAGACGTGATCTTGACCGTGCCCAGCAGACTGTCGCGCAGCATCGCGCCGTTGATTCCGCCGAAAAGGGCGGCGATCAGGAACGCACCCGCGACCCCCACGGCGGCGGCTTCAGTCGGCGTGGCCCAGCCGCGATAGATCGAGCCGACAATCAGCCCGAACAGCAGAATGATCGGGCCGAGATCGACCAGCGCACGCAGCATCTGGCTCAGCGAGAATGTTCTCCGCACGCCGCCCAGCGACGGACGGATGACACATATCAGAACTGTGATTCCCATGAACGCCAGTGCCAGGGTCAGTCCGGGGACCAGACCAGCCAGAAACAGCCGAGGAATCGAGGTCTGCGTCAGAAAGCCATAGACAATCAGGTTTATCGACGGCGGGATCATGATGCCCAGCGTGCCGCCCGCTGCGATCGCGCCGGAGAAGAGTTTGGGGTCATAGCCCAGACGTTCGGCCTGTGGCATGGCGACCGTGGCGACAGTGGCGGCAGTTGCCACTGACGACCCGGATGTGGCGGAGAACATCGTGGCTGTGGCGATATTGGCATGGATCAGGCCACCGGGCAGCCAGCTGACCCAGCGGTCCAATGCAGCGTAGGTGCGGGTCGCGACGCCGGAGCGGACCAGAATTTCGCCCAGCAGAACGAAGAAAGGTATCGCGATCAGCGTGGCCGAATTGGACGATGACCACACCATGTTGCCGAGACCGCGCGACAGCGGAAAGGACGAAAAGAACGCATCGACACCGAACCCCAGCAGGAACAGCACGATGCCGACCGGAATCGAGAGGGCCAGAAGCCCCAGCAACCCGCCGGCGACCGCACCGATCATTGCAGCATCTCCTGCTCGGCGAAGGCACCGATGATAGCCTCGGTCTCCTCGGCGCGACCCCGCAAAACCATAGACAGCGCAAGGCAGGTGACCAGTGCCGAAACCGTTGCGAACCAGATCCAGCCGGCGAACCACGGGATCTGCACCCAGATCAGCGGCGTTTCCAGCGGCGTGTTGGCGCGGCTGCTGTTGGTCAGCGACCTCTCGACCACGGGCCAGGCCTGGATCGCGATGAAGGTGACCGTCGCCGTCAGCACGACCATCGAAAAGATATCGGCCACGGCCTTCAGGCCGGTTCCGCCGCGCGACCGCAGCAGGTCGATGCGGACATGCCCCAACTCCAGGAGGGTATAGGACATGCCCCAGGCGGTCCCGATAGCCATCGCGTAGCCCGCGATTTCATCGGTGCCGCCAAGCGACGAGCCCAGACGGCGGAGGATGATATCGGCCAGCACGAATGCGGCACAGGCCAGCAGCATCGCGCCAGTCGCCAGCGCGACCCAGCGGTTGATGCGCCGCAGCCTGTCGATCCAGATCAGTTCCATCATCCGGGCCCCATTCACATCCGGCCCGTCACTCGATCGTCACACCGACGACGGCACCCACGCTGTCGTTCCAGCGCTGCGCCCAGTCGCCGCCCGCGCGGTCCGCCCATTCCGGCAGAACCTCGGTCGTCAGGATATCGCGCGCTTTCTGGAAATCGGCGTCGGACACTTCGACCAGCGTCATCGACCGAGCCTCGCCCGAGGCACACTCGCCGTTACCGGTCAGGCAGGCGATGTCATTGACCAGTGCGCCCTGCGCCGCGGCCCAGGCCGGATCCTCAAAATCGGCCTTGATCGAGGTGCGGATCGCGTCCTGCGTTTCGGCATCGAGGCTGTTCCACTTGTCGAGGTTCATCGCCGTCACGACCGAGTCCCAACCGCCCAGCGGCAGCGGCAGCAGATGGGTCGAGACTTCCCACCATCCGGCGGAATAGCCCGACCCTGCCCCGGTGACCGCGCAGTCGACGACGCCGTTCTGCAGCGCGCCCGGTACTTCGGCAAAGGACACGTTGACACCCTCGGCACCGAGGGCTTCCAGCAGTTTGGCGGTCATGCGGCCGGAGGCACGGACTTTCAGCCCGGTCAGGTCATCCAGCGTGGCGATCTCTCCGTTGCAGAACACGACCTGTGGCGGATAGGGCGCGATCGCCAGCATTTCGGCGTTGAAACGGTCGCGGAAGATGTCGGCGACCATCGGCTTGGCGGCCTCGACCATCGCGCGGGCCTCGTCCGCCGTCAGTGCCACCAGGGGCACATCCAGACCTTCCAGTTCCGGCGCATCGGAAACGGCGTAATCGGCCACGGTCATCGCTACGTCATACACGCCCTGCCCCAGCAGCGGATAGATGTCGCCCAGCCCCAGGTTCATCTGATTGTGCGTCGTCATCTCGACCTCAAGGCCCGGCACTGCGGCAGGCAGGATCTCGGTCCAGAACGGGGTTTCGTATTGCTGGTTCAGCGGCAGGCTGGACCAGCTGCCGACGACCGAAAGGGTTTGGGCCGCGGCGGGTCCGGCCAGAGCGGTGCCGAGGGCCAGAAGGGTCAGTGTGCTTTTCATGATCTCTCTCCTTGTTGTGGAATATACGTTTCTTGTCTTTATTCAGTGCGGAAGAACGGTGGTTTCCGCGTCCTCCGCCACGTCCGCGATCAGCATGTGACCGGGGGCGTGCGTTATGCAGACGGCCAGCTTCGCCGCCTGCAACACGTTCTGGGGCGTAACGCCGCAGGCCCAGTAGACCGGCACTTCGTCCGCGCGCACTTCGACCGGTTCACCCCAATCGGGACGGTTCAGATCGCTGATGCCAACACCGACCGGATCGCCCATGCCGATAGGGCTGCCGTGGGCCTGTGGAAAGGCGGCGCTGATCCGGTGCGCGTCCTCGACCCGGTCTTGGGCGATGGGGCGCATGGTGACGACCATTTCGCCGCCGAATGGCCCGGCAGGCACAAGTTGCAGCGACGATCGATACATCGGCACCGTCTGATCGCGTTCGATGTGCCGCATCGGGATGCCGGCCTTCATCAGCGCGTTCTCGAAGGTGAACGAGCAGCCCAGTGCAACGGTCACGAGATCATCGCGCCAGACCGATGTGATATCGGTCACCTCTTCGGTCAGATCACCATGTCGAAACACGCGATAGCGCGGCACATCGGTGCGGATGTCGATATCCCGCCCCAGCGTCGGCAGCATCGGATCGCCGGTCTCGGACACGCCGACGACGGGACAGGGCTTGGGGTTGCGCTGACAGAAGCGCAGGAAATCCAGCGCATGGGCTTCAGGCAGAATCGCGAGATTGCATTGCAGCTTGCCCGCTGCCAGCCCGGCGGTGTGGCGATCATAGCGGCCCGCACGGATGATCGCCCGCAGTTCCTGCGCCGACAACCCGGCAAGATCCGCATGACGAAGCGCGGGTGAGGGCATGGCAAAGACCTCGTTTGAAGCTCCCTGACAGGAGTGTCATGAAGTCGCCATCCGTTCCAACTTTCATTTCTTATATATACTGATCTGCTTTATGGATCATTCCCACTCCACGCTTCAGCCACGGTCCGGGCCATCGCAGCCCCCGTCTCGGCCAGATGCCGTCGGGGGTCAGCTAGATAGGACGCCGTGAATTCCAGCGGCGACGGCTGAAACCCTGGATCGAACTCTTCGATTTCACCCGCGTCGAGCAGACCCCTGGCCAGGGCGCGGGGATAGGGACCGACCGCGACCCCGGCCGCGATCATCTTCAGGCTGGCCGAGAGCGATGCCGAAGAATAGATCCGCACCGAGGGTCCATATCGCCGTGTCAGCATCTCCGACAGTTCCCGAAAGGGACGCGTCTTGGTGGCATAGGAAATGACCGGCACCCGCGCCAGATCGACCTTGTCCGCGCCTCTGGCCCTGAACCAGTGCAGATCGAACTGCGGCAAGGCTACATTTTCAACCGTGAACTCGGACACCGGACCCATCAGGAAAGCCAGGTCCAGCCGACGCTCCAACAGCGCCGCCCGCAGGTTGATCGAGATATCGACCGTCAGATCCAGTGTGACCTGGGGATAATCGGCGCTGAACGCTTTGATGAAGGCGGGCAGCCAGCTTTGAGCGATGGTCTCGGACGCGCCGATGCGAAACAGGCCCTGAGTCTCGGCCGGGTCGGAAACGCGCTTGCGGATTTCCTCCTCCACGAACAGCATCTGTTCGGCATAGGTTATCAGCAACTGTCCCTGTCGGGTCAGGACGAAGCCGCCCGGTGCGCGATCGAACAATTGCTGCTGCAATTCCGCCTCCAGCGTGGCGATCCGGGCCGAGACTGCGGGCTGCGAGACGTTCAGGCGCGCGCCCGCCTTGCGAACGCCACCCAGCCGCGCCACCCACAGGAACGCCCGCAATTGTTCGAGTGTCATCGCGCGACTCTCCGTCTAAATGGCATTCTGATCGCTGCCGCTGATCTCTCTGCATAAGGCGTCGATGGGCAAAGGTCACCCGATGCACAGCGCGTCTCGGCGCGCAGGCACAGACGGCTGCATTCTGACAATGCATGTCAGAGATGTGATCCCCCGCCGCATAGCATCCTGCCGAATTCCGACGCCCCCGTGCCGCTGCAATGCCATGGGCAAAACGGAAACCGGACGTGCAGACCTCTGGGCAAAGCCAGCCTTCATGGTGACTTGGAAATCTGAACCGAATAGTCTAGCAGCATGAGAGATTTTCTCTTCTTGTCAGAGGTTCCAATGATGCGCCTGGCCCTTCTTCTGGTGTCGCTCGCCCTGCCCGCTCAGGCGCAGCAAGGCGCCATCCTGCCAGTCGCGACCGTCGCCCCGGTCATCCGGGCCGAGATTGTGGAACAGATTCCTGTCGCCGGATCGCTTGTTCCGCGCAACGAGGTTCTGGTCGTTCCGCAGGTCAATGGATACCCGATCGAAGCCTTACTGGTCGATATCGGCGATACGGTCGCGGCGGGCGACGTGATGGCCCGGCTCGACAGCCGCACATTGCAAGCGCAGGTCATGCAGGCCGAGGCGGAACTGGTCCGCGCCAATGCGGCAGTGGACCAGGCCCGAAGCCAGATCGACAGCGCCGCCGCCACCGCCGATCAGACATCCGCCGCGCGGACCCGCAGCCAGACGTTGCTCGACAACGGCACGACGACCCAGGCGCTTCTGGATCAGGCGGTCGCCGCTGACCTGACCGCGCAAGCCGCGCTGCGCACGGCGCGCGACGGACTGCGGGTGGCGCAGGCACAGGTGCAGCAGGCACAGGCCGCCCGCGATATCGCGATGCTGAACCTCGGGAACGCGACGATACGCGCCAGCGTGGCGGGTATCGTTTCCGCACGCTCCGGTCAGGTCGGCGCCATCGCAGGCAGTACGGGCGAGCCGCTGTTCCGCCTGATCGAGGACGGCGTTATCGAGGTCGAGGCCGAGGTGATCGAAACCGCCCTCGGTCAGGTCAGCGCGGGTGATACCGCACAAATGTCGGTGGCCGGCATCGGTATCGTGCCGGGCAGTGTAAGGCGCATCTCGCCCACGGTGAATGCCGCGAACCGCTTGGGTACTATCCGCATTTCCGTCGACGCCGAAGGTCTGCGTACCGGTCTGTTCGCCAGTGGCTGGATCGTGACAACCCAGCGTGAAAGCTCCACCGTGCCGACGACGGCCGTGCTGACGGATGCGGAAGGCGACTATGTCCTCAAGCTCGACGGGGATACGCTTCTCCGAACGCCTGTAACCGCCGGACTGATCTGGAACGGTCGCCGCGAAGTGCTGGACGGCCTCGCCGATGGCGATATCGTAGTCGCCCGCGCCGGTGCCTTCTTTGCCAACGGCGACCGCATCACCCCGCAAGAGGTTGAATGACATGAACATGTCCACCTGGGCGATCCGCAGGCCCGTTCCTACGATCGCATTGTTCATGGTCCTGCTTCTGCTGGGCCTTGTCGGCTTTTTCCGTCTGCCGGTAACGCAGTTTCCGAACATCGACATCCCGATCATCACCGTTACCGTCTCGCAACCGGGTGCCGCGCCGCTGGAAATCGCCAACCAGATCGTCAAACCCCTCGAAACTGCCATTTCGGACGTTGTGGGGGTGCGTCACGTAACTGCCGTCGCATCCGACAGCTCCTCCGTCCTGACCGTCGAGTTCGAGCTGGAGACCGACACGGACCGCGCCCTGAACGACGTCAAGGACGCCGTCGCCAACGCCCGTGGCGAACTGCCCGACAGCATTCAGGAACCGCTGATCCAGCGTGTCGACGTGACCGGCGCGCCGATCCTGACCTATGCGATCAGCGATCCGACACGCACCATCGAGGAATTGTCGTATCTGGTCGATGACGTCATAGCGCGCGATCTTGTCGCACGCGATGGTGTTGGCAAGGTCACCCGCATCGGCGGCGGCGAACGCGCCATCGAGGTGGAGCTGAACCCCGACAGGCTGCTGGCACTTGGCCTGACGGCAGCGCAGGTCAACGATCAGTTGCGGGCCACCAACATCGACCTGGGCGGCGGATCGGGCGATCTGGCGGGGCAGGAATATGCGATCCGCACGCTGGGGTCGGCGGCGACGGTGGAGGATCGCATAT
>Ga0209634_1000602_pt1 | contig 27940 bp, 43 predicted proteins | sample LinPmetageLP40_FD_184043 | JGI IMG/M metagenome (GOLD analysis project Ga0209634, IMG submission 184043) | Marine viral communities from the Pacific Ocean - LP-40 (SPAdes) (version 2) | ecosystem: Environmental > Aquatic > Marine > Oceanic | place: Pacific Ocean | collected 2010-08-26 | reverse complement strand
CACTTAAATAAACACGTATGAAAATTATAGTAAATAATCCAGAGCAATTCGCTACATGGGGTAATGCCATAGGTATTGTCTTATATAGCAGAGAACAAGACTTATTCGTTAACTTCTTCACAGGAGATATGGAACATAGTCGTGTAAAACGTGAAGAGTTAGGCTCTCCATCGTTAGTAGAACTCTTAATAGAATTAGAGAACAACCCAGAACTTAGGTTCGTAGCAAAACAAAATCAATTAATAACAGTAACTCAACAACATACAATGGACTTTCTTGAGTATGCAAACAGTTACAACTAAAATCCACTTAATTATGAAAAAGAAAATCATTTATTTAATGCTCTTTATGTTTATAGGAGCACCAGTACTACAGTCTTGTGGTTCATCTAGAAGCTGTAAAACGTCAAAGTATAAAATGCAGAAAGCTAAATGTTGGAACGCAAAGAAACAAAAATATACAAGATGTTAAACTCTATCAAAATATTCCTGCTTGCTATACTTATAGTAAGTTGTGAGCAGGAGCCTTTTGAAACAGAGGTACAAACAAACCCAGATTTATATAAGTTATTTTCTCAAGTATATGCACCAACAAACGGTGATACTAAGTATCTCTATCTTTTGTATAAGACAGAAGAAGATGTTACAACCGCAGAAGATAAACTTGTAGTAGCTTGGTCAAATTTTGTAGTGTATGCTGAGACAGTTAATATGCCAGTAACAGGAGAAGAATTTATGAATTATGCTAGTGAATATTATGATAATGATGCTAACACACTCAACAGCTTTGCTGATGCGTTTGTTATATCAACGTTACAATATGCTACACAACAATTAAGAATAGATTATCAAGTAGATGATACTTGGAATAAGTTCTTAATACCGTATAACATAAATACATTTATTGATGCTGGAGATGATATTACAATTATAAACTAAATAAAACTTAAAAGATGAAACACTTAATAAAAAAATTAATTAAACTACTATATGTAGTAATACTACCAATATTAGGCGTAGGAGTTGCCATTTCGTATTTTATGCAATACGGAACTGGTTATGCACCTGTATCTGTTATAATTGTAGTAATAGCACTTTTATGTATATTGAACGCTGTATTCTTTACAGTGTTCATGGAGAAAGTTATAATATTACCAAAATTTAATATAGCTGCTGCTCCTTGTTTTGGATTTGGCATAGCTTGGGAAGAAAACGGAGATATACATTTACTATTACCTTTTAGCGTAGTAGAAATCAAATTTAATAAACCACTTTAAAAAATATAATTATGAAAGATATAAAATATAGTAAGAATGTATTAAAACTTCAGCTTATAACATTAGTAATAATGTTATTTGCTTTAGTAGCTAGTGCACAAACAACTTACAAAGGAGAAGAATTAAAGCATGAGTCAATCTCTACTGCATTTGCAGTACCAGGTGGCTATGAAAGAAACAATGTAGATGCATACTCTGAATGGTTGATAGCTCATCCATTAAAAGAGAAAGCAGAAGTTAAGTACTACAACGGAGACGTAAAGCATAATAATTTTGTTTATGCTGCAGTATTTGATTATGATATTGGCACAAGAGATTTACATCACTGTGCTGATGCAGCTATATATTTAAGAGCTAGCTATAATTATTCAAACGGATTTATAGATAGACTTAAGTTTACATTTACTAATGGTTATGTTACTACCTATGAAGAATATCTTAAAGGTGCTAACGCAACTCCAGTAAATGCTGGTAGAGATATTGTCACTAAATGGGGTAAGAATCGTAGAGATAACTGCAAAACATTTAGAAGATGGTTAGATCTAGTATGGAGTTATGCGGGTACATATTCAATAGAAAAGTATGATACAATAGGAGTAAACTATTGGGATATGCAACCAGGTGATGTGTTTGTAACTGGAGGATTTCCAGGACATGCTATCACTGTAGTTGATATGGCAGTAAATAAAGCAGGACATAAAATATTTATGTTAGCTCAAAGTTATATGCCAGCTCAAGAACAACATATATTATTAAATCCAGTAACTTTAGATGTTTGGTATTCTATGGATGATATGAATTATATCAATACACCAGAATTCGTATTTGAACCATCAGATTTACGTAGATTTATATTATAAAACGTCACGTGTGACGTACTAACAGTACCAGTATATATATACTATATAATAACACTAGTACTGTAGGTTCAAAACTATTAAAATGGTTAAGTGGACCATCAATTAAACAGAAACCCTTTCTTTTTTCATACATGTTAGAAAGGGACTGTTTAATTATAATTAATTTAATCTAAATATTATGTCAAAAACATTGCAAATAAAAAAAACAACGTTAGAGAAAATAGTAAGATCTTTATTTACTATTAATTCTGTAAGCATACAATCAAACTTTGATCATATTAGAAATCTAATATTTCGTGAGATGAGTGATAATACCCTAGAAAAGGTAGCAGAGCTTATGTTGACGGATGAACCATATGAGTTAGTATATCCAGGTGACTATGTAAAAATTAAACCACCTTCTTATCATGCAGGTTCAGATTATGAGAAAGATATCTTAAATGATATGAAACTTTATCCAGGAGAAGATATGGTTTATGCTATAGTGCAAGGTGATAACAATTGGTCATCATCTGCAGAGTATAATCCGTTATATTCAAGCTTAAAGATAAAATATGTCTATCATGATAAAGAAAGAAACATAGTATATAAAGAAGATACAGTGAGTCCTTTTGATTTATTTAAACTAAATAAACATGATTCATTATATTTACAACAAGCAATTAATATAATTAATAAACCCGTAGAAGATGCCCAAATTATCACAGGAACTGATCAGATCACATTATAATTCATGGAAGAACAAAGACTCAATCAAAACAAGCTTTGGTTATACAATGAATGAAATGTATAAATTGAATGATATTGATTTAGCAAGTGAAAAAGATGATAATATGGCATTACTAAGATTATTAAAAGATCATGTATACACAGAAAAATAGATTTGGAATAGTAAGCCGTGAGGTAATAACTGATCCTAATTTATCCATTGGTGCTAAATCATTATATAGTGTGTTATCTTGTTATGCAAATAAACAAAGAACATGCTTTCCTTCTATCAGTACATTAGCTGATGACCTTGGCTCAAGTCAATCAAGCATAGATAGATGGATAAAAGAGCTAAAAGAATACAAATATATAGAAAGAATAGGTAGAAAGTTAACACTTAAGTGAAGCGTTAGCTATATGTATGCTTTTTATTTTGTAAACTGAACTTAATTTATGTTATCATATGTGAGTCAAAAGAAGTAATATTATTATCTTTATAGAATATAAATAAAAGATGATAATCCAACTTCCAAATGGACGCATAGTAGAATGCTCGTTAGAGCAGTACTTATCTTTATCAGATGAGGAATATAAAGACCTTAATGGTCTTAGTTCAGCATATACTAAAGAAGTGGGTAATCCTTTTTACAGCAGCTTTGTTAAATCACTACCTCCTGAGATACAGGAAGAATTCATTCATGAGAATGAACCGGACTTAGATGAAATTAGCGCTTTTGAAAAACTGGATGACCCGTATTTTCACTCAGATGACGTCTAGTCATTAAACACTTATTTATTAATTATTTAAATTTTATTAAAAATGCAAAACAAAGTCAACATTGTGGCTGATGATATGGGAAATATCATCCGTCAATCAAGTAACAACGCAGAATTTGGTCACATCAGACTAGAACAACAAACAGTAACATTTGGAAACACTGGATGGGTAAAGAGTTCAAACAGAACTACATTACTACACGGTAAAATGGATGATTTACAAAGTCTAAACCTTAATGAGTCAACACCATTAAATGGTAAGATTATTGTAAAAGAGTCTGTAACACCATTTAGTAACAATGATCCAGATAGAGATCTTAAAATAGCTGGTGAAACAGGTATTATATGTTCTGTAGATGATCAACCTATTTATAGGAAAACATTCTTTGTAGCTGATATAACAGCTCAGGATGTACTTATAGCTCATACAAATGGAGATGCTATACGTGAAGCTAATGGCTTAACAAGTAATGCTGTTAAAACTACTGTAACACCAGCAGAAGCATTTGGATTAGATAGTCCTGTTGATGAACAAGCTGATGTAGTTGAAGAAGAAGATGAAGTGACAAGTGAAGTTGAAGAAGAAGTTCTTGTAGAAGAAGAATCTTTTGAACTATAGATAAAATAGTTTTCTGAAAATGAAAGAGGGTAGTGTTTGATTTATCATTCGCTACCCTTGGACATTTATTATATTTCACTTAATCACTAAAAAAACACGTATGTTAACATCAGAACAAATTTCTAAACTAAATCTCAATGAAAATCAACTAAAATTAAGTAAACGCCTAGAACGTTATCAATATTTAGGGATATTAACAGAGTATCAGTTACATCCACCATCAATAATAAATACATTTCAGTATAATAAACTTAATCCTTATCAACATTTTTTATTTAAACGTGTACTCCATGGCCTTAAGGTCTATAAACCTGAAGAAGTTACTAAACTTCATTGGGATAAGAAGAGACGCATAACTAAAGTATGGAGAAGAGGACAAAGAGAGATAAATGCTTGGAAACAAACACTTTGTAATAAGCAAGCAAATGCCTATCTTAGTAAAACTTTTAAAAGTTCACCTTTAGCACAGTATATAGCAAATATACCTGCAGATGAAACATTGGATGATTATCAAAATACATTCACATTCAAACAGCTAGGGATAAACTATGAAGATGTGGTAATAAAATTTCTATCAATAGGTCTATTACCTAAAAATTATTTTACTTTGAAACCAAATGAGCATCAAAAAAGTATCCAATAAGATGGCCAAATTAAACACTGCCTATTCTAAACAGCGTAGGCAGTATTTATCAGATCATAACATCTGTCATGCAAAGATCCATAAGTGTTCTATACATGCTACAGATGTACATCATAAGAAAGGACGTGGAGAATTTCATTTAGATGAATCTACCTGGTTACCAGTATGTAGAAATTGTCATATGTGGATAGAAACACATCCAATAGAATCTTATGAGTTAGGATTTTCACAATCAAGAAACAATAAATTATGAACAGAAAAAGAAAACATATCAGATTTGTTACAAGATATCTATATCATTTAAAATATGAAACACTAAATAGAACATTTAAAGCTTCTAGTACAGACTTTAAAAGTAAAAGAGACATTAAAAAACTAAAAAATAATACACTGCTTATACAAAAGTATCAACGCAGGTTATTTTTATTAAAATTTTAGTTATGAATGACTGGGAAAAACAAAGACTAATTAAATTAATCACCTATATAGGTATATTACTCATCACAACATTATTATGGTACAACATATGGAAGTTAGTAACAGGAACATAGTTCAAGCAGATGCGTTAGCAATTGCTATGAAAAATAAAAGATGTGGATTAGGTATATCTATGGGTGTTGGTAAAACACGTATAGCTATAGAGCATTTACAAAGACACTTTAATCCTTTTATAAAAGCATTAGTAGTTATACCAAAGAAATCTGTTATGAAATCCTGGTTTGATGAGCTTGATAAAATGAATAGTAGTGTTTTAGAAGATCATATAACATTTACAACATACTTATCACTTAATAAACACAATCCAAATGAATATGATGTAGTGTATTTAGATGAATGTCATTCACTATTACCAAATCATGAAAATTTTTTAAGTAATTACACGGGGAAAATATTAGGCCTTACAGGCACACCTCCAAAAAACAAAACATCAGAGAAAGGTATGCTAGTTCAAAAGTATTGTCCTATCAAATATGTATTTACTGTGGATGATGCAACTGACTCAAACATATTAAATGATTATAAGATAGTAATACATGAATTAGAATTATCAAAACTTCCTACATTAAAGAAGAAGAATAAGAAAGGTGGTGTATGGTATACCACAGAGAAAAAGGATTATGACTATGTAACGTCTAGATTAGCACAATCTCAAACGCCAAAACAAATCCAATTTGGTAGAATAATGCGTATGAGAGCGTTAATGGATTATACAAGTAAAGAGAGCTATGTAAATAGTATATTAAACAACATTAATGCTAAATGCATTGTGTTTGCTAATACACAAAAACAAGCAGACAGAATATGTAAACATAGTTATCATTCTAAAAACTCTAAATCTGATGAAAATCTTGAATTATTTTCTGATGGAAGAATAGACAGGTTATCCTGTGTGTTACAGTTATCAGAGGGTGTTACAATACCTAAACTTAAAGCAGGTATTATTATGCATGCATATGGTAATGAAAGAAAGACGGCCCAACGTATTGGTAGATTATTAAGATTAAATCCTACTGAGACAGCCACATGTCATATACTTATGTACAAAGGAACTCAAGATGAAAAATGGGTGGAAGATGCTATAAAAGGTTTTGATCCGTTAAAAATTAAATATTTTAATCCTCTTAGTAGATAATGTGTAAACCAATCATTAAATGTAGTAGATGTGAAAAAACCTTTTGTGGTGGATTTGACTATAGAATGCATTTTGATCAGCATTTAAATGAATGGTATGCATCAGAAGATAAAAAACAATACATTAAAAAAACAACACAATGGGAAAAATGAAAGAATTATTTATGGAAAGCCAGCAAGAACAAGAAGCAGACAATACATTTTATAAAGGTGTACATGATTCTATGATTCATAGTTTAGCACGTCAATCATGTGAAGAGTTTATACCAACAGAAGATACACCATGTCCAAATTGTTTTGGTGGTGAATCTTTACACCGTAATAAAACTGAGGCAAAATGTGTTAGTTGTGGACAAGAATTTATATACATAGAAAATAACGTTTTAAGATACAAATAATGGGAAAAGGAATAAACATAGTACCAATGACTTTATTTGGTAATGAAATAGAAGTAGAATATTATTACTATCCGGGAGAAGCGGAAGTACATACAGAAGCTAATGGAGATCCAGGAACACCTGGCTCACCAGCATCAGCAGAAATGGTTCACATATGGTGTGAATTGACTAATGATGAGGGATCTACAAGTATAGTAGATGTATTAGATTTAATTAACCCAACATATTTATCAGATGAAATAATAGAAAAATATCATGAATAAAACAGAAATAAAAATAATTAATGGAAAAACATATAAATTTCAAAATGGTAAATGGATTAATGAAAGATCTAAAGTAGAATTAGATCCTCATGACCCAGATTACCGTATAGTATGGAATATAAAATCAATATAGTATGGAAAAGAAAAAGAAAAAAAATAGACAGTACAGATCAAGACAAGGGAGATCAGATGATCAGTATGCAACTTCAGTAGCAATTTTTGCTGCAGCAGTTGTTGGACTTGCATTGTTATTACTTATAGCTATCATATTATGAAAGATAATTTATACATAAAAGCATCAGTTAAAGATGGACAGCTACACTTTCCTATTAAAGCAATGGGAACTAAGTATAGAAAGTTTTTTGAACAACTTGAAGATGATTCTAGGCTAGAAATTTTTGTTGGTGTAAGTGGTGATAAGGGTAGTAACCCACAGTTAGCACGTATACATGCAATGATTAGAGAAATAGCACAAGAAATTGGTTACACCTTTGAAGAAGCCAAAATACAAGTAAAAAGATCTGCAGGATTATGTTTTGTAAGAGATAAACAAGAGTATTGTAAATCTTTTGCTGACTGTGATAAAGATGAATTAAATTTAGCTATACAATCATGTATAGAAATAGGAGACTTTAATGGTATGCAATTAAGATAATTATTTGACTATCCTCATTTTAGATTCTATATCTTTAAGTTTTTCTGCAATATCTTTACCATCAAAAGCATCTTTAGCTAAAGCTTGCATTTCTTCTTTGGTAGCTGAAGTTTCAGTTTTAATTTCTAAACCTTGTTTTTGTGCTTTATATTTTAAAGACTGCGTCAATGAAAATAAAACATATAAATCAGCTTCCCATTTACTAATTACAGGTAAATCAGCTTCATCTTCAGGAATACCATCTTTAGATTTTTGAGCTATAATATCAAATTTTTTAAATGTTTCACCTATTGTATCTACTTTATCATCAGCCATGATTAAATTAGAAACAATATTTTGTAAAGCAGGAATATAAGATACAGATAATTCAATATCTTTAATTACAGATTTATTATCGTAAGTTACATAAGTTTGTAATTCTTTTTTTTCTTCAGACATAATAATTAATTTAAAAAGTAAATATACTAATAATATAATAAAAAAATGGAAATCAATATAAATAATTTAAGAGATAAACTCAATGAAAAATTAGAACCTACTGGGTGGAAACGTGTATTAGCACCATATATAAATGGTTTAAGCTTTGATCATATCATGAATACATTAGTTAATAATGTAAATAACGGAAGAAGATTTACACCAAAGTTTAAAGATACATTTAATGCTTTTATAGAATGTCCATATGATGAAACTAAAGTAGTTATAGTAGGACAAGATCCATATCCTCAGCTTGGAGTTGCTGATGGAATAGCATTTAGCTGTAGTAATAAAGATAAAGCAGAAAAATCTTTACAATATATCAATAAAGCTATAGACACAGAACATACTGATTTAAGATGTTGGTCTAATCAAGGCGTATTATTAATTAATACAGCGCTTACCGTAGAGGTAAATAAAATAGGTTCTCATTATGGTATATGGAAATCATTTACAGAATATCTATTTGAAACACTTAATAGACACAATAAGGATTTAGTGTTTATATTAATGGGTAAGAAAGCTGAAGAGTGGGCACCATTATTATCTAACATGAAAATATTTAAGGTAGCACACCCTGCTTCAGCTGCATATAAAGGTGGTGAATGGGATTGTAAAGACGTGTTTAATAAAGTAAATTTAGAGTTAGAAAAACAAGATAAAACTTGTATAGAATGGTAATAATAGTTACATTTGTGTAACTGAAATTTAATTTAAATGACTGAAAGCCAACTAGTTGAACAAAAACAAGATATAAAGGTATTTAAAGAAAGATTTTTAAATAGATATGGAATTAAAGTTCATATTTTCCTTCCTAATGCTCCTCAAGATAAGATAGCATTAGATACTGTACATCTATGTACATTAGCTGCACTTTATAGTGAATACCCTGAATTTTCTCACATAGTTTCTTTATTAGAAAGAGTTAGAAAAAGAGAATTTATGATATATGCACAAACATTTAGTTACGTATGTCATTTAATGGGTTATAGTAAAACTAGAATAGGAGTATATCTAGGTAGAACTCATGCTACAATAATAAACTCATGTAGAAGAGTAGAGAATGGTTTAGAAACAAATGATAAGCTTACATTAGATACATATAACAAATTAGTAAATGAAATAGAAAATTATGTGGGAAATGTTCCAGAAAATATTAAATGCAAAACTGACACCAAACCAGCTCCAGATACTATTTGGGATCAAGCTAGGCGTCTCCTTGCCATACATAACTAAACAAGATACTTATGATTTAGTTCATGCAGGTTATCTTGATAAAATAGATAGTAGATATCAATTGACAAAAGAAGCTAAACTTCTTATAATTAAAATGGATAACTACTTTATAAAAGCAAAGAAGAAAACTGATATTCAATTAATGGGTAAAAATTTCTTGGACATGATTAATAATTATAGACTTGTATTTCCTGCTAAAAAATTACCAAGTGGTAAACCAGCAAGAAATAACGTTAAAGCGTTAGGAGAAGCATTTAGGTGGTTCTTTGATACATATGATCATGATTGGACTATTATACATAAAGCTACTAAGATGTACGTAAATGAGTACAGGGACGCAGATTATATGTATATGCAAACCAGTCAATATTTTATCTGTAAACAAGATAAACATAGAGTAAAGCATTCTACATTGGCAGATTATTGTGATATGATTCTAGAAGGAGTTAGCACAGAAGATGAACATTTTAAAGAAAACGTAGTATGACGCCTGATCAAATAACAGAAGTATTAAATAAATTAAACCTTGTACTTGAAGATTTTCAAATGCTAAGAGATGGAACATGGGTTCCAGATAAACAGTCATGTAATGACAGCATTGATAATATAGAAAGTATTATATACATAATAAACAATGAGTAAACCAAAAGAATCATGGGTAGGACAGTATGCAGCCTTTAATGAGGCGCTTAAATATATGTTTAGAAGGTCAACAGGAGAAGAAAAATCAATCTATACACCATGGCCTAAATTTAATGATGCAGCTACTGATGGTTTAGAATGGAATACTTTAACTGTAATTGGTGGTAGACCTGGCTCAGGTAAAACATTAATTAAAGATCAGATAATTAGAGAATCATTTGCATTAAATCCAAATGATAACTTTAGAGTATTAGAATTTCAGTTTGAAATGGTTGGTAGAACATCAGCTATAAGAGAATTCAGTTCTATTACTGGTAAAACATATAAAGAATTGTGTAGTGCAGGATCTGTACTAAGTAAAGATACACTTAACACATGTCATTTGTATGCTAAAGAAAGAGTAAAACACCCGGTTGATATAGTAAGTACACCAATGACTGTTAATCAAATGAGAGAACAGATAGATGCTTATATGAATCTACATAAGGGCGTAAATACAATGATAACACTTGATCACACCATGTTAGTCAAGAGAGCACCATATCAAAATAATACATTAGACATGTTATTTGAGTTAGGTGAGTTCTTTACACAGTGTAAAAGAGATTATCCTTGTTTATTTATTGCTTTGTCACAACTTAATAGAAATATAGATAACCCGGATAGGGCTATTGATGGCAAATATGGTAATTATATACTTGAGTCAGATATATTTGGTTCAGATGCTATGTTACAACATGCAGATATGCTTATAGGTATTAACAGACCGGCTAAACAAAAGATTAGGTTCTATGGCCCTGATAGGTATATTATAGAAAGTGATAGAACATTAGTTTTACATTTCTTAAAAGCTAGAAATGGTGATGCCCGGATGAGTTTCTTTAAAGCTAAATTTGAACAAATGCAGATAGAAGAAATGGCTACACCTCAACAACAAGAACGCAGATGATAAACACAAAAAATATTAATAAAGATAAAAAAATGGGATTAACACCAGATCAAAGAAAATCAAAAGTTGCAAAACTTAGAGAAGAGCATGAAGATTATTTTCAGAAAGAAGGTAAACTAGATGCTCTGTATATACCAAAAATGGCTTATAGGCCTAAAGGAAAAGATGAACTACATGTTAGCTTCTTTCCTAGTGAATTAGAAAAAGAAGAAAATATATATACTGAGTTTGTTAGTATAGATTATGATAGTGAAGATCCAAAAAGAACATTGTATCTACATAAGTATAATCCTCATTGGAAAAGTGAGTATGAATTAATAACCTCAAGTTCAGGATTTCAAAGACATTTAATACCAGTATCAGAATTAAAAGTAATTAATGATGTAACAAGTAGAAAAAATGTAAAAGCAGTTATAAGTAATCCAATACCATTTGCAGATTTGACTGGGCCAGATCCTATTTCAATAGAGAGTGCTATGGTTAATAAGCTTGAAGATATAAATCAATCAATAATAACATTAACAAAAGTAATAACTAAATTAATCAAATAATCATGGCACAAAGCTTATTAGTAATTGCTGATTCAGGTACTGGAAAGTCTACCTCAATTAGAACATTAAAACCAGAAGAGACTTTCATTATAAACATAGCAAATAAACCTTTGCCATTTAAAGGCTATAAGAGTAAATACACTCAGATAAGCAAAGATAATCCTAAAGGTAATTTAACTTCCACAGCAACAGCTCCTGGAATAATTAAAGCTATAAATCATGTTGATCAAAAAATGGGTCACATAAAAACTATTGTTGTTGATGACTGGCAATATATGAGCTCCTTTGAATATTTTGATAGAGCTAATGAAAAAGGTTATGATAAGTTTGTTCAGATTGCAGCTAACCTTGCCATGGTGGCAAAGTTGCCTAAAGATTTGAGAGATGACTTAACTGTAATCTTTTTGACACACTCAGAAGATTCTACTGATGTAAATGGAAACAGAAAAATTAAGGCTAAAACAATTGGTAAAATGATTGATAATACTTTAACTTTGGAAGGCTTATTTTCTATAGTATTATTTGGAAGAGTAATTAAAAATGATGATGGTGTACTTGAATATGGTTTTGAAACTCAAAACAATGGAGAGAACACATGTAAATCACCAATGGGTATGTTTGAGGATTTCTTCATTCCTAATGACCTACAGCATGTAAAAGATTGCATGCAAAAATATGAAGAGTAATTAATAAATAAATTTTAAAAAAAGTAAATTATGTTAAACACAAAAGACATGTCTGCCGGATCAGGTGGAACTAAACCAGTAATTGAACCAGGTAACAATGTTATCAAAATCAATTCAGTATCATTTGACCAAACACCATATGATGCTGAAGCATACAATATTGTATTGCATGTTGAGACAGAACCTATCACAGGAGAATTCAATGGTTTCTTAAAAGATATGGAAAATCCAAATGGTCCAAAATATGAAGGACAAGTTGGTAGAGTTAGGTTTAGTCCTTACCCATATAAAGATACTACTTTACAAAGTGGTACAGAAATATCTAGAGATACAGAAGTATTAAAATCTATGGTATTTTTATCTGAAGCACTTGATAAAAGAGCTGAGCTAGATAAAATTGAAGCTAATACAATTGATCAATTTATGGTAGAGTGTAATAAGTTATTCTCTAACACTGGTTATTTTAATGCTTGCTTAGGTGCACGTGAGTGGGAAAATAGAGATGGGTACATAAACAATGACTTATTTTTACCTAAAAGAAGTAAAGATGGAGTTCCTATTGAAGCTTTAAATAGTGAAGCTAATAGAATCTTAAAATTTGATGCTAATAATAATAATCATCTAAGAAGACTAATTAAAAATGAAGAACCTAAAACAAATAGCTTTGAACCAGCTGCAGTTTCAGGAGATGACTTTGATTTATAGTTGAATAAGTAATGATAAGGGTGGTTTTCTTGATTGATTGCCACCTTTTGATTTACATTAATACATTTTAATTATGTTTAGCACTAAAAATTTTGTATTAGAAGGATCAGATGTACCAAGCACATGGGTATTTCAATATTACTTAAATTTATCAGAACGCCTAACTGGCCAAGATCTAAAGATTAAATCAGTCTTTAATCCCTCAGAAAAAACACCAAGCTTTTGCATATATGTTGATAAAAAAATTATGCAATATAAGTTTAAAGATTTTTCTACTGGTAAAAATGGTAATAAAGTAGATTTAGTAAAGTTGTTATTTGAAATAGAATATCCTGAAGCAATGAGAAAGATTGTTGCAGATTATAATGAATACATAAAGACATCTGAATATAAAGATTTAACTATAGTTCCAGAGCCTAAATGGCAATTGGATTTTGTTAAAACTAAAGGTTGGAGTATTGAAGATCAAAAGTATTGGCTAAGCTATAGAATAGGAAAAACTATGCTTGAAAAGTATAACGTTAGGCCTATAGATTATTATAATTTAGTTAAAACAAAAGAATCTGATATAAAAAATTTACGTATAGGTAATAGTTGTTGCTTTGGATACTTTGACAAAGAAGGTAAAGCGTTTAAATTCTATCAACCTAAAAGTAAATCACATAAATTCTTTAAAGTTAAAAGTTACTTGCAGGGACTAGATCAGTTAGAATATAATCAACCCTATTTAGTAATTTGTTCTTCTTTAAAAGATGCTATGTGTCTTAAGGGTATGGGGTATAACCTTGAAGTTATAGCTCCAGACTCAGAGAATACTATGATAAAACCTCATATAATTCAACATTTCAAAAAGAAATATAAAAAAGTAATAACACTTTTTGATAATGATGAGGCTGGCCTAAAGGCTGTTGATAGATATGCTGATGCATATAAAATTAATGGATTTGTACCAACTATATGTAAAGACATATCAGATGCTATGAAGTCACATGGTTTTGATAAAGTTCATGCAATGCTAAAACCTTTATTAAGAGAAACCTTAAATAAAGAAAATCAATAAAAACTTAATTAAGCAAATAAATTATGGGAGAAATTAGAGAAGTAAAACGTTGGTGGATACCAGGCAATGTACCTTCTAGTAAAAATGGAAGGCGCTGGACAGGTAAATACTTTATAGCAAGTAAAGCTGTAATGAATTATAGAAAGGCCACTAAAGATATTTACTTAAGTTATGCTGATGATTTTAAAAAAGCATTAGAAACACGTAAGCTACCAATAAAAATATCTTTTGAGTTTATCAGAGGTAGCCGTCATAAGTTTGACTATTTGAATCCTGCACAAACTGTACAAGATGATATGGTTAAATATGGTTGGATTGAAGATGATAATGCAGAATTTATTATACCAGGATTTGAAAAGTATACATATGATAAACAAAATCCAGGAGTATGGATTGAAATAGTTGATTTTCAATGAAAATAATCACATTAGAAGAATTCTTTAAGTATAAACAAATGTTTCAAGGTTTACCTGAAGATCAATCACTAGCATGTGAAATATATAATAATGCAAATTATGAAAATAAAGAAGTGCTAGACAAATTAATGGCTAAAGCCTTAATGTTTGAAGATAGAGTTAATTTTTGTACTGCAGTAAAATACACCTTAAACGTAGGTGAATTAAGTACTAAAAAAATCTATGCATTTCTTGAAAAGAAAAAAGTAAATAAAATATATATGGACATAATTAATAAAATAACAGATGAGTAACATACAAGATTTAGTTGCTAAAACAACCAAGAACTTAATATTTACTGAGCCCTTTTACGGGCTCTTTTTAATTGGTATTAATAAACAATTTAGTTTACGCATACCTACAGCAGGTGTAAGTAAACATGGAATTGGTATTCAATTGACTATAAACACAGATTTTTATACAAATTTGAGTGAAGACCATAGATACGGATTAATTAAACATGAACTTTTGCATATTGCATTTGGTCATTTATTATTAAGAGATCTATATTCTAATCATAAGCTATTTAATATAGCCGCTGACCTAGAAATAAACCAGTACATACTGGAAAGTAAATTACCTGAAGGTGGTTTACTACTATCAAGTTTTCCAGAATTAAATCTTCCTAAAAAAGCAGGTACTAAAAAGTATTATGAATTATTAGAACAAGCACAGGAAGATGGGAATTGCCCATCATTAGATAACTTAATGAGCCAGATGGATGGTAATAGCCAACATTGTCATAGTACATGGAATGAGTTTGATGATTTACCTGAAGCAGATAAAAAGTTAGTTGAAAAACAAATAGAACATCAATTAAAGGCTTCTGCTGAACAAACAGAAAAAAAGTGTGGTAGTATACCAGGTGAACTTGCAGAGCTTATAGAGAGGCTTATGCATATTGAACCAGCTAAGTTTGATTGGAAAGGGTATCTAAAAAGATTTGTTGGTAATTCTAGTATTGTATATACTAAAAAGCTAAGACGTAAATATAATAAACGTTATTCAGGTAATCCTGGTTTAAAAATTAAATTTAAAAATCATATACTTGTTGGTGTTGACACAAGTGGATCTGTAAATAATGAAGAGTTAAAAGAATTCTTCAGTGAGCTTGCTCATATGTACAAGACAGGCCATAAAATTACAGTAGCACAATGTGATACACAGCTTAATAGTGTGAAGGAATTTAATCCTAAAAAAGATTGGGAAATACATGGTAGAGGTGGGACATCATTCCAACCTGTAATTGATCATTATAATGAAAAGAAGGGGAGTTATACAGCTCTAATATATTTAACAGATGGTGAAGCATATGCTCCAGATGACTGTCCTAAGAATACTTTATGGGTTCTTAGTAGTATATCTGAAATAAACAATGAGTTACCAGGACAAGTAATTAAATTAAATTAATAGAAAATGGCACAAGTAAATTTAAATGTAACGGAGTTAAAAGGATTTGTAAATCACATAATTACAAATAATAGATATTTACAAGGAGTAGGAAAAAGTCCGGTTTCTGTAGAAGTTGTGGGTGAATCAGGTATTGGTAAAACATCTACTATAGTTGAGCTTGCTCAAGATAATAAACTCAAGTTTGTAAAACTTAATCTAGCACAAATAGAAGAGCTAGGTGACTTAGTGGGTTTTCCTGTACGTCAATTTCAGATGTATAAAGAAAAAATAATACCAGCTAAGAAAATAGATGATTTATCTATGTTATCTGCAACACAAAGAGCAGCGGGAACAAGTCTTGCCAATATATCAACACCAACTACTAAGAAAGTAGGCCAATGGGTTGATGAGTTAGCAGTACAAGAATATCTTAAACAAGGATATAAAATGACCGGTAAGAATAGAATGTCTTATTGTGCTCCTGAATGGATTGCTGATGCAAAAGAAGGTGGTATCTTATTATTAGATGACTGGAATAGAGCTGATACAAGATTTATTCAAGCAGTTATGGAATTAATAGACCGTCAGACTTATATCTCATGGACTCTACCAAAAGATTGGCATATTATATTAACAGCTAACCCGGATAATGGTGATTATATGGTTAACAGTGTAGATTCTGCACAAAAGACTAGATATGTAACTGCTAATCTTAAGTTTGATGTTAATGTATGGGCTCAATGGGCAGAAGGTGCAGGGATAGATACTAGATGTATTAACTTTCTTTTGCTACACCCAGAACTAGTAACACAAGAAACAAATGCAAGATCTATTACAACATTCTTTAATGCTATATCAAGCTTTGAAAAATTTGAAGATAACTTAAGTTTAGTTCAAATGATTGGAGAAGGTAGTGTTGGTGATTCATTTGCGTCAATGTTTACTACATTTATTAATAACAAGCTTGATAAGCTAGTAACACCAAAAGATTTGTTGACTCATGATAATGAATCATATATCTTAGGTGAGCTTAGAAGTTGTATTGGTAAAGATGATACATACCGTGCAGATATTGCATCAACGCTAGCTACAAGACTAGGTAATTATTCTGTTGTTTATTCTAAAGATAACACAGTAAGTCAGAAAGTTACAGATAGACTTAAAGCTTTATGTACTCAAGATTATTTTACTAATGATCTTAAGTATCTAGTTGTACGGACCATTTTTAATGGTAATAAAAAGAAGTTTAATAAATTCATGATGATCCCAGAGGTTATCAAAATGACAATGAAATAGTATGGCAAATAAATCAGTATATCAAGATTTTGATACTGATGCTTTAGCTTACTTTGATTTAGAACAGGACACTACTTATGGTGTCCTTTCTACTTCAGGGGAAATAGATGAAGTATTATGTACTCAAGATCAAACAACATATGAAAAAATAAACACTATATTAACAGTGCCAACAGAAGACGGCACTACTTTTAGAAATAAAAAGAAAGCTTTTATATTACCTAAGTGTACTGTATCTCAAGATAGATTAAAAGCAGCTCTTAAAGAGCACGGTATAACTGTAACAAATGATTACGAACTAGCTGATTTAATTATAGGTCATGAAGATATATCAACCCACCGTCTAGAAAACGCTGAGAATATACCTTCTACTGTAATGATGAACAAGTTATGGAATTATGAAACTACATTAGGTAGATCTTCAGCAACACACCCTAAAGAAATAGCAATTGCTAATTCAGGCCTAGAAGTTATAATAACACCTAAGCTTACAGAAAGTGTAAGATACTATGATTTAGATATAGAAGACAGTTTGTATGATTCCTGGATGTTAACTGGGATGGCTATTAATTTAGCTTATATAATTGATACCACAGATGTAAGTGTTATTGATCCTGAGACAGTACTTCATGCTTCTGCAACTAAGATGATTCTTGATGAACAATTGTTAGCAGATCTTAAAGTTCAATTAGATAACTCACGTCATAATGAGGATAGGGTTTTAGCTCTTAAGATTGTTCCTACTATATGTTATAAAACAAACTATCATTTACTATGGCAATTTGCTCAAGATTGTAGTATGATAACTTATGCTGATAATAGAGATAAAGATCTACAGTATTGGATTGATGCATCTGGCTTTACAAAGTTAGAAAGAAGAAGTGCTCAGGATATGATACTGTGGTTAGATAGTAAAGATAAACTTGATAAAGTATCATTTAGATACCTTGAGCCTATAGTAAGAAAAGAAATAAGTATTCACAACAGAGATCTTTATACATTTAAAGTAGCTGTGAAAAAAGAGTATCAACAATATTTAAAATAAAATAATGAAAGAAAAATATAAATTAGAAATAAATACATATGATGGAGAATGGAATGACAAAAATCAATTAAAGCAAACTGCTATAAATTTTAGTAAATCTGATTGTATGTGGTTAACATCAAATGATAAATGGGAGTTAGATCCAGAAGATTTAGCTTCTTTGTCATTACCTATGGTAACTAATGTTGAAAATCTTAGTTTACAAGATAAAAAAATATATAGATTTCCTAAAATTACTCTTCCAAGACAAAAAGTTGATTTGTTAAAAGAAAAATACAACTGTAAAGTAATTAGAGACCCATCTAAAGCAGATGTAGCAGTTGTATCTTATAAGCTTTTTAATACAATATTTGATAGAGAATGGAATTCTTCCATAACATATAAAAAAGCATTTGATATACTGGTTTATATGAAAGAGAAAAGCATATTGTCAGATTTAGCTGTTGTTAAACTTCAAGATTTTCTAGAAATGGCTCCAACTGATTCTATGGTTACTTTTAATATTAGGAAACATTGGAATCAATCTGATGTTGCTAAATCTTTGATAATAAATGATTTAGAAAATTGGATTACTACTTCTGGTAATACAGGTTTAGGTAATAGTGATTGGGTACTCCAAAAAACAAATTATAAAATATTTGAAGATTTAAAAAATAATACTTCTTTGATGGTATATGATTCACAAATATGTAATATAATTGATGCTGAGTTAGCAGTAATTGAAAACACTGAGTATGATAATATTAAAAATATGATCACAAGTGCTGATATGGAGAATAGATCATTAACAATTGAGATGTTAGCTAATTGTAATATAGAAAAATCATTTGATGTTGTATCTGGATTATATTACTGGCATTATGATTGGTTTAAAAATACTACAAACTGGAATTCAGTTAATGTAAAAACAATGCGTAACAGATTAAAAGCATATGAAGGTAACCATTGTACAAGTAATATATGGTCTTATAATAGATACCTGAAGAAACTTGCAGATGATGGAAAACTATCAAGATTTGCAGTTGACAAAACAAGAAAGTATATTCTTGAAAAGTTGATGGGTGCAATGGTTGGACCAGAATCAGAAGTATTTAAAATTGATCTTGAAAATTTGTATATTGCAGATGAATTAAATTCAAAAATAAATGATTAAAGACTTACAGAAAGAAGAAGAGTTCTACTTAAAGAAATTTAAGTGGAGCTACTCTTCTCTTAACAAATTATTATTTTCACCATCCTTATTTTATAAGGACTATATATTATGGGACCGTGAGGTCAGAACAGACAAACATCTAATAGAAGGTAAACTTATTCACTGTCTATTATTTGAAGCTGAGAATGTTAATGAAAAGTTTAATATTGTTCCCGGTAAAGCACCATCAGATAGTGTTAGAAAAGTATTGAAAGATATGGCTCTTCATACTGATGCAGAAACATTAGTAAGTTGTGATGACTTTGTTATACTAGATTCTTTAAAAGAATTAAACTTATATCAATCTCTTAAGGCTGATGAGTCAAGGATAGCTAAAATTAGAACAGAAGACAATGAACCATACTGGAAATTCATAGGTAATAGTAACGTTGACGTTGTTGATCAGGATACTTTATTAAGATGTAAAGAAAAAGTAGATATACTAAAAGAAAATAAAGATGTAATGTCTTTATTTAATGAAGTAAGTACAGACTTTGATTTAGATCCTATAGAATCATTTAGTGAGAAGTATTTAGAAACTACACTAGAAGGTTACCCTTTTGGTTTACATGGATACATTGACCATTATACTGTTGATTCTGATAAAAAGCAAGTTACTATTTGTGATTTAAAAACCACAGGGAAAACAATTTCAGATTTTAAAGAGACTATTGATTTTTATAATTATTGGTTGCAAGCAGCTATATATTCAAAGTTAGTTTATGACTCTTTAGGAGATGATAGAGATGATTACAATATAGTTTTTAAGTTTGTTGTTATAGATTTATACAAACAAGTTTATGTTTTTGATGTATTAGATGATACATTATCAGCCTGGGCTGGTGGTTTAAGCGGTGCATTAAAAACTGCTAAATATCATTATGAAAACAGAAATTATAGTCTACCTTATGATTTCTTAGTAAATAAGATTAAATTATAGTATGGGTGTTTATACAGAATTTTTTCAAAAAAGTAAGGTCTTTCTATATCCTTTATTAAAGATAAGAAAAGGCGTATCACATGTTCCCGTGCAAACTTATGTTGCATGGGAAAATGTTTACTCTACTGAAAATAATAGGTTTTTCTGTGAATACAGTACCAAGATGACGTCCACATTTAAAAAATTCTCATTTAATTATTTGCAAAATCATAAATTATTTGAAGACTATATAGAATTAAATAATGATAAACATTTATTTATATTTGATTTCACTGCATATAAATCTGATTTTCAAAGGTTTATATCTGGTGCTTATTCACAATTTTCATTGAATAATAAAATTAGTATATTGGATTTCTTTTCAAATCAGAAAAAGATATCTTCATATGTTGAAGGGTTTCTATCTCCTGAAGATGTGCATGAGTTATATGCAAAAGAATTAGGGGTTGATGTAGAAATTATTCAAAAAATATATGAGGTATGCAGTCCTCCAGATTTAAAAAAAGAAACTTTCATAGATAATACTCATATTATTTTTCAACTATTAAAAAAAAGTTCCATATCTTTGACTAAACAAAATAAATAATAATGGCACAAATAGGACAGAATATGATGTTAGTAAATTCTACTTTTAGAAACGCTAAATCATTTACATTAATTCCAGTGAGCATGGACTCACCATACACAGAAGCTATGTTTGACCCAACATCAGGCATTTTAGCAGTCATCAGTAAAGTGATGAAACAATCATATCATATGGTACCAAGACTTGATGATAATGGTGAACCACAAAGATTAAAAAATCCAAATCCACAGACAGGTAAAACTGTTAAAGAAGAGAGAAGATTGGTTGATACATTTTCAGAATTTTATCTTACTGATAAAAATGATATTGAATTACTAATTAATATGTTTGCTATAAACGCTGAGCAATTTGATTGGCAACAATATTTTGTTGATGTAAAAGAAACTAAAGTATCTAATCTTATCTTACCTGGTCAGTAGTTCGTTGTATCGGTACTGATTAAAAAGGAAACCTCATTGATTTGGGGTTTTTTTGGCACTAATAAATAATTATATGGCTGAATTAAGCGCAGAAGAATCATTAGAAGTAAATATATTATTTGCATTAAATAAATGCATGGCCGAAACTGTACATGGTTTACAATTTCTACATAAACATAAAGTAAAATATAGAGTAAAACAAGTCATACAATCTGTAAATAAATATGATAAGGAAATAAATAAAACTTTAGATCCTGATCAATTAAAAGCTGTTGAAAGCATATATGATTGTATAATGGATCTATTAGCTGAAGCTAAATCCGTGGCAATTAAAAACTATAATGATGATAGAGACAATAGATCAAATGAGAATAAGAGTAATGAAGTTGGCAATAAAAAGACATCCCTGTCTTGAAACTGCTGCCGCAGCTCTAGGTGTTACATCTAAAACTCTTTATAATTATAGAATTGAACTTGGTTTACACACACCTACTAAAAAAGAAAAAGCATGAGACATTGGGTAATGGATTATGAAACATTAAAGAATTGTTTTACTGGGGTATTTGAACATTATAAGACTACAGAAACTAAAGTCTTTGTTGTACATGACCTCCGTAATGATCTTAATGATTTTATAAGTTTTCTTAATGAAAACATTAATAATAAAGAGTGGCATATATCTTACAACGGATTAGCTTTTGATGGCCAGGTCACTCACTATATACTTGATAATCATAAAAGCTGGCTTAATTTAAGTGGCTGTGAAGTTGCAAATATAATTTATAAGTATGCGCAACGTTGTATTCAAAAGTCTAATGCAAAAGAATTTAGTGATTATCCACAATGGAAAATGAAGATAAGCCAAATAGATGTATTTAAACTACATCATTGTAAGCCAAATAGATGTATTTAAACTACATCATTGGGACAACCCGGCTAAACGTTCTAGTCTGAAGTGGATCCAGTATAGTATGGATTGGGAAAACATTCTTGATATGCCTATACATCATGAGACAGAGATAACTACACAAAAAGAAATAGATGTTATCTTAGAATATTGTGTTAATGATGTTAGATCAACTAAAGAAGTATATAATAGAGCTAAATCACAGATTGGATTAAGAAAGGAATTAACAAAAACATATGGTATAAATATGTTTAGCGCCTCAGAACCAAGAATTAGTAAAGAAATATTTGGTTATTATTTATCTAGAAATTTAAATATCCCTAAAAAAGATTTAAGGAAGATGAGAACTTATAGAGATACAATCAAAGTAAAAGATATAATTTTACCTTGTGTTTCTTTTACCTCAGATGAGTTTAAAACTTTACATGATAGATTTAAAACACTTGAAGTAGATGCGGCAAGCTTAAAAGGAGGATTTAAATATTATATAGATTATAAAGATGTTAAAACACATTTTGGTTTAGGTGGTGCGCATGGTGCTAATAGTAAAGGAATGTATGAAAGTACAGAAGATTTAGTTATAATGTCGTCAGACGTTACTAGTTTTTATCCTAATCTTGCTATTAAAAATAAATGGTCACCAGAACACTTTCCAAAAGATGAGTTTTGTAATCAATATGAATGGTTCTTTGAAGAGCGTAAGAAGATTCCTAAGAGTAATCCAATGAATTATGTATATAAGATTATACTTAACTCTACTTTTGGCCTTAGTAATGATGTAAACAGTTTCTTTTATGATCCTGAACTTTGTTTACGTATAACTATTAATGGTCAATTGACTCTTATGATGTTATATGAACAAATTATGGAAAGAATACCGGGTGCTGTAGCTTTATTACAAAACACAGATGGTGTTGAGACTATAATACCTAGGGAGTATATAGATCTTTATATGGAAATATGTAAAGAGTGGGAAGACAAAACCAATTTAAATCTTGAACATGATGAATACCAAAAATTGGTGCTTGCTGATGTCAATAATTATATTGGTGTGAATAACTATATAGATGTAGATATCACTAAATGGAGAGAAGTTAAACAAAAACAGCCTCATTACTTATTTAAAGTAAAGAATGATAAGTTTAGTTATGCTCCTGTTAAACTCAAAGGCCGTTTTGACTTCCATGAATTACAATTACATAAAAACAAATCTAAGTTAGTTATACCTAAAGCTATTTATCAATACTTTGTACATGATATATTGCCTGAAGACTATTTAAATAAGAATAAAAATATATTAGACTATTGTATTGGTGGAAAATCTAAAGGAGATTGGAAGCAAATAGCCAGACATATAAAAAATGGTTCTTTAGTAGAAGATGAATTACAAAAAATAAATAGATATTTTATATCTTCTATAGGTAAAAAAATAGTTAAAGTAAATAAAACAGATGGAAGAGAAATACAATTAGAATCAGGCCAGTGGCTACAAACTGTATTTAATAAGATGACCGTAGAACCTAAATGGGAAAACTATAATATCAATAAGTCTTATTATATGCAAGCTATAGAATCTGAGATCAATAGTATTATCACTATAAATAATAATCAATTAAAATTATTTTAATATGTATAAACCTTTAACGGAGGGTCTTATAATAAAAGACTCTCCAATATGATTACTATAATTGAATGGAAAACCCGTCAACAGTTTGAGTCAAAAAAACTAGCCTCAGAATATTTTAAAATACCAATTTCTAAAGTTAATAAATCTATCAAAGAAAAAATCTCAGTAACACATGATAATAGACAATATTCATTTAGAAATTCTTGGAATCAAGAAGGAAACACAAGACTATTAAAACCTGATAACAAACCAACATTAAGATTTGGTAAGTACAAAGGTAAAAAACCTAGTCAGATACCTATCAATTATTTAATATGGATAAGTAAAAACATAAAACCTTGTCCTGCCTGTGTCAAAAAATTCCTTAAAGAAAAAGGATATTAATTTGCTGAGTCAGATTAATTTATTATATTTACACCTTAAAAGTTTAATACTATGGGTTACAAAAAACCATCATCACAAACCAGAAGTTATCTGGAAAATGCACCCTTACCAAATCATGGTAAGAGCTATACAGTCATACCGCATAAGACGGTAATTGACAACACTTTAACTCTACTAGAAAATAGTGGATTTAACATTACAGAACAGTTATATATATGTAACATGAATGCAAATGTTGCAAGAGGTATATATTATATTATACCTAACAGCACAGACACCCTAATCAACAATGAAAAGGAATTAGGAATGATGTTTTCTTGGACAAATTCTTATGACAAAAGCACCAGATTTCAATGTTCTATTGGAGCTTATGTAAAAGTATGCTCCAATGGAATGATGGCCGGAGATATGTTTAATTTTAAAAGAAAACATACAGGATCTGCAGATATGGATGTAAGAAACCAAATTGCTAGCCAAATTAAAAATGGTGAAAAGTATTATAAAAGATTAATAACAGACAAAGATGCTTTAAAATCTATCAGTTTGAATTGTAAACAACAATCCGAACTTGCAGGTAGATTATTCATTGAAGAAGATTTACTTGATACTCAACAGATGTCATGTTTAAAAAGTGAAATGGATAAACCCTCTTTTGATTATGGTGAAACAGAAATTAATGCTAGTGCTTGGGCCTTTTACAATCATGTTACACATTCATTAAAGAAAGCTCATCCTAGAGATTGGTTAAATGATCAACAAAATTTTCATGATTTTATGACAATTGAGTGTTTAAACAATCAATCTTTGAATCCTAATAATATTAAAAATTATGAGTTAAATCATAATAACATTGAATTAGATATTACTATGGCAGACACTGATTTTGCTATAGAAATAGATGAAGATGTTACAGAAAAAAGGTTAATTCAAGATGTATTTATGGGCAGATAAAAATGATATGGACCTTAATAATTTTTGGTATTGTATTTTGTTTTTATATCACTCATAATAATGATTTAGATAATTATTAATCTGGGAGAAATAAACCAATAGGGGAATAAGACAATGTAAAATGTTTATTCCCCTTCTCCTATGGGTTATGTTAAAGTTGAAAATCCGCTATCTTGTAATTTAGCAAGTACCACGCCTCTATAATATCCTGTAACTGCATTATTAGCAGCAACACCATTTACATAATCTGTATCTCCTGTTTGTCCTGCATATTGTATTCTAGTTGGAGTGCCAGATGAATTACCTACAAGTAAAGAACCATTATTCCAACCAGTAGATGAAAATTGTGATGCTGGGCTAATACCATTTTGTAATCCTTGACCTATATTTCTGTAATCAGTATTACTATTACCTACACTAAACCAAATACCTCTATATATTGAATTATTTGATGCATCAGCTTCTGCATCTTGAATAAAAGTTTGTACTTCTCCTACATCAGCTGCAACTCTAGCTCCTTGTACTGAAGTTTGACTTGCAAATGGTGTACCACCTGAAGTATACCAGTCATCTGATTCATCACCCCATGCCATTACTACAACTGTAGAAGCACTTGGAAATTTAGTACCTGCTCCAGTAATTGGATTACCTAAGTTAGCTAAATATTGTATTTGTCTTTCACCATTACCTTCAGCATTATATCCATCCCAACCAAAGAAAACATGACTATCATATTCATCAGCCCCATTGGTTGCTGAATTTGTATTACCTGATGCTTCAGTTCCGCCTGTAGCATAGAAATCTTGTAATAAATTTCTAAAAGTAGATCCATCATTATAATCAGTGGTCTTTTGGGCAGTTGTTCTAGCAAAGGTAATTATATCTCCAGTACTAGTAGTATGAGCAGCACTTAATGTTATATTCTGATTACTAACCGTTGCAATTGTAGTTCCCGCAGCTATACCTGTTCCTGAAACTGTCATACCAGGTACTAAAAGTTTAAATGCCTTATATCCATTACCTCCAGTATCATCTACATATATTCCTACATTAGCTGTTGCTGATCCTGCTTGTACTGTCAAGGCTACTGTACCACTACCTGCACCATTAGATTGACACCTAACTAATGGTGTACTAGAATTTGCAGAAAGTATTGCTCCTGTAGTATCCATAGATCCGGAACCATCAAACCAATTTACAAAGTAAGTATCCTCGGTTACTGCTAATCCTCCAATATTAAAAGATTGTGAAGCAGTGTCAGTTCCATCAGATACATTTAATTGTACTGCAAAATTACCTCCTGCGGTAGGATATGTACCGGATAATGTACCTGTACAATCTCCATTATTAGTAAATGTTAACCAGCTAGGTATTGTTTGTGATGGGAATGTTAAACTAGCACATGCAGTATCATCATCTGCTACAGTCCAACTGTATGTCCATGCATCTCCTCCAGTTAAAGTTGGATATGTATTAAGTGTTACTGGATCACTTGATGTCCATCTTGGTGCATCATCTGTAGCATTAATTGTAAAAGTAAAAGTATAATCTATACTATCACAATATCCATCATTTACTTTCCATGTTACACTATCCGTACCAAAGTAGTTAGCAGTTGGTGTATATGTAAAAGCACCTGTACTTGCATTAGTAATTGTTACACTACCATTACTTGGTGGAGTTACAATTGAATATGTTAAACCATAACCTCCATACCCATCATCAATACCATTAAATGCGCCTGTAAAAGTAGTATCTTCATCCATTGTTGTAGATCCATTTGATCCTGTTGGACAAAGATTTGCTGAGAATATTTTACAACAAGCATCCCAATTTAATTGACTATTTGTAGTAGATGGTATATCATACATTTCTGCTTTAAACTTAACTTTTTCTCCGTATAAAAGAGTTGCAGTAGGATATGCTAAATCAGAAGATGACGGAACCCATGAACCAAAATTGGTTACTAGTCTACCACCTGCTCCTGGATATACCCAATCTTTAAATCTAAGGACACTATCTGCTAATATTGTGCCTGTTTTATTATTTGCTGCAATAACAACGACTCTGTCACCATCAACAAGCCATGTCATATTATTTATGTTTTTAATTGCTGTAACTGAATCATCTAGATTTACAAAAGCATTAAAGTTTCCATCAGCAGAAGCCCATCCATCTGGTGTCATAGCTAATGTATCAAAACCAACTTGAGGTTTAATGCTAGATGCAGCTCTATATTTTATTTCATTAGAGTTAGCAGTATCTCTTACTAATACCTGCACTAATGAATCGTCATTAGCAACAGAGTCTAGTTTTACAACTCCTGTATTTATTAATATACCATCATTTGTAACTTGAGTAGCTGGAGTGCTTACATCTCCATCTTGAATTAAAAGTGAATCACCCAATGTAGTACCATCGGGAGTCCATAACGGTAATCTATATAATGTACCACTACCAATTGGTGGTGATATACTAGAAGCATCTCTTTGTTTTATAATTCCTGTGGTTGCATCTCTTACTAATACTTTATCTAAGGTATTATCATTATCTACTTTTTCTAATTCAAGATCTGGTAGTATTTGAACACTTCCACTTACTAATCCTGG
>Ga0209634_1000601_pt1 | contig 27942 bp, 16 predicted proteins | sample LinPmetageLP40_FD_184043 | JGI IMG/M metagenome (GOLD analysis project Ga0209634, IMG submission 184043) | Marine viral communities from the Pacific Ocean - LP-40 (SPAdes) (version 2) | ecosystem: Environmental > Aquatic > Marine > Oceanic | place: Pacific Ocean | collected 2010-08-26 | reverse complement strand
GCAAGGGAAGCTCTCACACGTATCGGCTTGTCTGACGACACAGCCGCTAACGACGTGCGCGACTTGCGTCAACTCATCGACGGCTGGCGCGACATCAAATCAACCGCTCTCAAGACAGTAGTTCGTTGGTGCATCGTCTGCATCCTCGGCATCTTGTCTGTTGGCGCATATGTGACGTTAGGCAAATGACACCAAAACAAAAACAAGTCGCAGTGGACGCCATGCTCAAGTCGAAGGGCTGGCAAGTAATCCAAGAAGAAATGGAAAAATCCATAACCCAAGCAGCATATCAGCTATGTGATGGCCCAGCCATGTCCATAGAAGAGGTGCATTTTCGTCGCGGCTCCATGTGGGCCGCGAGGAAGTTTGTCGATCTCCCCACCGCAGTCAGCCAAATCTTAAACAACAATATCTTGATGGACGCTGCCAATCGTGGAGAGTTAAAAATGGACGCTACGGCTTCCAAATAACATCCCGCTACGGCTGGAAAGGAAAAGAACATGGCAGAAGCAGACGACCAAATGATTGCACAGCTTGCAGCACAGCAGCTAGGTGCAGCACCAGCCGCAGATGGGCAACCCGCCCCTGTACCTACAGGCCCACCACCAGAGACGCCCCCGACTATCAGTGAGCAAGCTCAAGAAAAGCTGGCCCCTGAGACAGAAGGCGACAAGCAACAAGAGGAAGCCTTTATCAACGTCGATATGGGCGATGGCCGCAAGCAGACTATGTCAGCTTCGCAAGTCGCAGGCATGAGTAGCCGCTATAAAGACCTCAATCATAAGAACGCCACTCGCTACAAGCCGATGGAACCCGCGCTTCAGATCATCGAAAACGTCATGGCGAACGCCAAGCAGGCAGGCCACGACGTATCCGGCGACGACATGGCCCAGTTCTTACAGGCCAGCATTGAAGCCTACACCAAGAACCCGACGCTGGGCGACCAGCGCGACCCAACCCCTGACCGACCTGATGGCAACCGCGCAGCTATGGAAGCCGACGACGAAATGTCGGCTTGGGAAGACGCAAATGCTGTAAAGCTGCCGCCGATGTATCGCCAAGGGATGCAGCTTATCCAGCAGCTACAGGGCGAGAACAACGAAATGCGTCAGATGATGCAGGGTTTAATACAGCAGGCGCAAGGCGTATCAACTGATGCAGGGCAAGCCTTGCAAACAGCAAACTCACGCGCAAACGACGCCTACAAGCAGCAGGCCGTCAACAACCTCAACCAGATGCAGCAGTCTCTTGGCTTCCCCGACGACGCCGACGCAGACTTCTTCAACTTTGCTTATGGCCGTGGATACACAGAGGACGACTTTCTCGACCCCGAACTGACTATGAAGATCGGGCAAGACTTTGCCGCCAATCGCAGCCAGCCGGAGATGGAAAGACTACGCGCACTCAACGAACGCCGCCAAGCTTTTACTGGCGCGGTCAACCCAATGCCGTCTGGCGGTGCCGCCACAGTATCGGCCCCTAATGCTGACCAGCAGTTTATGGATGCAGTTGCAGCACAAGCCATGCAAAAGCGTGGCCTTGCATAAAAACATTAGAGGGGGGGAAGACAAGCCCCCCTTCTTTCTGATTTAATACACAAGACAGGCAAAGTTTGCGCTACGGCCCGAACGCCTATCGACATAGGTACGACAAGTCTTCGTCGCTGTAGCCGCGAGACTGTTACTGCCCCACCCCACAAACCTAGTTACAGGAGCTATAGCCATGACCGCTATACAAGGACTACGCGGGACAGGCCAGTTCACGACTGACTTCCGTCCCACCAATTACCGCGAATTATTTACGCTTCTTGAACCAAATGGCAGCGCACCGCTACAGGCATTGTTGTCGATGACTGGTTCCGAAAGCACGGATGACCCTAAGTACAACCACTACCGCGACGAACTTCCAGATCGCAAACTGCAAATCAACGGTGCTGTAGCATCGACTTCGACTGCGTCTATTACTGTAGATGCTGCCGACGACCAGCAGTTTGTCGTGCCGGGAACCATCATCGTCAACGTCGATACTGGCGAAGTCATGCGTGCAACCGCTGCTCCAAGCAGCAACGCCATCGCAGTCGAGCGCAACATCGGCGGTACGTCGCACCAAATTGCTGATGATGCCAACCTCATCATCGGTGGGTTTGCAGATACTGAAGGCGGGTCAGCCCCCATCGCTATCAGCTTTGATCCAACTCTTGATTTTAACTTTACGCAAATCTTCAAAACTGCTGTGCAAGTCACAGGAACTTTGCAGAACACTTACTTGCGTACAGGTGATAAAGAGCAAGAGCAGCTAACCAAAGCACTCAAGATGCACATGAGCGACATTGAACGCGCCATGTTTTTCGGCAAGCGTGCAGAGGTAAACGGCTCAACTGCATCGCCCCTTCGTTTCACAGGTGGGTTGCGTAACAGCATCACAACTGTGACCGACGCTGCATCTTATGGTGCTTCGTCGAACGTCATCACGGAGAAAGAATTTGATCGTCTCTTGATCGAAAACATCTTCGCATATGGCGGCTCTGAAAAGGTAGCGTTCTGTGGTGCTCGCGTAATCTCTAACCTAATGGAGATTGGCAAGAACCGTTGGCAGCCGACCGCGATTGACAACGCTTATGGCGTATCGCTTTCTAGGTACACCACCTACGCAGGCGATCTGCTTGTCTACATGCACCCGATGTTCCGTCAGGTGCCGACTATGGATAAAGAGATGATCATTCTCGACATGAGCGAACTGAAGTATCGCTACATGCAGGGTCGTGACACTCAGCTTATCCGCGACGTGCAGGCACCAGACTTTGACGGCGTCAAGCACATGTACCAAAGCGAGTGCGGCTTAGAAATGTTGCAGTCGAAAGTACACCACCGCGTTAAGAACTGGAACGCCGTCACCTAACGAGGACGAACCGTTCCATAAAACTTTGTAGACTAGGGGCTGTAAGCTATTGCAGCCCCTTTTCATGTGGAGAACTCATGTCAACAGTAAGCAAGAAACAAGCGGCTAAATCTAAGGTCGTAGTTAAGAAAGCTAAAGACGTAGCGAGCATATCCCGCCACCGTCCGAAGACTGTTCTATACGTTTCAAAATACCCTGAAATTCAATCCATCTCTATTACAGTTGTCGGAGAAGAAATTCGTTCGCAGTGGTGCGAAGATCGTGAATACTTAACTTGGAATGTTCCGACACATCTTTCCGAACGCTTTGAGATGCACGAATTTTTTGTCCAAGAACGCATTATTAGGGAAGAGGACTAATGCCATATCGGACTTACGACAGCGCGACTATCACAGGCAGTCTTCCATCTAACGACGATCCTCGCCACACGGATGATAATGGTACGTCTGTTGTAGGCGCAGTAGATTTACGCACTGACATTAACGCTACTGTTATTGATGCAGTCGACAAGACTTGGCGCGACGACGCAAAAACACGAGAGAAGCGCAATCGGTTTTCTGCCAACAACCCACATCTCAACTCGCCATACTCAAACCTTGAGGCTTTGGTCATGCAATCTCTTCGTCGATACGGAGACATGCACCCCGGCACAGTCGACGGCGAAGTGATGATGATGTTCGTCGAATTTGCAAATCTCGTTATCGAAGACTTGCGGGGCCACCCCTATTGGGACAACCCCGAAATAAACTACTACACGCACCCTTCAGAAATCTTGCCGATCCCAGACAACATAATGGTAAACGGCCTGCTTTATCACTACGCCGTACAACAGCAGTCGAACAAGATCGAAGCCTATGGCCCGATGTATTTCAAGATGATGAACCGTGTTCTGTATCACCGCAAGTATGGCAGTGGCGCAATCGAAGTCAGCCCGTGGGACGTATCCCAAAAGCCGACAGGCACGCAATCTTACAACACGGGGAGATAGAGATTGTCTACAACTCACGCTCCGTCTGGTGTTAAAGTTAAAATTTACCCCTATGAAGACTTCCAAGGCATTGACGCAAGTCGTGACATTGGTGCGCTCGACACTGGCAAAAAACAGCACATGGTTCGTATTCAAGATGGCTACGCCGACTGGCGTGGAACGATGGTGCGCGACCCCGGCGCAGTAAATCGCACAGAGAGCAACAAGTACATCAAGCACGTAAACTTTTTCGGGCGCGACTTGGCGGTCTGGGCGCAGATTGACGGCGGTGGGACAACTTTAAAATCCGAGCGAAGCCATATCAAACAAGAGGTGTACCCCAAGTCTTCCGCTGTTACGTCTACAACTTTTAACAACAAGATTATTTTTGGCAGTCGCGACTACAGTATGTATCAGTACGACGGATTTAAATGGAATGAAATTACTGCGAACAGTGATCCACGACCAGCATACATTGTGTCGATACAACGCCGACTAGCAATAGCGGGTATGCCCGGAAAACGCACAGTCATAGACTTTAGCCGCGTTGACCAAGAAGATATTTTTACAGCCGACGAAGACGTAAACTCAACTTCAGTCTTAAAGGGAGCAGACATAGACGTTTCTAATATTATTGGCACTGCTGACGAGATTAAGGGTCTTGGCGTATTTGAGAACACACGCCTCGCTGTTTTTACAAACGATAAAACTTTGCTTTACGACATTCACCCTGACTTCACTCAATGGCAAATCGTTGACAAGGTGAACGTCAATATCGGCTGCATAAGCCACAACACAATTAAGAACGCTGGATCAGACTTAATGTTCTGCTCACGCGATGGTGTTCACTCGCTTCGTCGCTCAGAAACAAACGGGCTTTCTCTTTACACTGTTCCGATGAGCAACAAGATTGATTTGATATACCGTGAACTTTTGACCTACGTCGACGATCACGAAACAATTAACGCTTTCTATGATCAAGACGAAGGGCAGTATCATATTTTCTTTCCTTACTCTGAGCAGATTACAAAACGACTAACGCTTTCTCTTAACCCAATGAAGGGCGGCGAAAGCAAGTGGTCATCAGGAGAATTTCTAAACGCATCATGTGGCAGGCAGCTTGGTGGAGTTTCTTTGATCGGAACCCCCGGCGGCATATGGAACCGCTCGAACATTGAAGACTTAGTGACAGATAGTCCTGAGATGGTCGTCGATACGCCGATCCTATGGCAAGGCGCAATCAACGACACCAAAGAAAGCTATAGTTTTATTCTTCAAGCCACAGGAAAAGGCGAGTTACAAATTGAAGCCTTCGACGAACGAGGTCGATACCTTTCAGCAATGCAGTTTCTCATTGAGGGCGATGGCATAGAGAACAAGTTTCCAGACGTTCCGCTCAATAGGCAATACGAGCGCAAGTTTGAGCACAGGTACAAAGGCGTACAGTTTCGTTTTACCACTAGAGGCAAGGGGCTGTTGAAAATCATCGGCTTCGCCGTGACCGTTAGGAGCTAAACAATGGCACGACTAAGACAGCAGCACCCACAGAATTACGTCAACAGTGGGAACATCCATACAGACTTTGAGAACGTCATACGTTACATCAATACGGCAGAACTTGGCGATAAAACACTCTCTGAGCTTCTAGCCACAATCTTCAACGAGCAAGGTGTTTTTGACGGGCCTATTTCTATGCGGCTCGACGGCTCACTTGGCCTGCAATACCGCGTAGGCCAATACTCAGACGCAGAGACAGGCTGGTCTACCATCGCCACATCAGCGTCTATTCGAGGCACCGCAGGCGCGTCGGTCGGCAACGTCGAAGGGCCATTCTTTTTTGACAGAAGGGACATGCTGGTCGGTGGCGCGATCTCGGCCATTACTGTAACGGGCGCAGGGTCTGGTTATTCGACGGCCCCAACCGTCACCATTTCGGCCCCGCAGGAAACGACTGGCACAACAGCTACCGCCACCGCGACTATTTCTGGCGGTGCAGTCAATGCGATTACTCTTACGAACGCTGGTTCTGGATACACAGCCGCGCCAACCGTCACAATCTCAGGCGGCGGTGGATCGAACGCTACTGCAACAGGTGCAGTCGGTAGTCCTAACAGCGTGCTTTCGTACACGTTCAACGCCAGCACCGAGAACATTGTCGTCTACCGCAACGGGCTGCTCTTGCATGACACCACGACTGCAAGCACTGCCGCTCAATACACGTTCAGCACAAGTGCAAATACAGTCACCCTAGCAGCCGCCAGCCCTGCCGTGGCTCTGGGCGACAAGGTTACTATTTACTCTGTTCGCTCTCAGGCAGTTACAAACTTTCGTCGCACTGACAATGAAATATTAACTACGACAACCGTAGTCGCTTTTGCTCACACTGCCGACGAAAAACTTTTGGTCTGGCGTAACGGTATTCTGCAAGAGCCGGGTGGCAGCGCAGACTATATTCCGTCTTCGGCATCAGGAACACTGACCTTCGTCGACACGTCGAACCAGCTAACTGCTGGCGACAAAGTCACAGTGCTCACTGTCGAAAACACCAGTCTCAAAACTGTGGCAGGATTAATGTTTGAAGACGAATATACAAACGCATCTGGCTACATCAACTATGCCAAGCTTGCAGTCGCAGACAACGAAATCCCGCAGGCAAAAGTCTCAGCACTGGCAACAACGCTTACGAACAAAGCCAATCTTGTTTCTCAGTCGACTACGCCCTCAAGTGTTTCGACGGGCGACTTGTGGCTGGACACGTCACTTAACCCTGCGATCCTAAAGTTTTATGACGGCACCCAATTTTTAGAGACATCCCCAGAAAGCTCTTTGCCTACGTTCGTGCAGACAAACGCAAACCAGTTTGTGCGCGTAAACGGCACAGGGACAGGTCTGCAATATGGCGATATTGACTTTAGTTCGGTTGTCCCGAAGACTTTTATGGGCGCAGCCAACGGCGTCGCAACGCTAGACAGTTCGGGCAACTTACCAGTCACGCAGCTTCCCGAAACTTTCTCGACTGTGTCGATCCCGTTCTTCTCAACCTTCGAGGACAGTAGCGCGAGCATCAGTAATAAGACTTACTATCTGTCGCGTATCTGGAAGCAGACAATCCGCATTGATGGCATTGCGTATAAGCTCAGTTCCGGCACAGCTACGCTTCAACTATCGGTAGACGGCACTCCTGTAGGCAGCACCTTTTCTGCGACAAGCACTTTGCAGTCGGACAACATAGCAACGGTCATTGAGGTAAATGGCACGGTTGCATCTAAGAGGTTAGAATTAGTCGTGAGTAATAACTCTTCGGGGCAAAACCTTGAAGTCGTAGTCGCAGCAGCAACGGTCAACGTGTAAGGAGAAAAAGCTATGGCTAACTATAATCGGCCTCAACCAAACCTAAGCATTGATATGCGTGGCCTAAGCCGAGCGTTAGGCCAGCCCTTGCCGCCACCTCTTGAGCCTGAGACACGGATGATAGAGAATAAGCGTCGCTTCAATAACAACATAGCGTTGACGTACTTAGGGCAAAACCCCGCTGCCGCTATGCCCCAAGGCTATCGCGCAGACGCAAGGATGGAACCCTACCGCGTCAACAACTACTACACGAACGACATGTCTTTGGCGGACACAGAAAACGCAGCAGGCTACAATCAAGACAGAGATTATGCGCGAGACAAAATAGCGACAGCAGGCGCACCCCGCAGACCAGAGAGCTTTGACCGCGAAGACTTAGAGCGCAACGACAGGATGCACGACAAGGCTATGCGCGGCGGCGACGACACGTTGTCGTACACGGAGACTGGCGACATTGTTATTCCGAAAAAAGCCGCTCAAGCAAACCCCGGCCTTGCACTAGCCGCAATGCAAACTTTGGCAGACATGGGGGCAAACCCTGCTCAGTACGTCGCAGGCTCGCCCGAAGGCAGCTACAACCCCGATACAGGCGCACAAGAGTTTAGGTGGTACGAAGACCTGATAAAGATGGGCATCAAGGGCGCAGACTACATTGGCAATAGTAAGTTTGGTCAGGCTGCACTAACAGGACTTGGCACCGCAGCCACGTCTAAATACCTCTTGGGTCAAGACACCAAGACTGCACTTGCGACAGGCGCGGGGGCTGGCATTGGCTATGGCGTTGGTAATTATCTCGACAACAGATCGCAGCTTAAAGAGTTACAAAAAACAGACAAGACCGCCACTGAAATCGAGACGCCCACAATAGATAATTACAACGATGGCAACGTAGACCCGACTTTAAAAAACTTAGGTTCCGCAGCGATGGATGCTATTGGTAACTTCAACGAAAAGGGATTAAAGTACGCGGTTTCTGGTGCTGGCCTTGGTCAGATGCTGGCACCTGTTAAGCCGTCTTTCCAGCCTTTAAACATTGCTAATACAACGTCTACTGTAATGCCGGACATTCGACCATTGTCTGATTTTACGCAAGAGTTTCCACAGAACGAGCAAGCTAACTTATCTGCTACGCTACCGTCACAAAACCAAGTAACACCAATGCCGGTAATCCCATTGCCGCAAGGTGTTTCATACAAAGAGTTAGTTCGTGACAAAGACACAGGAGAGTATCGCTACATCGGAGCAAGCAATCCATCTGATCAAGGTGCTTTTGCGCGTGCTCTCCAGGGGGCATCAAGGCGTAAAGGCTTTGGAAACATGATAATTGTGTGAGTGCAATCAATGATAAAAATTAGATTGGTCAAGTATGAAGAGATAAAACAGTTAGCTGAAATGGGAAAGATGATGCACGCTGAAGGTTTGTTCAGCAAGTTTGATTATGATGAAGAAAAAGTTGTTATCATGCTTTCCCAATACGTCACAGACGATGACAGGCTGGCTCTCGTAGCAACTAAAGATGACGAGATAATTGGTTGGTTTTTAGCCAGTCTGTCGTTTCATTACTTCGGCACGACAAAACTGGCGATAGAGCAATGTATGTATATTCATCCATTGCATCGTGGTGCTGAAGTTGCTTCCCGATTTATGGATAAATTTGAGCACTGGGCGCGATACATGGAAGCAAAAGTCATGTTGTTCATGCCGTGTAACAACGGTGTAGACGAGCGTTGGGACAAGTTTGCCAAAAGAAACGGCTATGTCCAAACAGGCTACATTTTCCAGAAGGATTTATAAGATGTGTTTTGGCGGCAGCGACGACAGTGACAGCGAAAGCGACAGAGAAAAAACCAACCGCTTTAACAGGGCAAAAAATAGAACTGTGCGCGAATGGGAAAGTTCAGGCGACAATCAGACTAATCCTATCCAGTCTGACGATCCAACCCGCGACTTTGAGACTGGTAAGGCTTACGCTGAGAACCAAGCCAAGCTGGCGGGCTACGGCGCAAACAATAAAGGCGTAGTTGATAGCCAAGGCGGCGCAGTCCTAGACGGCTTTGGCAACCCTGTTCAGTCTGGCACTTACACAGACCTTGTAGAAAATTCCAAAAGCGACTTTGAGCGTAAATTAGAATACGACGCGGCTCGTGTGAAAGCAGTCGCAGATTTTCAAGCAACGCAGGCAGCCGCTACACAAAACGTCAGTCCGGCTTTGATAGAGGCTGGACTTGGCACAAGCGACTTAGCTTTAAAAGAAGGCTATAGTCTTACAGACGCATCATTTGGAACACAGAAAGCAACGCAAAAACAAAAAGACGCATACACAAAAATGCTTGCTGAAGCGATGCGTGGGAATTATCTTGGCACAGGAACCGCCCGCTTCCCTGACGCCACATTTGACGATCCTTTAGGTACAGCTTTAGGGCCAACTCTGTCTGGCACATACAGCGGCTCAAACTTAACAGCTAGACAGCAACGAGAAAATTTTGCCCGACTTTCAAAAGCCTATAACACTAGCATGTTTCGTCAACAACTTGAAGTCGATGCAGCAGGCAATATCGGCACCACAGGGTTTGGTCAAAGGTTTGCGCGTGGCCTTGGCAATATAGTCGAGGGTGTGGTGATGGGCGGCGTACTTGGCCCTGTAGGTAGTGCTGCTGCTATCGGCACCGACTACAAAGTAATGAATAATTATGGAACCTCGGTTCCCGGCTTTGGCACAGGCACGACTAGCACAGCATCATTCGACTACAAGAATATGCTTGGTGGAGCGGCAGGAGATTTTATAGCGGGTAAAACCGCACCAGCAGTAGGTAAAGCACTATATAAGCAGACTGGCGATGTAGGCGCGTCGATGGCTGGCGCAGTGGGTGCTGGCATAATTACGGCAGAGCAGGGTGGTCAGGCTATAGGTGGATACCTTTCTGATGAATTTGGACTAAGCCCGTCAATAATGAGCAGCGACATTTCTCCGGCTTACAGCACTCCTAAAGCAGACCGCGTAAACACTGGGTTTAGTGCAAGCATAGGAAGCGACGACGAGACTAAGCCTGTATCAACTTCCGAGTTGTCTACAGCAGCTAACCCAGACTTTGACTGGCAGTCGTGGCTGGCCGCTACCTCAAAGCAGACTAAAAAACCTACGGATTGGACAGTCTCTTCCACTGAAGACGTAGCCGACACTCCACTGTTTAGTGCAGCCCCACAGGCAAGTGGCGTGCGGTTACTTTCACAGAGGACGAATAGAGATAGCGGAAACGCTATAGTAAAGGCACTAAGTCGCGACCAACAATACAAACGCAATCGTCGCAGCCGCTTGACAGGATAGGAAACAAGAATGAATGAGATGAGCTTTGGACAAATGTATATGTCTGGCACAGGCTTAGACGTGGATACTCCTGAAAATCAACAGCAGTTTGTTGCACGCCAAAAAAAGAACACAGGCGAAGCCGGTGCTGGTTTTGGTTTTCGTTTTATGGGCGGCGAAGTTGGCGTGGACGCAGGCGCAATGCCATATGGTGAGATGGAGCAAACGACAGAAGTTAGCCCAGAGATGGCGTCAGACGTTGCCGCAACGGGCGAGCAACCTATGCCCGGACAAATGGTAATGGACGACGTAGACTATGGAATGGCAGCCCAAGGCGGCGGTGTCGAACGCGGGTTTGCGCCTAATTCTTTGCCTGCGTCTCAGCAGGCGACTGGCCCTATGTCTCGTGGTATGATGAACCAACGCATGGGTTTTGGCCGCAACTTTGGCTAGGAGTAATCAATGGCATTTGGCGAAACATTAGGCAGAGTAGCCAGCAGCTACTATGAAGACCCACAAGGCAGAGACGCTTTTCAAGCACAAGCCTATGGCTCAATCTTCGACATGGGTTATTCGTTTAGGCAGAGCAAGCAAGACCAAGCAGCGATGGAAGAAATATCGGCATTGCAGCGAAGCATTGCCGAACAGCAACTTTCAATGGCAGCGCAGTCAGCCGCCGACGAAGCCGCATACCGTGACCGTATTTTGGCGCGCATTTCCGACATGGACAACGCACTGAAGTCTTCGATGGCAAAACTTGGGCCGAGATCACAGGTGGACGGCGCAGACATCGCAGCAAATTATCAGACGTTTCGCGGTCAGTTAATGGACGACTACTACAACACAGTCGAGCGCGTGTCGTCTCAAGGCAAGGCGTCTGCCATGCGTCGAGGCATGGACAGGTCGACCCAGTTTACCGACGAGCAAGCACAGCTTATTGCTAAGTCGACGGATCAGTTGGCTAACATAGACCAAGCAGCATTTGATGCAGCAATCAATCGCAGCAAGTCTTTTTCTGATGCAATCAACAGTGGGCGACAAGGAACCTTCAACGAAATAACTGGCGTCCTTGGTAAAGCAGCCGAGCTGGAAGGCCAGTTTGTTACAAACAACGCGCCAAGCCAAATGACTAATGCGTCGTCGACTTTTACAAACTTCGCTAACAATGCCGCCACAAACTACGCTGATAGCCAGTCGGTATTTGGTGACACGATGGCTTCATTCAACGAGAAGATCGCGCCTGACATTGGCTATGGATTTGGCAATAGAGCGGCTGGCCCGACAGACACAGGATCGGGCGCAGACGCAAGATACTTGGCCTCTTTGGAAAAATATGCAGGCGAAAATGTTGAAGCCTTGAGAGAGGCGGCGGGGGTTAATTCATAATGCGTATTGGTTCAGCATTTCTCAAAGCACGCGATAACAAAGAAGATCGCATACAGAAACGTCGCAGTGACAACATGGCGGCGTTCAATAGTTATGTGAAGACCCAAGCCGAGCTAGGCGTGGATGCGTCCGTGCAAGACTTAGAGACGATGAAGCGCAACCTTGCAGGCGGTGATTTTTATTACGGCAAGCAGTTACCTTCGTCGAACGTCATTGAGGAAACGTCTGCGCGACTAGGCGCAATCCAAGCCGACAAAGACGCTAAGTTTGCAACGACTAGACTAGCAAATCAAAGAACAAGACTTGATAATCTTAAAGCCACTTTGGACGGCTACATAGGCGTAGATGTTACTGACGACGTTTGGTGGGCAGCAAACAAAGACAAAGGGTCGTTGCCTGATCTGAGAGAAATTTATGGTGAGGAACAGGCTAAGAATTATCTCGGCATGTTAAACACAGAAGCCTTGGGAAAATACATCACCACTTTTAATCTTCAGCAGTACAAGACTAATGCTGGTATAGAGACTGCAATCGGAGCAGCCCCCGCGCATTTTCAAGCAGGCGTTAAGTCTTTTCTAGAAGGCAACCGCCAGCGATACGTGAATGAAGCAGAAGGATTAGCAGAAAGCGCACTTATTGCAAACCTTACGACAGTCATGGCTGACATAGATAACACTTCAGACGCAGCCGATGCAGCAGTTAATTATATTAAACGATTTTTGCCTTCAGAAGTTGAGATGTCTAGTACATTTGAAGATCGAATTAGACTAAGCGCAGCTACAGATTTCTCGCAACTTCGCAATCGTCAAATGGAAGCGGTTATCGGCAAAGCGCAAGGGGAGACAGTACCCGCCGCGTATGCTAACAATCCTGACGAGATAAACAGACTGGTCAACAAATACGCATCGGAGATTTTCAATGAAACCGATACGTCTGTTGAAGCTGAAAACTTTAGAACTCGACTTAGAAACGACTTATTAGCCAATGCAACACTAAGCCTTACAACAATCGAAGACGCAGCTATAACTGAAATCAAAGGCACAATCAGTGATCTGCGAATGGACGTGGCTGAAAATATGTCGACTGACGACGGCGATATAAATGAGCTTGTAGACCAATACATAGGTGGCAGCCGGATAGATTTAAACGGAACCAGATGGAAGAAGAACGGCCAGTTCACCCCAGCTTATCTTACGCTTCACGCTCAAATCAAATCGCATTTGCTGGCTAAGTTAAACATTGCAAACGACATTGAGTTTGCGGCTGATGAAACGCCTATGATGAACGAGATCATGGGCGCGGTTGATCCTGCGTCTACGCCGGGCGATCCACGACCAAGCGTTATAGAACGACTAATAAATGAAGAAAAAGACCAGAACAGAAAACAAAAACTCTTTGCTGAAGTAAACCGCATCCGTGCAAAATACGGGCGGGTTGCCCTTAAAGACTATAACGACAAAGAGTGGCAGCCAATTTGGACACACCTTCAGAGAAAAATTGGTTTGAGACAGTCAGACATTTACCGAGAAAAATCAAAAGGTTTAACAGCAACCGCGCAAACTATAGTCAAAGAAACGCAAGAAAAAGCTCGTAATCTACTTGCCGATTGGGCAGGGGGTCTGGGCGAAGAACCAGAAGGACGACAAGACTACCGAGCTTTATCGCAAATGGTCAGTCAGTATTTTATACCACCGGAAAGAGTGGAAGAGGTGTTTAATGCGGTCACGACTGCGCTTCCAGAAGACGGGGATTATGACCAAGGCAACGCTGAAAATTTTTCCGAGTTTCAGAGAATTATTAGAGAGGTGGCACAAGCTCAAGGGTTGCTGCCTTTACAAACTGGCATAACGACGTACACGAATAACTACATAAACGCTGGTATGGATGGCTTAGTCGAACCTGGGACTACTGTTTTAAATTGGGGGAAAGGTGTTCTTGATTTATCTTTTCAAATCAGCGACCCACACTATGACAGGTTAATTTCTTTACCGCGTGATACGGCTCAATCTGTAGTTACAGAAAGACGAGAGAAGCTCCAAAGCCACATCAAAGATTTAGAACTTCTGCGAGACAAAGTTTTAAGAACAGAACTAGAAGCCCCAGAGTTGGCCGAAATTTTAGACGATGGGTCAAGTGCGACTGCGGCTATGTCTGAGTTAAAAAGCCGTCTAAATAAAAAGATAGACCTATACAAAAAAGCTGTGCCTCAAGGTATGCCTTCGTTTTTGCGACACATCCCAAATACTGAAACGTACCAAGTGAACGAACCCAACGCCGATACTGCTAGAAAAGCTGGGTTTCAAGTGGGCGTTAAGTATGTGATCGACGAAAATGACCCGAAAGGATTTAAAGTCGACGTAGCAAGCAATCACGCAGACGACCCAGATGGGACACAGGCAGCCGGGAAAGCGACAGCCGCAGAATTAGCCATAGCAGAATATGGTGAAAACCCATTCGGAGAGCCTGTGCCTTTACGAAAAATTCAAGTCGATTTAACAGGCGCAAACAAATCCGTAGCTGAAGAAATAAATAGAGCTTATAGTCGTTTTGCTTTAGCGAGAAACAAACGTCAAATGGATATGTTAGACTATATGTTAGCGAACAAGGACGTTCGTAATTATTTATTGAATATGAGGGACGGTCGCCTTCTTCACAACCCACACCATAAGAAGGCAATGAAAGCAAGAGAAGCAATGTTAGCTGACCCTCTTGCTTGGTTTGCAAGCATAGCTGCAAGCCAAGAACAATTACCTAGAGGAAATATAGGATTAGGCGCAAACCAAAGAAGTGTAGATGCTGAAAATGCAATAGAAGAAATATATTCTGGCTTTGGGCAAGAGACGGACTTAAACGAACAGTTCTAAAACCGCAGGGGGTACGACTTAGCCAGACTAGATCGGTATGATGTTTCCAACATAACGACGGAAACTGGAGTACCGACGTGGGTAACGCACTTAACGACCATTTTGCAAGTATGCGGGCGGTTGGCCCTGCCGATAATATTTCTCAGCAAGGCCAAGAAACTAACGGTTTAGGTTACGCTAATAATTTGAGCAAGCAAAACGCTAAGAATGTTTTTGCTAGGCAAGACTTTGTTCAAGACCTTTTCGACTATTACTATGAGCGTGACGGCAAGACGTTCGGCAGCGTAGACGAAGCCAAAGACTACTTTATGGAAGACCGCCGCTGGCGCAACATGAACCTAGTCTCTATTGGCCGCGACCTGTACGACGCTAACTCTCAAAGCGACGAACAATCTACGCGCTTGGCACGGTTGCAAACCACCTTCGACGCACTGCCAGACTTTTATCAAGAAGGCGGCGACGGATGGCGGGGCTTTGCAACAAACGCACTTGCCACATTAGCCGACCCCATTAACTTAGTCGGTTTTGGTTCGGGTGGTATCGCCGCTCGTGAAGCGGCAAAGCAGGCCATTATCCACGGCAGCGCAAAAGGCTTAATAGGCAACTCTCTGAAAAAAGAAGCGTCACGCGCAGCCCTTAAAGCGGGCGTTTACAAAGGTGCGTTATACGAAGCCGGAGCATCAGGCTTGGCAGAGGGCGTGCTTGACGCAGGCATACAGGCGCGGAACACAGAGTTGGGCCTACAGGACGGCTACAGCGTGGCACAGGGCGCGATGGCGGTGGGTGCTGGCGCGACCATAGGCGGTGTAATGGGTGGCGCGTTAGGTGGCGCAGCAGCAAAAATAGCAAACCCGTTTGCTGGGTTGAAAAGTCAGACAACAAGAGGCATTGAGGCGGGCCGAAAAGCAGTAGTCGACCAAGCGAGGGCCGACGTTGACGCAAGCACAAAGTCAGGTGTGCGGCAGATTGAAGAAGAAGAAACCTTAACACCAGCGCAGGCGCAAATACAAGAGCTTGCAGACTTGCAAGCGCAAGTGGTCGCAAGAACTACAGGCACTAGGCACACAGGCGCATTGTCTCCTGAGATGATGGAAGATGGAGCTAGTTCCGCTATGGGGGGCGACGGCCCTGCGACATCAGAAACGATTAACGCAAGCGCGTTGTCCGAAGAGGACGTGCTCGACTTAGCGGCAGACCAAATGGTCAATCTTAATCGCATGGCTGATGAGCTTGCAGGGAAAGCTTCGGCAGAAAGCAACATCGACAAGCAAAGCGCGTTGGCTCGAACCTCTAGGCAAATGAGAAACGAGGTTAGTCGCATCAAGCTTAAACTGCAAAAGTTTGTCAGTGAAGAAATCACACAGCCTGAAGACCTCGAAGAACTTTTGCAAATCACAGACCAAAGCGATCTGCTATCACAAGGCTTGCTTGAGAATAACTTGGGTCGCGGCATAACCGATGGCCCAGCGACACCAACAGGCGATGGCACGGTTCGCAACTTGACAGGCGCAGAGACTACAGCGCAGCAGAAAAACGCAAACCGTTTCAGACAAGGTGACGACGGGCTAAACCCGGCAGGCGACGTGCGACTTAATCGGATCGACGTTGACACTAAGGGCGGCACTGCGCCCGACGAAGGCCCAGACGTTAGAATGGGGCCGCAAGAAGAAGGTCGTACAGATTTAAGCGATGCCGACCAAGACTTTAAAGACCGACTTGAGATAACTGACAGTCGCAAGAAAAAATTTGAAGACGACGTTGTTGCAAAGCAAGAAGAACTGCGTGTAGCCCAAGAAGAATATGACGGCACGCCAGACTTGGACAAGGAAACAAACGACAAGTTTGACACTGAGATCGTAAAGATTTTAGAGGAAGGCTTGCAGGGCGACGTAACGCCAGAGCTTAGAGCAAAACTAGAGGGTACGGCGCAAGCAGCCCAAGTCCCATTTGCACCAGAAGACACTGCCGCTAAACTTATACAAAAGCTAAAGAACGCTAGGGTCGGTGGTAAAGACGCCTTACTGCAAAAGGTCAGGGGGTTAGAAACAGAACTAGCCGATCTAAAAGTTTCTCAAGTCGATAACAATAAGCTGATTGACACTGAAACTGCCGAGTATGTTCAGTCCAGAAACGCAGCTAAAGAACGCGCAACAAATGAGCGGTTGGCCGAAGACTTGCGTTTGGCAAACGAGCAAGCCGAAGCAGACGCGGCTGCCGCTCAAGCAAGATCAGACGCGGCTAACCCTGAAAAAATTTACGACAATGGGAAAACAGTTGCAGCCGCAGAACAATACCTGACAGACATCGACGTAGACGCAAAAGACATAGCAGAGTTCAAATCTATAGACGGTCGAACGCCTGCGAAAAAAGCTAAGTTCGTCGAGTTGTTTTACAAAAAAATGGGTGAGCATCAGCTTGCTCACATTTTAAACGACTTGTCTGTAGACGGCGAAGTGAACATTAACATTGTGAACACAGACCCAATGGGTGACACAGGCAAGACTTTTTTAGAAGCCATGCTTGAGGGTGCTACACCTGAAATGAGGGCGGCAACTATTGCAGCGCAAGAGCGTGCTTTAGCTAACCCTAAAGTTATAGACAGCCAAATTGAAGAACTAATGAAGTCAGGAGAAGTGGCCGACGGCCCGACTGGTTTCTTTGACGCTGCTCAAAAGTTTGGTGGCGTAAATTTTGCCAATCGTTTAGTCGCCCGACTGGAAGAGATTGCGCTTCAAACACAACCATTGCCAGAAAGGAAAATGAGTACGCCGTCTGGCGAAAAGCCGTGGGGTATGAAAGTCGAAGGCGCAGAAGTCGCGCTGCCGTCTGGTAACTTTGCGACTGAGAACGCTGCCAACATAGATGGCCGCATGAAACATTTTGAAAGTATTTTAGACGATACGTTCAACGAAGAACTTATAACTTTTAAGGAAAAAGTTAGAGCACAAGCAATAGACGCAGGGTATTCAGACAGCAAGGCTAACGAGATTGCGTCGAAAATGTACTACGAGCGCATTGATAAGATGGCGGCGGGCAATGAAAGCTTTGTTAGTCGCAACATTGGTTACTTAAATGGCCGGATTAGCGAGATCAAATCTCACATCCAAGATATGAAAGCGGCAAGACAAAAGTATCTTAACTCATACTCTAGTTTGCCCCCAAATTTTAAGAGTGAGTTTACACGCGAGGAAGGGGTGATGACCGTCATCGGCCAAGACGGTAGACCTGTAGAGTTTGAGACATTTCGGTACAACTTAAATCAAGGCAAAGCACCTACTGACGCGGAAAAAAAACTGATCGTCGCGCACTACGAGAACCTAGCCAGACTTAAAGAAGTCCGAGACAGATACAAAAGAACCAGCGGCAAAAATGTTGTGTTGAAAAAAGGCAGCCAGCTTAACATGGGCGACCTCATCAACAGTGCTGAAGACGAGGTTTCTACCCTTAATCGTAAGAAGAACGGCACGATAGAAATCCGCACCAGAGGTATGCGACTAACGACTGACGTTAGTGTAACAACCGACGCTGGCCTTGCCGACTTTATGGGCCGCAGCCAAATCAGGGATGGCCGTGGCGTCTATGAAGAAAACGGCAAGATACAATCTATTCTGCGAACCGTTGGCGCAAGAGGGTTTACAGGAAAACTTATACGTTCAGGTTACAAGCGTGGCTCAGACGGCGTAGCTCATCGCGTAGACGCGATAGAGAACGCTCTGAACGAAAGCTACGAAGCCCGCATTAAAGGCGGCACCCAACAAGTCGTGCGAAACGACGAGAAGGCTGCTCGCAACAAACAGCGGCTAGAAGTCCTAGAGTACCACATCACGCTTATTGAAAAGTTAAAAAGTGGGATTGCTAATTTAAAGAAAAATAAAACTAAAACCTTTAGTTTAGAAAAAGGTGGGGCCAAGCTTACACTGCCTGAAGTCGAGGACGCTTTGTTCGCAGCAGAGAATGACGCAAGAACAAACGTAACAAACATTGCGTTCATTACGAACTCAGACAGCCAGACTGTAATAGGTGGCCTCAAGAACGAACGATCAAAATTGCGAACGTCGACTGAGCAAGAAATGCTAGGCGACAAAGTCGCAGCCGCTAAAGAAGACTTCGGCAGAACTATTTTGAAAAAGACTGCGATTGAAGTTACAGCCAGACATCACGCTCTCGTGCAACAAGAAAACAACCTAAAAGCTATCGGCAAGTCTTTAAGCAAAGAAGACACCAACTTGTTAGAGTTTTTAATTACCATGCGAAAGCAACAGAACAAGTTGGTTCAGTACCACCTTGGCAAAGGCACCCCGATAGATGTTGAAGCCGCTAAACGATTAGCCAAATTCGCATATACTAAAGCGAGAAAAGTAGCATACGCCAAAAAGAAATACGAAGAAGAGGTGGCCGCTGGTTATTTCGACTATGAGAACAGCGTAGCAGCAGGCGAAGAACGTCTTGGTGAAATAGATGAAGAAGCTACTATCAACAACGCTGCATACTTAGAGCATTTGTCCAGAGCTACGTCTGATGGTGAAGCTGACCCAGACTTAGGGTACGCAGCTTACTTTGATGGCGAGCCTAATGTTGATCAGAAAGCCCAGATCGAAACACAAGTGGACGCTATAAACGAACAAGCGACATCCAAAAAAGCTGCCGTGGCAGACTACAACGCTTTGGCTGAAAAGGCTAAGTCTGGCGCACTGTCCCGCGAAGAATTGATTGCGGCAGTAGCCGACTTACAAGCTAAAGTGCAAACGCTGGCTTCGGCTGACACCCCAAACGTCAAACCTTTGGGTGTTAAAAACACACCAATCATTGCTACAACTCCTTCAGGTATTGAAGTCGACTTAAACAACGACATAAAATACTTTAGATCAAAGGCAGACCAGTCAATTCGCGTTGAATTAGATGGTCAGGTTTTAGGTCGATACACTGAAGATGAGAACGGCGTAGCTTCCATCATGCACCCTGATGGGATGAAGCTAAAGTTTAAGTCTGGCACCGCTTTAAAAAAGTCGTTGGCTCAAATCTTTAAAAACAAAATTGAGGACATGCAGGCTAAGTCGGGCGGCAATCGTTTTGCCGTAAACCAAAACGCTAAAGGTCTGCCTCACACTCAGACTAATTTAAAGAAAACAGAAACGTATAAAAACGAGAAAACTGTTGTAGCACCAAAGGGCAGCGACACCCCAGAGATTAGCCCGCCCGCTAAAAGCGACCCGAACAATGTGCTTACACATTCGACTAACGACTTTGAAGAACTGCCAGATGGCCGTAGTCTCGCTATCCAATTTTTAGACAAAGGTTCTTTAGCGAAGATAGGTGAAGTCCGTAAGATCGGAAGAAAGAAAAACGGCGACCCTCAAGTAATTGGCGATTTGTTAGGTAAAAGCGCAGACGTACCATACGTCATTGGGCATGTGCAGACTGGTGGCAGCCGTGCGACAGATCGGGAAACCTTTTTCCCCATGACTGTTGAGGATACCTTCGTCGATCAGAACGGTAACAAGCTGGCTGGCCTAGACGTAGAAAAGGGCAAGCGTGGGGTTACTCAAAATGTGCAGAGCCAACGCAAACGAGAGAACAGAGCAAGCGACTTTGAAACAATACGCAGTAAAGACTTAGTTCTTTCTGAACAAGACCGATTGTTTTTCCAAGGTCACGGCGAGCCAATGCGAACTATTGATGATCTTGTCAACTTTATTGATCGGATTGAAACTGTCGACTGGCAAGGTGAGATCAAGTCCCTCAAAGGTTTAAAGAGGTTTGCAACGCTTCGTGCGGCAGCTTCCAGAGTTCTTAAATCAAACGTACCTAACGGCATCAAGCAACCGTCAACTAATCTGGGCGTATCAGCTAACAAGTTGCGCTCTATGTTTGATGGCTACCCTGACCGTGAGGTGCAAACAGCCGTAGATTTCCTTGAGCGTGTGGCTGCGTACAACGGTGGACGCGCACCATTGCTTGCCAAGGCGACAGGTGACGAAGCTTCGTTTGATCCAAACACTAACGAAATTAAAATTGTTGTTGGTTCTGACAAAGCGCAAAGACCAACGCCTATGTCTATGGAATTGGTTCACGAGATGGGCCATTGGATTTACGAGAACTTACTCGACGAAGGTGACAAGCAAAAGTTCTGGTCGTCACTGGAAAAATATTATGATGACAATGCAATGCGCGGCGGTGGCGAGCTAGACTTTGACGCATTGAGCCGAGGTTTAGTCGACACTGAGCTAGTGCCAAATGCAGCAAGCAATCCCCAAGAATTTTTTGCCAACCAGTTTTTAGGCTACGTCTTGCAGACAGATGCACTTCGAGTACCCGGCTCGCCAATGATGCAAGTCTTCGAGAAGGTTAGTCGTTTTGGTCACGCCATAATGAATTGGATGCTCGGTCGTGAAACTTTTAAAGTCGACCCTGACTTAGCCGAAATTTTTTCAAAATATTTGCCAAACGAAGAGATCGACCCGCTGACTGGAACGCCAGAAAGAGGCGTGTCAAAGTTCGGCCACCTTGAAAAGATGGGCGAAGAACATGGGATCGAAAGCCAAAGCCAGATGGGCCAAGGCGAAATGCCTATGGCGCAATTTGCAGCAAAGCAAATGGTTGCACTTGACGAGCGCATACGCGACTTGCAAATAGCCAAGATGGCAAACCCAAAAGGTATGGGTGATAGCTTTGCACTTGCAGTCGAGTTGGAGAAAATAGCCAAGTCTATTTACGGAGAGTACGGCGGCAAAAAGGGCCAGCCAAAGCACGCTAAAATTCCGGGTAGACCTGACAGCGGCTCGACCCGGATTATGGCTCTCGACTACGCTAACGACAAAACAATTCTCGAAGACATCATGCAGGCCCAGTACAAAATCCACGGGTTCCTAAAAGCACTTCGTGCTGAAGAAGCTGACCACAAATTTGCTGACGCTTTATCTGGCAAAAACCAAACTGACGTAGCGCAGCAGAACGCTATCGCTTCAGAGATGTCCACGGATACACAGCGCGACGTACAAGACATGTACGAAAAGATGCTGACACAAAGCAAATCAGCTTACGAAGGATTAGACGAAGCAATCGTAGACCGCCTGCACGCTTTGTCGACAGACTTACAAGTCGCAATGCAACGAGGCATTGGTGAATACACACGTATATACAAACGCATGATGCCACACACCCAGCGAAAGCACATAGCTATCGACGAGTTTACAGGCGCATCATACGTCGAGACGGTATCTCCTAAGAGTGCTAAGTTTAGACAGCAGAACGCAAAACAAAATCGTGAAGAACTACAGACCGCACGCGCAGTCTCCGAGATCGTGCAACAGCTTACCAACCGAGGCGTCGACTGGCGCAAAGTAAGCGAAGACGCAATCATGGATGAAGCAAAAACTCGTGCAGCAAAAGCTGTGACTGAGGAAGAACACGCAAACGCTATTCACAACGCGAGTGCTTCTGAAGACGCAGAAAACTTAAACGGCTTGGCGTCGTCGATCAACGAAGTAAAGAAACGGGTGTCGTATGTTGTGACTGACAGCGCGTCATTTATTGCCAAGCTTGAGCGAGATGATAGCCCAATACTAGCTATATTACGAGGAACAGACGAAGCCCAAAAAGCAAAGCTAATGGCTATGGCTGAAGCTGATCCTACTGATTTCAACTTGGCAATTCTCGACTACGGTCGCAAGCATGGGGCGTCATCGCCAGACACGCCAGAGCCAATATCGACTGACCCAGTTACGCCTGCCGTGTCGCAGTTTTCTGAGATAACTGTGAGAGGGCTAAACAAAACCCAGCAAGGAATTGCACACGACCTATTCATAAAAATGATTAGAAAAATTAAGCTACTCGAAGACGAGAGCATCGAAATACCAGCCGACGTAACTGTAAACGAGTTAGACTTGGCTGCAATTAACGGCGACCCAAGAGCAATGGACTTTGACGAAGACGCTATTGCTACGCCCCAAGGCCCAGCTTACGACCGTGCTCGCAAAAAAATACGCGAGATGGCAAACCACATCGACAAGATCAACGACTTGCGTGAGAATTACAAGGCTTTGTCCGAGGGCGGGCAAAGAGAAATGGAAAAAGAGTACGACGCTTCTGTCACAGAGCACCGCACGCCATTGTTTGAAATGCTGTATGACTTTTCGTTTGCGCTTCAAGACAAGCTTGTCCAAAAGTCTATCTCTGAAATGCCACTTGAGGGAGTTGCCGCGTTCAAAGATCGCTTTGCTCGCATGACAACTAAGGACTTATACAACGATGGAACGGTCAGCCTTAAAGGATCAAGCCCAGAACAATTCGTCGCCTTGAAACAAATGGTCGATGAGGCCACGCAAATATTAGACGGCATTTTGTTTCAGCCAAAAAGCAGAGCCGAGCGTAAAATGGAAGTTCGCCGCATAGCTACGGCTGATCTGGATATGGCCGAGCGTGGTAAGCACGCGATACAAGGCATGGTGACAACACCTCAAGGAGAGGTGTTAGTTCACCCAGCCGTTGCAGGCAAATACGCGAACTCAATGCTCAAGACTATGAGTGCTCGACTAGAAAACGCAGTTAGAGATTTTGTAGGTCTGACACCGAAGGCTGATTTAAGAAACCGCTTACGTTTTAACGTATCTTCAGATCAAAATGTGCGAGGCGTAACTGCCACAACGAATGGCGACTACGGCGATGGGGTGTATCTCAAATCGACTAAACACGTAGACGCAGATTACAGCGCAGAGCAAGTCTATCAAAAAGCTCAAGCTGACATGAGCATGGCTGGCATAACAGACGCTCAAAAAGTCGACGAGATAAACGGCTTAATGCAAACTATCATTAGACAGCGTGAAAGTATTAGAGATTTATCTAACATGAGCAGTCTTTCGTTTGACCAAAAACGGCTACTGTCTCACACAATAAAGAAAGAACGGTTGGCATGGGACACTGTGCGAGACTTAACTAACGGCATAGCGATAGACCAAAAGGTTTCTCCTGTATTTGCACGCATACGCTCACCACTAAACGTAAGCAGCAAGCAGACATACTCTTTGAGCGAAGACAGTGACGGTACAGTTCGCAATCTTCTAGTCGAGATGGCAGACAGAAAAATCTTAGACGCCGAGGGTATACAGTCGGCAGTGACAATGTTTGCTCAACCAATGCCCGGTCGGAATATGTACTCGGCATTTACTAATGGCACTAATGGTCTGTTAGTCCAGTCGGGCGCAGCCAGAAACGGAGCCGATGCGCGACTTAAATTCAACAAGCTCTTAAAAGATTTGAACTACGACGGTCTAGTCACCGACGAAGGTGAAGTTGTGTTTGATCCTACGATGGTCAAAGCAGCCGATAGCTTCAAAAGCACAGACGCTTTGAACTTTGAGGGCGAAACCTTTGGCGGTGACATGAAGCTGACAGGTCAAGTCGTCGAAGAGATGATGGTGCAGAACGGTAGACTTGAGAACCCTGCGTTTGTAGGCGTTGCCCGCGAAGCTCGACGGATGGGTGTGCCAAAGCCTGTGCTCGACGTAACGCAAAAAATATTTAAACAGCATAGAATTGGAGAGCACGACGTAGAAAAAATCTCCAAGTGGTCGACAGTTAAAAACTTCTTCCGCGAAAACTCTAGCCTGTTCCGGCAGCTTGGTGCCAACTGGTTTGGCGATTTAATCAAGCCAGTGAACGGTGTTGGTACTTTTGAGAAGCACGACGCTATGTTGGCTCGCAGGCTACAGCCGATCATAGCCAAGCTGAACGAGTTACCTGACAGCGGCAACAACTTCCAACGCTGGAACAGACGCAATCGTGGGCTTGCTATGGGTGCGCTCGACGTAGGCCAGCCAGCCAGCCACAAGCGCATCATACAAGCGTTGCGACGTGGACGTGGTGCGGTGCAATTACTAGACCCAGCCGAGCGTCAGGTCGCTTTGGACATTGGCGAAGCATTTGCCGATGAGCTTTCTAAAATGAAGGCACTTGGCATGAGAGTTGGTGACACACGCAAGCTAGGCAGCGACTACTACGTTCCGCAAGTCTGGGACACTGAAGCTATGCTGGCTAATCCTAAGCGTTTCCACGACAGCTTAGTAGAATTTCTACGTCGTGAACAAAACAGTCCAGACTTTGATGACACACGTTCGACATTGGGAGAGTTGCGAGAAACAGCTACCGCGATTGCTTCCAAGATTACCAGAGGCAATGACCACACAGTCGACGGCGAATTGCAGATGGCTTCGTCCGATCCATTCGCATCTCGTGTTTTAAATCTAAAGCCCGGAGACTTAGAGTTTATGGATGAGTTTCTTGTCCAAGACTTGCAAGGTATCTTGGCTAAATACTACGACCGCACGATCCGTAAGCGCGTGCTGACTGAGCAGTTTGGTGTGAACGGCCATGCGTTCAATGCTTACGCTGATATAGCCCAGTCTCCCAACGCTATAGACGCAGCTATGGCTATTCTTGGCACTGAGTACAGACCCAAGACAGCGGTAACTACTGAGAGTGGAATGGGCGAGGTCGATGATCTAGTAGTGCCTCGGTTAAACCTGACACAAACCGAACGACGAGGCATGGCTAACAGGTTGCGTCAGATGCTTGGCGATCCTGAGACAAACATTAACAACAAACAAGCTGCAATCAGTATGATTATTGAAGCGGCTGGGCCAGACGCTTACAACAATGTGCAGTTTAGAAAGCGTGTTGAAGCAGTAGTCAACGCGACTATTGACTTTGCAGGCGGCCAGCCACCACCCAACACTGTTGTTAAGATGAAGCAGATGTTTGATGTGCTCAACAAAAAACCAATCGACGGCGGCACTGGTCAAGAGGCCCGCTACAAAGTTAGTCGTGCGCTTAAATCATTTACAAGCGTATCATTGCTTGGCTTTACAATGTTCACATCTATTCCAGACGTTTCTCTGCCCTTAATACGCAGTGGAAACATGCGAGCTTTCGCAAAGACTTGGGCTAAGTATGCTACTGACCCGTCCTACCGAGCCGCCGCCAAAAACATAGGTGTCGGGATCGACAACCTGATGCACGAGCGCATGGTTCACATGTCTGGTGAAGGCAACCAAAAGTTTGCTAACGCTTTCTTTAACGCGACGTTGCTTACCCCTTGGACAAACACGATGCGTGAAGTCGCAAGCTTAGTCGGGTTTGAAAGCTTTAAGTCTGAGATCGACAGAGCGATGAGGCTTAAACGAAAAGGCAAAACTGATACGAAGAGTTATCAGACTGCGGTCAGGTATCTCGAACGCTATGGTTTGACTGGTGAGAACGCGACCCACGACTTTCTAGGCGAGGGGTCGTTCAGGATTGACACTTTGCCAAAGGACGAGGCTATCCAACAGCAAGTCCAGATGGCAATGATACGATTTACAAACGAGAGTATATTTACACCTAATCCAAACGACTTGCCGATGTGGGGCCAGACGCCTTGGGGCGGTATGATGTTCCAACTCAAGTCGTTCCCTATGCTGATGATGAAGCTGCAAGGTTACATCATGGATGAGTTTAAACAGGGCAACACTGCCCCTGCTTTCTACATGCTCACAGCGGGCGTAGGCGCAGGCATGGTGGCCGTAGGTGTGAAAGACTACGTGCAGATGCGTGGCGGTGAAGATGAGCGTTCAGCGGAAGCACGCAAGCGTTCTCTTACAGAAAGCAAAGCGGGTCTGGCTAAAGTGCTGGGCGTCAAAGAAGGCGATGACCTAGACGCTGCACTCGGATGGTACATAGATGGTCTGCTTGCGGTTGGTGGCTTGGGCCTGATCGGAGAGCTACTATACAACACGTCGGCGCAGCTAGACAACGGCAAGTACGGCTTTGTACGCACCATGTCTGGCATCTTTGGGCCACAGGTAGGCACAGCCGAACTGGCCTTTAACGTGGCAGCAGGCACAGGCCAAGCCGTAAGCAACGCGGTCAGTGGGGAAGACAGTAACTCTAAGATTAGGACAGCCTTACGTGACGTGTACGGGCGCATCCCCGTTGCGGGACGTATCTATGGTGGGCCTGCTGGTCGTGAAGCCTTCGTCGACGCAGTCGGCGGCGAGGCTAAGAAACCCGGACGAAAGAAAGGTAGTGGCTCTAGCAAAGGATTTGGCAGCAGTAAGTTTAACAGCACCGGATTTGGTGGGGGTGGCTTTGGCTGATGTGGCTTCTTTCAACCGCCTTAGTCGCTGGGTTAGCCAACCCAGAATACGTGACGTGCCAGTTAGCACGACGCGCAAAAATTGCGGGCGAGATGGTGTGCATATATCTGGGGCCGAACCGTACGACGGCATATCACTACCCGTCAGTCAGCTACACAGAATGTCCCAAGCAGTTCCAGTGTCGGTACGCTCCGAACGCCAAACGTCGACCGACTGTGAAAGAAATCATGGATGGATTGAAGGAAGGATTTGAAAAGTGACTTTAGCAATGGAACGCATCTTAGCGTGGAAGCTATTGCCTCGCATATTAATGGCTGTGATGGCCGTAATGTATTGCCGAGTTTTAGAATGGGGCATGAGCCTCGAAGACTTATCCACGCAACAAAGCGCAATGATTTCAGTATGTTCTGGCGCAATGACAGGGACGATAGCCGTCTGGCTTTCGCATGAAAAATGATACAAGCACTCATAGGCCCACTGGCAAACCTCGCAGGCACTTGGTTGCAAGGCAAAGTCGAGACTAAAGCAGCCGAGACTAAGATGCGGGTGACGCAGGCAGAGGCCAAGTCGCAGATACTTATGTCCCAAGCCCAGAGCGAGGCCAACTGGGAAAAGATCATGGCTGAAGGATCGAAGCACAGTTTTAAAGACGAGTATATTTTAGGCTTGATGTCGATCCCCATGATCCTTTGTTTCTGCGGGCCACGAGGACAGGCCATAGTCTTCGATGGTTTCGAGGCTCTTAGTCGTGCTCCCGATTGGTTCATCTACACATGGGGGTGCTGCGTCGCTGCGTCGTTCGGAATACGTGGCGCAACTAGCTACTTTGGTAAAGGGAAGTGACCGATAATGTCGTGGCTTTCCCGCAACTTACAGAAATTGACAGGCAATTTGTCGAGCTTGAAACACAGCGCGATGAAATCGAGCGACAAAAAAAACTCATCAAGGAGCAAGCCGATGAGACACATCGACGAAATCATCATTCACTGCACCGCAACACGTAAGAACTGGTACGAAGACAGGCCAGTCGAGGACGCAGTCAAA
>Ga0209634_1000600_pt1 | contig 27954 bp, 51 predicted proteins | sample LinPmetageLP40_FD_184043 | JGI IMG/M metagenome (GOLD analysis project Ga0209634, IMG submission 184043) | Marine viral communities from the Pacific Ocean - LP-40 (SPAdes) (version 2) | ecosystem: Environmental > Aquatic > Marine > Oceanic | place: Pacific Ocean | collected 2010-08-26 | reverse complement strand
CGTATTTCTTTTTTATGGCAGCTAATTCCGCTGCTTGTGCCTCTGTTAAAACCGCTGTATCCTCTCCGTACTTTTTAGCAGCCTCTATAAGAGCAAAATATTTTTCACGCACAAGATTTTCCTCTTGTGTTTTTTGTGCTAATTGTGATTGAAAATATGCATCTTCTAATTTGGCAATTTCTTCTAAAGCCTTTGCCTTTGCAGCTACCTCCGGATCGACCTCGACTTTATCGGTTGTTTTAGTTTTTTCGTTTTCTTTTTTATCTGCTTCCTTTTGTCTAAGTATATAGCCGGCCCTAGTGTTTTCTAATTTTCTAAGAGATTCCTCAGTAGCTTTTACTGTTTCCTCTCCACTTTCAGCAACGGCTTCGGGATCAAATAACAATGAGGAAGTCATATCTAAAAACCCTTCTGTTAATTTTGTTCCCTCATCTAAAATTCCTAAAGTTGCTAAACTATTTGTAAGGCCATCGACAAGACCGAGCAGAACAACTATTGGAGCGGTTAAAAAAGCAATTATTCCAGTAGCTATTTTTTTGTTTCTTTCCGCTGCTTCAATCTGAGATTTTTTCTGCTGTTTTTGTTGTTCTAATAAGATTTTAGTATTTGCGATTGTCTCATCAGTTACCGCCATTTTCATAGCAAGTATTTCTTTTTCAGTTTTACCTTGCAGCTTTAAGATGTTTTCAGACTGACCAATTACATTAAGTTGTTCCTGGTTTGCAGCAAGTGAGTCTTGCGTTGTTTGTAGCGCCTTTTCTTGTTCACTACTTACACCATCTACAAGGCTTGTGATTTTCTCCCAATTTTCAACTATTAAAGCAATAGCAACCACCGCTAAACCTATACCACTAGATATAAGAGCCGTTTTCATAGCCTTACCACTTAACTTCGCAGCCTTGGCAACACCTACAAGTTTAGAGGCAAGACCGCCAGTCATTTTGTCTAAACCACCTAGAGCCGCGTTACCAACTTGCTGCATGCCGGATAGTTCTTTACCAGTCTTCTTAGCAGATTTACCAGTTTTTTCTACCGCCTCATCTACTTTTTTTACGTTTGCTTCTGCTTTTCCGGTTTTAGCAACTAATTCGAATTCAGCCTTTTCCATATCTTAAATCTCTTTTAATTTGCTTGTATCCCTCTTTAAAGGTTTCCGCTAATTTATATTTACCTTTTGCTATGCGTATTAATTCTGTATTTTCTTCCACTAAAGGGAGTAAATCTAAAATATCTCTTATCATAATATTATATTGTTTAGCAATTCAAACTCTGTTTTTCCGGTTGTTAAATCTGTACTAAGTGAATTAATTTTATAGGTTTGTTGATTTATTTGTATTAGATCATTAAGTTGCAAGTTGTAATATATTTTCATTGGCAAATATGCCGTAACTTTTTTTAGCCGCATACTATTGTCAAAAACCCCTTGTATATATTTTTTGTACTCAGTTTCGAATAAAGTATCTGTAAAATCATTTGATGGAGAATTAGGCTCATTTGCCAGGTACTCATTTAACTCGTTTTGGAAATGTATGTTGGCTTTGAATGTTGATGGGTCAAGTTTAAAACTATTTGATGGTATCATATACTCTGTTATAGTTGTTCCGTTGTTTACTTGAGCGGTATCTAATATTCTAATTGGAGTAGCGTTTTCTTGAACAACACCATAAAACAATAAAGGCGATCCAATATAAGGTTGCTGGTTTTCATTAACAGAAAAGCCCCATTGAATTTCTGTAGATGCCGCCGGTATAATTAAAGGGTTTGCATCGTATAACCTTTCATACATCATATGCTCAAAAGGTACTTCTACTTCGTATGGCTCGCTCGGTGCATCATAAATACCGCCATCAAGTGTAAACGCCATACTTCCCCAGCCGGTATTATTTAGTTGTTCAAATTGTTTTGCTAATAATGTTCCTAAGCCCTTATAGCTAAAATTTATTTTATTAAATGGTAGCGCGACATCGGTTGTAGATTTTTCAGTATCTAAGTATTTGTCAATATTATATATGGTTGTACTTGATGCGTAATATTCGTCTAGTGTTTTAATCACAATTATATCATCTTCTACATAGGCAATTAAATTATACATTTTAAACAAGCCGCTTAAAAAGTCAATAACTTTCATTTTAGGCATTTGTTCAGATATATTAAATTCTTGGTTTTGGTTTGTTTGAAAAATATTGTCATTATCCCAATCATCATTTTCTGCTTGTGGGTTTTGTCCTTGAATTATTCTTTGGTAATTTATTCTTATGAAAATGCTGTTTGGCTGGAATGCGACGTTTGATGTACTTGTAAACCTAAATGTATATGTTCTGTTATCTAAAATTCCATTTTGCCCAGGTAGTATTGAAAAACTATATGGCCCTCCAGTATTTGTTTCTGTCCTTATTACAACCCCGTCTCTTAAAACTTGTATGCCCCAGGTATCACTAGCATTGACTGGAGTGATTGTAAATTGCATAGCACCTACAATTAAAAAAAATACACCTGGAGAAGATGGAGTATTTATAGTAAGCGCGCCTTGAGATGCACTAGAGCCGTTTAAGTTTTGGTTATTGGTAGTTAAATCAGTCAGCAAAGTATAAACAGCATCTACTTGACCGGTTTGGGTTACTGCTCCACTTTTTCTGTTAAGCCACATATATAAAGCAGCAATTCCATTAGTATTAGAAAAATTAAAAAAATCATTTGAAAAAGTAATGTTGTATGTATTCATTATTGCACCGACAATATTTAATACCCTTACCGCGTATTTAAACTGGTTCCACTTTATGCCGTTTGGTACGGCTGGATTGTTCCCGGTTGATGGATAAACGTTTCCATATACATTGCTATTTGTAGCCGTATTGTAGAACATTCTATCTGTATGAGTAATTAAAGGAAGGACAGTTTGAGCAAAACCAACACTAAAATCTTGTATTGCTTTATTAAAACTATACTCCCTATTATAACCAGTAGAAAATTGAAGGTTACTTAATTGCTCATCGGCAAAAATATCCTTTAAGTTTACTGTATTGCCAAAAAAAGTAATACGATAGGTGTGAGGCATATTGTTTTTTAAATCAACCCCCTCCAGTCTAATTGTACCCTCTTTAAATGGCAAATCATTTAATTCTAAAGATGCCGCTCTTTTAACCCTAGCATCAAAACCATTAGTAATTTCTGAATTATAGTAATGCTTAAATATTTTATTGTTTACACTTGAGGCCGGAACTGCAAAAGTTTTAGTAAACTCTGTAAATACCTTAGATATGTCTTTTACGTTTTTTATTGTTTGGGTTAATTGTACTTTTTCGTCTTTGAATAAATCTACCCTTTGGCCTCCAATATATAATTGTAATGTTCTCATTTATCTTATGTTGTTTATATAATCAAAAGCGTCCACAAATTCTATTGTGTATTGTATAAGCCTATCATTTACAGAAGTCTTGTACTCAATAGATGAGGTTTTAACTTTTAATGGAACTCTATAACTCCCTTTTGTGGGGTTACCCGGTAATATAAATTTAGATAGCCAAATATATTCGCTTAAAAGTAATTCCTCAAAAAATTGATTAGCAAACTCCGGATAAAAACCGCTGCTAAATGTATATGATTGTTTTCCCTGGGTATTAAATACTTTGTTGGCTGCTGTTTCTGTATTATATGTAGCTGGGCTATTGTTTGGATATGTTATTGTGTTTGCTTTGTAGCCCTCATTTGTTCTTGCAAGGCTTCTAGTTTGTTTTAAGAAAAACCATAAGTCTTGTTGTACCCCGTATTTGTTTATAAATATAATTTTGTTTCCATCTCCATATTTTGTGCAATCAATTCTTTTTATTTTACAAATAACTCCATCTAAAGTACTTGTAGAAGTGGCTGAACTTGAATAAGCCGTAGCACTAACAACACCTGAAGAATTTATATTTGGTATTTTTCCTCCAAACCCATTCGGCGCTAGTATTGTAAATGTATTTAAACTGGTAGGCGGCTGGTCGTTTGCAATTAAAAAAGTGGGAGCAGACCGATCAAAAGTTATTTCCGGGTTTGCACCATCTAAAAAATCTCCATAGGCTTCAAAACCCTTGTCTATAATTGTGGCCGGAGCATCAACTACATTTCCAGTCCCGTTTAAACCATCGTAGCTTATTAATTCTGTTTCTATATCCACGCTCTGAGGAATATAGGTAGCATCATAAATAATTTCTAAATAATCTCTTGCAAGCTCTGCAATATCAAAATTAATTGTTTGACCAACTGGCACTAAAAAACTAGGTAAATTTTTTATTAAAGTATATCTTAAAACGTTATCTATTTTTAATTTGCATACAACGGACTTTGCCGAAGCACTAACTAAAATATGTTTAAATTGTGGGTTTCTTAATGCTAAATTTGCCATCTTAAATATCTAGTGTTATGGTTGCTATAAATAAATATAGGTTTATTGTTGTGTAATTATATTCCTTGTCTGACGATATGTATTCCCAACCGATCAAAAAGCGGTTATGTGGGAAATGAAATGCTATGCTTAATTTCCAATCCATAATTATTTTCTTATGCCTTTTATTGTACCTAATTCAATATCCAATTTAAACGCTTTTACTAACTCAATAGGTACTTCTTGTAAAACCCTATTAAATGGTTTTGAAAAAAATTCCGTTGCTTCAATACCTTTGTTATATATACTCCTGGTTACAAGTAACGCCGTGCTTTCGTAACTCATAAATTTTCCGCTTTTTTTATCTCTAAATTGAAACCTTTTATTTTTAACCCATTCTTTAATTCCCATTGTAAGGCCGCCTTTTGGAAAGTTTCCCGATCCGTATTGAAAAGGAGACAAAGCAGCGGCGGTTTTTGGGTAGGTTGATGTTTTTCCTTTTACACCTTTATCGACAAAGATGCCGTATTCTTGCATTAAATATTTTACAACAAAGGAATTTTCGTCACTATCAAATTCGTATTTTAAGGTATCATATAAATCCCCATTACTTTTTCTCGCATCGGATAAATTTCTTTTTGCTTGCTCAACAATATCAACCCCCAAACCCTCTAAATATTCTTCTACGTTTTTAAGTACCATTAACAAATATATATATCATTGTAAATAAGGATATCCATTGTACCACTCCAGCCAGCAAGTTGGTTTTCAAATCGATCGTGAAAAGGCGTTAAATTTGGATTGCCCTCTAGTTGATACATATCCTGGTGTAATGTTCCCATTCTCAAGCGCTGTATAAGCATATTAAGTACCAATAGCTGCGTGTTCAGAATATCTTGCTCATTGTCATTGCCGGTAAATCTATCCGTTGTTAGATCCTTTGATTGATCGACAATATCACACGCTAGTATGCTTATGTTAAACCTCAACACATTTTCCTCAGCGGTTACATTATTAACTATAATGTGGGCCAAAGGAAATATATCTTGCTTGTTTAGATTTATACTACTAATATCTCCAATACTTATAGTATTTGTAAATGCGCTCTTAAGCTGCTCCTCTATGGTTGTGATTAACTGGTAGTAACCTCTAATTCCTTGTCTGCTCATTTAAAATTTACTTTTAATTCTTTTTGCATCTGCTTGTGATTTTTCTTTCATAAATGATAGCATCATAAAACACTCGTGAAAATTTAACTTAATGATATCTTCATACTTTGTAATGTCTCCTTTAGCGAGGCCGTAAATTGAGTTGAACCAACCCCATTTTGTAGCGAAGTTAGATAGTGCGTCAAGGCCTGTCCCTCCCCCTCCATCTCCAAAGAGTTCGTGATAGTTTTCGACAATTCTAGACCTAAACTCCAGAAAAAAAAAATCGAAGAAATTACTGCGTCCATAGGCATATCTAGCATAGTATCAAAATCATTCGTGTCGTATTTTTTTATAGTATATTTATCTTTTATTTTTTGATCAATAGGCCTATATAAAACATTCATAGCTTTTTCCATATTATCCCAATCCCCTATAAAGGTATCTAAATCAATATATTCCCCTAGGGTTAAATCATCTAATTTTGGATGAAAGCCGTATTGAGTTTTTCCTAGTTTAAAATGCCTTAAAAGTTTAGGCTTTTCGTCAAACATTTTTACCAGGTTATTTGTGATTAACTCACTATCACTAAATTTTAAACGCATAACTTCCTCTAACTTAATATTGCAAAATATCTCTATTATTTTTGCTCCTAAAAATTTCTCATCTTCTACATTCTTTTGTATTTTAAGGTAGTGCTTATATTGCCTCAAGGTAATATCTGCTAAACTATTTGGAATTTCTACATTAATTTTCATATCTATATAACGTTTTTAAAATGGTTTTTTATACTAAGTAAATATAATAAAAAAAAGGCCACCAATTAAGGCAGCCCTATTTACTTAAAAATTACTTACTATTTACAACATACTTGCTTCGTGACAAACCCCACTACATACGCCAGGCTTATTTATTTCCGCACCGCATTCGCTGCATTCGTATTCCGGTAAATCTGCCGGGTTTAAATTGTCAAACCAATCGCTCATAATATTTTGTTTTTAATAAAAGTTATTTAATAATATTGTTTTAGCCTCGTCTATGTTTTGTCTATCAAAATCGTGAAAGGAATTAATAATACAAGTATCTGAAAGGCCTATAGCTTTTAATATTTTTATAGTTTTTCGTATGCCAAAAAATTCGCTGCATTGTACTATTTGAATTAAATCTACTCTCCAATACCTAAATTGGTTTTTAGCAATAGTTATGTTTCCGTTAATATACGTTTCTATAATTTCTGCAAGTTTATTCATAATATTCTGTTTTTAGTTTACCATTGCGGTAATGTTCTACAATTACACCAGTACTTAAAGCTATGATCTTGTAAGGCCTTATGTTTTTTTTAATTAAAAATTTATCTATTATTTGTTTCATATCTGTTTTATTTTATGGTTACAAAGTGTCTTTTTTGATCTACAAATTTACACCTGGATAGCGGTACTATCATTAGCGGCCTTGTTTTTAAAGTTACCTTGTTATTTTTTATTTTTAATACTGAGAAAATGTTTTTCATATCTGTTTTATTTATTCTTCTAGTTCGATCATTTCGCAATGCTCTAAGCAAGCGCTACAAATCTCATCGCTAAGATAACTGGCTTCTGCGCCGCAACAATTACTTTCCATTTATATATATGTTTAAGGCGTTTAATGCGATCGCAAAAAATGCAAGCATTAACACTATTATTATTTCTGTCTTAATATGCTTTTTCATTGGTTAATTTATTATACTCATTAATCAACTCTTTTGCATCATCTAAAAAAGATGGAGCTAATTCTTTTAGTACACCCCGATCGTCTTCCATATAACTAAAGTAGGCTTCTAACCTCAACTTAATAGCATATAGTTTTCTATATTCTTCTAGTGGTAATTTTACTGGGTCTTTCATATCTGTTTTGTATTGATTAATATACCACAATATACAAACTTATTAACATATACACAAATTTATTTTTAGTGTAAGGCATATTTACCAAAGTTTGGTCTGCTTAATATTGAGTAGGTTGCGTAACGACAAGGATCAATTATATGGTTATTTTTATCCTCCGGCGTATTAATCAACATACCAGCTTTATCCTCTTTCCATTTGTAGTTTCTAAATTCGCTTATGGCGTTTGTTGAGGTTGCTAGTATGTGTATTTTGTACCTTTTAAGTAGATCTATCCCGGCATTAATACTATCCTTACCTTTTATACTAGAAAATATATTGTGGCCCATAGCACGCAATTCAGATATTAACCTTGGCTCGGCGCTATCCGCATAAATTGGTTTGCTTGTTAAATTAAGTTGTTTTAAAAAGTTATTTATATCGCTTGTATTCATTTGCGTTCTATATAAATGTTCTTGTATATATAAATTGTGGCCCTGGCTGTAAACCGATACAAATGTGCTAGGATCATTCGTGTACCCAAAATCCATTCCGTATGCAATTAGTTCAGCTTCTTTAGGTATTTGGTTAACCTCAACATATTTAAAAATAGTGCTTCTACTTGCGGCTCTTTCCCCTAGGCCGTAAATTTGCCAGTATTGTTCGTCTGTATCTTTAAGGCGCTCAATCTCGCTTTTAATTGATGCCTCAATAAATGGGTTATCTAAATAGGTTGTTTTAAAAAATACGCAATCGTCCCTAGGTATTAATTTATCATATATCCAGTGGTATTCGTCAGACGGGTTAAAATCTAAAATAATTCTATCTTGAGTTCTAAATAGTAATTGCTGCATATCTTCGTAATACAATTCGTTTCCCTCGTTTACAAATAGCAAGTCTCTTTTGCGGCCCCTAATTTTTTGGGGCTGGTCTAGTGATATAAATTCTACCAGGTTTCCAAACAAATTATATTCGGAGTTAGACTTATTATGGTATTGTTCGCTATAGCATTTATAGTTTTGTAGTATGAACATAAAATCCCTCATAACTGTCGCCCTTAGACTTGGAAATGATTTACGGCATATTGTTATAATCTTATTATTGTTTTGGGAGCAATAGTTAAATATTATCCATAAAAGTATATTGTAGGTTTTACCGGAGCGAGTTCCACCTTGCTCAACTACAATTTTTTTATCTGTATTTGCTAAATGCTTATAAACAATATTAGTCTGTATCTTCGGTTTTATCAATTATTTCTATTTGAAAGTTAGTTGGCATGCCATCAGCCCCAGTTATTTCTTGGCGCTCAATATAGCCTCTTTTTTTACCTTTGGTCTTTAAATAAAATATTGTAGCCGCGGTCGAGTTTGCGGATATTTGTTTATGTAATTGGCTTTCGGCAAAATCTAAAGCAACGTTTTCTATATCCCTTACCTCAATAGCAAAAGCCTCATCTTCTTTAAGCCACTTATAATATGTTGATCTAGGTATGTCCGCTTTTTTACAAGCTACAGTTACAACCCCCAAACTTTGTTCCAGGGCCTTGAGTAAACTCTCCTTTTTTATGTGTCTATCTTTGTTCATTATTTTTTTTCTTTTGTGCTTCTTTTTCTTCCCTTGTGGGGTTAAACCTTTTCCGTTTTTGTTCGTTTATATACTTGTACCTTTCCGGCAATGACATACCTCTAATATCTTTTTCCATTAATGATTTTTTATAAATAAATTAAAAGGATCTTTTACGCAACTTGATAACTCTATATAGGTTTCGTTATGCTCCGGGAAAGTATGAATTGCTAAATGGCTTTCGCTTAATAAAAAAAGCGCGGTATAACCAAAAGGCTTAAAATGCTTTTCGGCTACGTCTAACACATTAAAACCGCTTTGTCTTAGTAGTTCATTGTATTTGTTTTTTAGTGCAACTGGGTTTGTCTCATCAACCCACACCGCGTAATTATACATTTGTGCTTTCATCTAAATTTGTAAAGTTTAATTTTTTATAATTTTTTCTAATATTTTTGGTATTGCCTTTGTAAAATACTAAAACGTTTTGATGGCATTTTCCAATTTTTCTATTTATCATATAGCGCCCTACTCTTTGAGGCAATGAGCCTAAACTATCCGCCATTACCATTTCGTTATATATTTGCACGCCATTTTTTAAAAATATATTTTTTATATCATCCGGGAAACCATAATAAAAACCTTTTTTATCTCTAATATCCCCGACCACAATAACCGCAAACCTATCTTCCTTTAAACACTTTATAGCCCCAGTAAATGCCTTGTCTAATATTTTTAAAAAGTCTGCATAGCTTTCCTGGTTGCTGGCATCATTTTTAAGTTCAGAGTAAACTTCTAAATCAAAATATGGCGGACAGCTAAACAATAGGTCTTGACTGGCCGCTGGTATGTGTTTTAGCACGTTTACGCCATCATCACAAATATAGGTACTCTTACTACCTTTTAACCTTTTATTGTTTAAATCGGCTTGTTCTTGCCTTAATTCTATTCCGGTAAAAGTATTCCCCAGCGCGTCGCTTACATAACCAAAAACACTATCCCCAGCAAAGCAATCAAAAGTTTTTCCGTTTTCTATGCCAAACCATCTATTGGATATCTCAGCAAGCACCGGATCAAGTATGCTAACTCCGCTATGTCTTTGCTCCATTATTCCGCCACCTAAAAGCCCCTCCCTAGTTTCGCCGTTATCTCCAATTAATTCTTTCCAATATTTTTTTCTATCTATCCAGTACCCTTGCTTTGTATCTAAAACACTAAACGGCGGTATAATAAAAATGTCGTGAAGTTTATTATGTTCTTCTTTTTCAGCCGTTTCTTCCTCAAAAGGAAAACCATCTAAGCCCCATTCCTCTAATTGTTTTATATCCCATTCGTTAGCCAGTATATCCCAATCCCATTCTCCAAACCCTACATTGTCTTTTACAATAAATTCTTGTTGCTGTTCTTCTGTAAGGTTATCAGCTTTTAAAATATACACCTCATCAAGCCCGGCTTCCTTACAAGCCTTTAAACGCATATTCCCACCCAGTACAACCATATCGCTATTTACTACAATAGGGCGCAATTTTAGCATCTGAGGAAATTCCTTAATAGATTTTACTAGCTTTTCAAATTTATAGTCTTTTATAAATCTAGGGTTTTTTTCGTTTGGCTTTACCTGGTTGATCTTAACTAACTCCATATATATAACGTATTTAATTTATTTATTTATTTAGCTTTAAATTAAGCAGCTTTTTTTGTAGGGCTTTTCTTTTTTCTCCCTTTGGCAGCTTATCAAATAATTGTTGCAATCTTTGTATTATTTTTTTTCTGTTCATAGTTTGTTTTTTTAGCATAAAATGCCATTCCTTTTTTATCATATTTTTATTATTCTCCGCAATATATAACCTCGTATTTATTGCTATCCGTATTCCAATTAAAACTTTTTAAAATTAAAGACACCCTATCATCAAAAATCTTTTTTTGATCGCTGGTTAATCTTCTGTAATTTAATTCGTTTTCGGTGTAACCATCTAAAATATTTTCTTTTAAATTATTTAATTTTTTCTTTGCTTGTTTTATTTCTTCTTTTGAGCGGTTTACACTTACTCTTTCTTCTTCTAGTTTTTTAATTTTGTAAACGGCCCTATGCAATCTTTTTGTTAAATTTTCTTGCTGCATATATAACCGCTGTAATTTTGGCAAATCTTTAAATTCCTGGTTTGGTTGAACATCAAAATATTCTTCTAAGTCTTCAAAGTATTGCTTTTTTTCTTTTTTATAGTCTTTAAATTTTTTAATAGCATAAATTGCCGTTGAATGATCGTAGCTTTTTAGCTCAGTATTTTCTTTCATAAACTTAGCTATTGCTGTTGGCCCTAGTTTAAATTTTTTATTTAGCAAATAGCAAAAAAAAGACCTATGTTCAATTACATTCCTTGTTCTTGTTTTTTTAAATATTTCTGTTCCAGTTAGCGCTTTTAAAAGATAGCCTAAATCTGTTGGGTTTGTTATAACTTGATATTTATATTCTTCTTTTTCCATTATTTTTGTTTTATTAATTTTAGTTTATTAAATGGCACTTCGTAATAAGCAGCGCCTTTGTTTTTTTTTATAGGAAATTTAATAATATCTAAATGAGCAATCCAGCCTATTATTTGCACCTCATTTGGCTCTGTAGTTTCATTATACTTTACGCCAATATAATAATCTTTAGGGTTTAAATTTACATTATTTACCTTTGGCATTATATATTTAAAATAGTTTTTAGTAGCAGACTTTATTTCTATTTTATTAGTGCCAATTACCATATCGCAATCGTCAATTACTCCGGTACTATCCAAACCCTTTGCCGGCTTTTTAACATCGTAATTAGCTTCAAAATATTTACTAGCAAGCATTTCGCAAACTATTCCACGCCAGGCTTCAACACCTTTATACCTCCAGGCCCCTTGTTTTATTTTAGCAAAATTTTCAATTTGTTTTAAAGCAAAGTTTTTGTCTTTTTCTGTAACTTTTATAACAATCAATTTGTCCTTAATTTTAAAAGGTTGTAACACTCAGTATATTTCTGCCTGGCTTTGCCTTTATATTGTTGTTTAAATAATTCATATAGCCTCCTAGTATATTGGTATTTGGTTACACAATTCGCAAAATGTTTTTCCGCAAATCTTTTTCCTTTTCCTTTAAAGTAATTTACATTGTCCGCGGTGTCGCCCTCAATCATTTGCGAGTAAAAATTAAACATAGCTTGTTCTTCTGTAATGTTTAAAACCTCTTTATGTTTAAAATGATAGTTGTAAATAAGGGCCGCGAATTGCCGGTAGTCTTTGTCGATTGAGACAATCATAACCTCATCGCGCCCAATATCCTGGCTTATGTTATGCCAGTACCTAGCAACAATATCATCTGTTTCTATGCCATACCCAAAAATACTATCGTATTGAGTTTTGACGTACTGGTGCATATCTTGGAGCAGCGGCGGCATTTCTTGTTTTTTTCTATTGGCTTTGTATTTGCTTGTAATTAGTTTCCTAAAATTACCTTTTGAGCCACTAAAACAAAGCACCTTATCAATAGTGTATTTTTCTTCTAAGTCATTTACAATTCGCATATATTGCTCATCAAACTTGTTCCTGGCATCTGCTATATTGGTATAATATTTTTGATCTTCCGGGTTTTCCCTTTTACGATAACAACTTGCAAAAATTAAACTATCGGCATCTATTAATAAAATCATATTTTTTCCTTTGCCTCTTTAATTAATTTAAGGTGCATTTGCTGCATCTTCTTTTGCTCCTTACATACTTGCTCTATAATAAAAGGAAGATCCCTAAAAAGCTGGTTAACTTCCATTACAAGCACGCTTTCCACCCCCCAGTTATCATAGCCAATATATAACTCCCCATCGCTACAAGATAGGCTATTCGTTTCTCCAATGTAGGTATTAGTTCTTGCGTCCTCTAATTGCTTTTTTAAATTTTCTATTTTTTTTTCTAATTCTTCTATTCTGTTATCTTGTTCCATTTGTCAATTTTTAAATTTAATCTTAAATAATTTTTGTTCTTTGCCGGCTTAACCTGGTAATTAATCGATATGTCTGAAATAGAGGAGTCAGCCTCAGTATAAAACTCAATTTGCTTTTTTAGCTTTTCCCAGGCTGCTTCGTTAACTCTCATTTTTTATGAGGTTTAAATTCATATAGGCGGCTACATAGTTAATATGTTTTTGCGTAGTTACGCTCCAGTAACCTAATTGATGCAAATTATGGCCGTCTATTGTAGCTACAATAGTAGTATAACTCCACACGTTATTTCCTTGTATTTTTAAATTCTGCTTGTACTTTGGTAATGTTCTCATCTGTTTTGTTTTTAGTTGTTATGTTTTTAATTGTTTACTCTTTAAAATAAAGGCCGTTAGTTTGCACATAAAGCGCCATATTTTGTTTCTCTAGTAGTACAAGGTCTCCGGTTTTATACACTAGGTTAAAGCCTTGCACCTTTAGCCTATTTACGGTACTTTTTTGTTTTGCTGTCATTTTGTTTTGTTTTTAAGTTAAAGTTTACTTCCACATAAAGGATACATTCTAGTATAAAATGCTTGTCCTTTTTTTATTGTTTTTTTGTTTTTAAAAGTTATATTTTCTTGGGCCACCTCATCTATTCTTCCATAGTAGCCTATTTCTTTTCTGTCGGGTTTGTCTATAATAATTGATCCTATATATTTATCATCAATCATATACTCTAAAAAATATCCTAGTTTTTCAAAATTTGTCTCATTGTTAAGTTTATCCAAAAGGGCATTATAATCTTCTAAAAATTCATTGATCCTTTTTTTTGTGTTTTTGATTTTTGGTAATGATTGCAAGTATCTCATTCTGCTGGTAACTTGTTTTATTGATAGCCAGCCCTCAACTTTATTCTGCTTATCGGTTATTGTACTCATAATCTCAAAGGTACTTGTTCCGTTTCCGTATAAGCCGTCTGCTCCACCAACTACCGATATATAAGTTCCGTTATCAAAATTTAATATTGCGTGTACCCCATCTTTTACGTTGCTATGGGGCTTAAAATCTAAGTGTTTAAATGTTTTCATTCTGTTTTGTTTTGGTTAATATATTATAATAAAGCGTTTATACTAAATCTTTAATTTCGTGATACTCATTTTCTAAATACTCATCACATTCTAAGTCTGCAAGTTTTACATCTTTTAAACTTTTAGCTTTTTTGTTTAAGCCCATATCTTCAATGCCGCTTAACTCATCGTTAAGTTCCTCTAATAAGGCGTTATAATCTTCTAAAAATTCGTTAATTCTTGTTTTTGTGTTTTTCATAATTCTGTTTTGTTTTAGTTAATATATTACAATATAGCACTTATTAACTTATTAACAAAACTTATTCCGGTCTAATTTTAATATTTATTCTTACAGCCTCATTTTCTTTAAGCAAGTAAACGTCTTTTAAAAGCCTTTTTTTAGTCCAAATTGTAGTATCGGGACAATATTTTTTAACTGGATCCGGCATTAATAAAGTATTAAGCCAATACATAAAGTTACCTTTTGGATCATTAACAAAGTATATTTTTACAATATCTTTATCTAGGGCCATAAGAGCATCGTACTTTTCCTTTTCAAGCATTTTATCTTCATAATATTTATTTCTAAATTTCATTTCTATAACGCAATCAATACCTTTGCTAGTTTTACCTATTGCATCATATCTAGAAACACCATCTCCGCAATGCTCAAGTTCCCAGCCGTCAAGATTTAAAAGGAAAACAACCGCCTTTTCCCATTCGTTAATTTTCTTCAACCCCATTATCCCATATTATATTCAATTCCTTTATCCAGGCTTTTATAGTTTTAGGGTTACAAGTACAAGGTCTAAAATATTTATGTTTATAGTATATTGAATGAAGCTGGCAAATCATTTTATACTCATCATCTGAAAGTGTATCTTTTTTTACATTCCTAAAATACTCCCAGTTTTTAAAATCTTGTTTATTAAATTTTACCATCTTTTAATTTTTATTTCATTTAACTTTTTTCTTCTTTTGCCACAATTACATTTAGTACCTCTAATTTTATGGTATTTATCAACCAGGTATTTTATGCCGGTATTTTTTGTAATGCAATAAATAAAATCTCCTAGTCTCATAATAGTTTTTTTAGTTTGTTTTTTACTTTTTTGTAAGTGTTATAAAGTGAGTAATAATGTATTTTAGATTTTCTAGAAAATTCTGCAATGCTTTCCCCCTCGTTTATGATCTCAAAAACTTTCCTATCATACCAATACATTTTAGATAATTTTTCTTTTATTTTATTATACGGCTCATCATAGTTTATATCCGTAGTTGTTAAATGTAAATCATCAATAGAAACCATTGTAACCTTTTTCCCTTTTCTTTTTAAATCGTAAAACAATGTTTTTAAAGTTTTAAATATATAATAGTAATTTATTTCTTTTTCATTATAATAAATATCTAAACCCTTTTCTAGCTTTAATTGTATTTTTATATACATTTCTTGTACTAAATCTTCGGCAATTTCTTTATTACAACCAAAAGAGGAAACTATCTCTATCCATTCCTTATGCTTTGCAGCAACCAATATCATTGTTTTTTTTACCATATCATTTCAAAGGATCGTATAAATCTCCAACTATTGTTGGATAACCTTTTTCGTTAACCTCAAAGCTAAATGTCTCAAAAGAGTACCCCCTACTCCGGCCACACTTTACAGTCGTCCAATCTTTGTTAACTGTATTTGCCTCTAAACTTATAACACATTCCGCTTTTTTTTCTAAGGCGCTTCCTAGGTGTCCCGTACCTAGTTTAGAACTTCCGTAGTTTTGGTGTATAACGTTTATTATATGGCAATTATATTGCGTACTTATTCTCATTAATTTACTTACTAATTCGTTTGTTTGTTCTATGTTATTTACATCTGCGATTAAGTCAGCAACGCCATCTATAATAACCAAAGACGGCTTATTTATTTTTTCTCTAAGGTAGTACTCAATAAATTCTAAACGCTCTTTAAAACCTATTGTCCGTAGCGCAAAGGTATGGTATTTACTAGCATCAATATTGTCGTCCATATCAAACGGCCTTTTAAAAACTTTAGCGGCATGCCACGCGCCTTGTTCCGTATCTATGTGTATTAAATTTCCGTTTCCTCTATGGCCTTTTATATCTCCGGTGTAAATATTTTTACCGCTCAAGTATGCGCTTGCTAGTAACGAAACAAAAAACGTTTTTTTTGTCTTTGGCGGAGCGGTTATAACCGATAAATTGCCATAAGTACCCAAAGCAATAGGTATTATATTATCCCCTTTATCTGAATGTAAAACTTTTTCTCCATAGCTTAAAGCTACTGGCGGATATTCTATTTTTTTTGTTATATCAATAAAGCAAGTGTCCGCTATAAACTCCATTAACATATTCTGTTCCGTTTCTTTTTCTGTCATTTGTTAAATATATAAAAAAAAAGGTGCAAGTTAAAAACTCACACCCTTTTTAAATTAGGTAAAAAATTATTTAAAATGGCAAATCATCATTTGCCGGCTCTGTTATTTGCGTTTTAGTAACGCTTTCAAAAGCTGGTTGATCTTCCCTTTCAGCCAAAGTTATTTTATCATCGGTCCAAATTACTTTTCCGTTTCCTAAATAGTTTCTAGCAACCTTTGCTTCGCGTTCCTCTTTTGTTTGGCTATCCATAAAAGCAACGTTATTTCCGTACCTGGTTTCGTCATTTACAGATATTGTAAATTGATACCAAACGCTTCCGTTTTTTCCTTTGATAAATTTTTCTTTTGGTAACTTTTTAATGTCTATGCTACCGCTAATAATTGCACCCATATTTATATATTTATTAATTAATATTATTTTCTAAAATTTCTGTGTTTTTTTTAATTGAATATCCATTAAGTCTTAAAAGGTTTTTAGCCTTTACAACTTCTCTTTGTTTTATTCGGTAGTGTTCAAATATTTCGTTGCTTATCATATCTATTTTCTTTTAAAATCTTCGCTTTCGTCTTCGCCAAATACACCTAATTCATAAAAACCGGTTAGTTTTAAAACGCTTCTAGATAAAGCCCTTTTCTCTGCCATTTCCGCAACATACCAGGAGTTGCAATTTCCCTCATTATATGTAGCACCTTTTAAAGCGCTGCCAAATGTTTGTATTTGTATCTCCGGCTTGTCAATAATATGCGCATATGCTTTTATAACTGCAAAGCTGGGATCGCATTTTACAACCTCGTAACTTACAGATATATTTTCTTTTGCTGCAATCCGCTCTATTCCTTGTCTAGTAATAATTACATAGTGTTTATGTTTGTAAACATCTGTCTCAGTAAGTTCGTATTTTTTGTAAAGTGTAATTAGTTTTTCTCTGTCCATTTTGTTATTGTTTAAAAATTTGTGATACTTCTATTTTTGCTTTTAATTCTTCTATTTTATTGCATAGGGCTTCTATCCTATATACATACTCGTCAAATTTACTATCCGCTGTTTCTTTTGAATAATTAGTCTCCATTATTGTATATTAAATAATGTTGATTTCGCCATATCTAAATCTTTATAAATATGAAATTGAGCAAAGGCATCTTTATTTAAAATAGCCCTTTTTAGAGCTTGCTCAAGATGTTTAATTTTTAGCTTTAAATCGTGTTTTTGTGTTCTCATTCTGTTTTGTTTTTAAAATTAATATTAACAAATATATGAAAAAAAAGTTAATAAGTAGCCAATAAGCAAAAAAAAAAGAGCCACCACCATTCAAGGGGCAACTCTTTCTTAACTTAACAAAACAGAAATTTAAAGATAGTCTTTTAAAAACTCTCCACCAAATTTTTATAGTGTTTTATCATATCCTCTAATTCGTCGGTAGAATATTTTACTATTTCTTTTGATCTTATTAGTAGTTCTTCGGCCGTACCATTTCCATATTTTTCGTCTAAGTATTTTGAAAAAAGAAATTGCTCTCCATAATTAAAAACATTGCACTTCGGACATTGCACCTGGCAATTTTTTTCCAGCCATCTAGTTGAGTAATGTTTCCGAGATTGAAAATGTCCGTTTTGTAATTTTTTCCAGTGATCGGTTTTTTTACAAGTAAAGCAAATTGCATTACCTAAATGGTCTGCATCCTTTAATCTTATATACTGGCTAAAAATTGCATCTAATTTTTTAACTACTTTACTTCTAGATGGTTTTTTAGATGGCATTGTCTATGGTTTCTATTATATGCCTAAGCTGGCTTTTTTCAAACTCCCCTAGCGACTTGTTATCAATAATTAATAAGTAATAATCTTTTCTAACTTGAATACATTTTGTGTTTTCCATTTTTCTATTTGGTTTTTAAAAATATAAGTAATAACTTTACACTTTTTTATCACTTCAAATATATAAATAAAATACCTTATAGGCTTAGAAAATTATATGCCTAAAAAAAAATACTAATAAAATACAAAATAAAACTTTCGGAAATATATCTATTTAGCCTTAGATATGTATTTATATTTTTCAAGGCCCCTTGATCCAAAATATGCCAAATATGTTGTTATTAGTAAAGATTTTAGCAAATCTATCCACTCAGTACTCACGCCAAACTCTATATTAAGGCTGTCCATAAGAATAAGCAACCAGGTTGATATTGTAAGAAAAATTAACATCATCGGTCTAACATTCTTACTAAGCCAGCTATCGCTTGACATATCAGAAGACCACCTTTTAGAAACTTCTTGCATTTCTGTAATATCCATTTCAAGCAGCTTTAAGGCTTCTTCTTTATCTTTCGGTGTAAGTACTTTGTCTTTACTTATTAAGCCGCCTATCAGCTTTAAAATGCCAGCGTCGGGTATTATATCACTTGCTGCGCTTAGTATGTTTGGGGCCACCTTAGATAAAAATTTTCCAACCCTGGTTTCTTTAAACTTTTTTTTAGGCATTATTTATTTCTTTTGTTCATTAAATACCATTTGTGAGCGGTATATCCGATTGTCAAAAGTAGAAGCGTAATCTTTAATGCAATATCAATATTTGTCATACTAAACAAAAATGTCCCTAAATTTATTATAAGCGTTTTGTAATCTGTTACCATTATTTATAAATTTTATATTGTCCGACTTCCTTTATAACTAATGCTTGTTTTCTATTATTTTTGGCTTTATAGGAAACGTGTATCCAAACCGGGTTTTTTCTACCATACTCCCAAATAACCTGGTCGAAATCTAAATTGTCTTTTATATAATTAAAAATTTCTAAATTAGTTTTTAAGCCCATAGTTGTCAAATCTATTGCTTGTCCTTTTAAATGTTGGCTGGTTAAACTTCCCTTAATGCCAGTATTTAATTTTTTTGATCTAAAAAAGCTATTTACTTTTATAGGACCGCCAACCCATTCCCTTAATGGCTCAAAAACTTTTTCTGCGATTAGCTGCATATTTTCTAGCTGCTCATCATTTGGTTTGTTTTCTATTTTATGCTCTTTTGCATAATTAGAATTTATACCCTCTTTATACGATATATGTTTGCTTATTTTTTTCATAATTACTTTTTTGGTTTTAATCCTATTGGCTCAGTAGGAGATAAAATAATTTTATAATATTGAAGAATATTTTCTGTAACCTTGTCAACATTTTCTGTTTCGTCCGGGTATATAATAAACTCTGTCATAAGCATATTTATCCCTTCTCCAAAACCAAAATTAATAGGCGCGCTTAAAGCATTTTTTATTTGATATAAATTTAAGTTTTTTAGTGGGCTGGGGAATGGTCCAAACTTGTCTATTTCTGCAACAACTTTTGTTCCATTTTGAAAAATAGGCTCTCTTAAAAGCGCTTGTAATCTATCTAAGGGCAGCCAGCTTATTATTGGTTGAGTAATTCTACCAGCATTGTATAAAAGACTATTGCCGCCCTCAACTTCTTCTTGGTCGTTAGAGTAAGCACCTACATTGTAAGTTCTTAAATTATCTCTTTCGGGTCTTAAAAAAGTTGTTAATTCTATTTTATTTCCAGTATCAAATTTTATTGCTGGTAATCTATTTACAGAAAAGGCATTGCCATCTTTTACAAGGAATGGAGCAAATGGCTCAAGAGCAACTAAAGTTTGGTCTGTTCCAGCCTGGTCGTACCATTTAACAACCCTTAATGTTTTACCTAGTGTTTCAAGGTATATTCTGTCTCCAACTTGTGTTTCTAGTAAATCAAAAGTTTTTTCTCCATTTGAAACTTGTACTACAGCTTGCTCTGAATTGCTTGTAAGGTTTCTAAGTGAGTAAGCGCTTATAGGCTCTCCAAACTTTTCAACAAAAGATTGCTCCCTTGGGTCTCCGCAATTTGCATAAGGTTTATAAACTAAGCCCCAGTTTATGTTGTTATCACATACTCCGGAGCCCCACCAGCTTTTTAAATATATCTCGTTTGCCATTACTTTTTTCTTTTTTTAATCCTCTTTAAAAAGATTTTTAACTTTTCAATATTTTTTGCCTTTGCTTTATAACTCATATAACCCAGCCATTAAAAGTAGCCTCATAAGAAGGATAAATGTCGTCGTTAACGTTGCTAGTGTACTCCGGATAGGTTGATTGATTAAAACACATAAAGTCTATAAATCTTCTAGAGTACCATTCTGCATTCGTCCTGGCTTTTTCAACTAAATAGTCAACCTCATTTTTATCTACGCTTTGAGAATTTTCCGCGGTATGTTTGTACAATCCGCCGTTCTTTAATTGATATGCGCTAAATGGATAGTAATTGCTCTGAGCGTACCATATTAGCATACTTACAATATAGTCGTCAAGAATAATTTTCCACCTTGCATTCGCTGGTAAATTAATTCCAGCTACTATAGCAGCGGTTAAACCCTCATACATTTGAGTTCCAATAATTTGCTGTATATCAATTTCTTGCGCTATCTTAATGAACTGAATGAACTTGTCAGTATCCACATTTCCGTCAATAATTGAGTTTCTAACTAAATCTGTTCTATTTATAAATAATACTGTAGCCATATTTTTTTTATTTTACGCCGGGATAATGTCCCTGGTTTGGCATATTAACTGGTGCAATTTCCGATTGCTTTGTTCCCCTAGGGCTTTTTATATAACTAGCTGGGATTGATCTTGTTTTTTTATAGTCGCTTAAATCATCAGACGGTTTAGTATTGCTTTTAAGGCGGTATAAGGCACGCACCCATTTATGTCGACAATACACTCCACCTTTGAATTTAAACAGATCGTAGGGCCTCCCTTTATGCCCTAGCCTTTCGTTCACACCCTCTCTAGAAGCTGCGTCAATTCCCTCTAATCTATATACAACTCCAGCGCTTGAAAGTTGCATCATATTTTTACAAAAATCCCTTGACTTATTATTGCCTTTCATTTGCTTTGTTGAGCCAACCGCGTATTTATATCTAATCTTATAATTTTTACTATCTAAATAACTAAAGCCGCTGGGTTTAGAAGTTATCTCATCAGCAAATTTTCTAAATAAAGATTTTTTTTCTTTTATACATAATGTGGCCCAATCCTCGTCGCTTATATCTATGTCCGTATCAAGTTCGTCAACTAACTCCCATTGATCGGAAATATTTTCTCCCTTTAAATTTTCTAAAATAGCAAGGCCCATCTCATCAGACAAAAATTCCTTTTCTAAAGGCACGCAATTTGGCACTTCCTTTCCGTCTTTTGTTTTTGTACCTATTTGTTCGTAACCATCCCAGCAAGGCGCTTTTAGTTCTTCGTGAGATACACAAGGCATATAATAAACAACCCCCTCAACTTCGTGTTCGTGCGATCCGCCACAACCCATTTCGTCAGCAACCTTTTCGGCTTCCTCTTTTGTTTTGTATGCTTGTTTTCCATCAATCATTTTAAGATTAATTTTTGACATCTCAACCCCGGTTTCTTCCTCTATTGTTTCTGCATCTTGTAAACTTCTGTCAACCTCTGTAAATTCTAACGGCTGTAAAGTTGTAAAGTAAAGGTTTAAGCTAATATCATTGTAAGCTAGTATTTGATCAAAGCTATCAATCAAAAGTTCTTGAAATGGTCTTATAACCGTATTATCCATAAGCAAGCTGGCTGTTTTTATTTCGTCAGCATTATTACCTAGACCGGAGCCATCTTTAATTCCTAATAACATAGGAGAGACAATTCTGTGGGCTACCATTATTTTTGAAGTGCTTTCTTCGCTTAGAAATTGATATTGGTTGTGCGCATCGCTTAATTGTACCGGCGTTATTTCTGCCTGGCTTTCCTTGTTGTCGTTAAAAGCTAAAATAAATTTCCCAGCATTGCTAGTTCCGGAGAATTTTTGTGCAATTTTTGTTTCTATTAAGTTACGTTCTTGCTGGTTTGGAGTTCCATTATTGAAATTTATCAACATTGATGGACTGAGGCCATTTAGGATATTGTTGAGGTGGTAATTTGATACTTCTTCTTCCAATTCTGCATATTGCAATCCTCCCTGGTAATCGACTGGAGAATAATAGTAGAAACCACTTTTATAAGGTTTAATATAATAAATTTCTATGCCCTCTTTTGACATACCAAAGGCCGGTATTCTTAAAGGCTCATCTGTTCTTTTTATATTGGCCCAATCATTATAGTAAAAGTATGCCGGTACATTACCATCTTCGTCACATTTTTCGGCTCTTAAAGTTTCTATAGGCATATGTTCTAGTTGAACAATTTTGCTTCTATCCTTAGAATAAATTACCTGGATAGCAGCCTGGCCCATAAGTTTAAGATCATAGCAGCATCTTCTAACAACATCTTTTCTAAACAAAGAAACCATTTGCGCATACTCATTAGGTTTTTTGCTGCTATCCGTAGCGTTTAGCCCTTTGCCATAAATTGCCTGGCTTATTCCGTTTATTGCCGCGTTATTTGTAGGGCTGCCATTATAGCGATCTATCAAGTACTGGAAATAATTATTGTCAATTCCGTATTCAATCCAATCCGAGCCGTTAACTTCCTTTACTTCGGGGCTGGTGTAAGTACTCAAATTAACAAAGCCAAACTCTGAAACTTTTGTTTTGCTAAATTGCCCCTTGCTATTTCTTTTTTTCATATTACAATATAGTCATTATTAAAACCATCATACTCTTGAAATTGGCCTTTATTTAATTTGTAAAAATCATTGTTAACTTGTATATCATCTTGTTGATTAGTGCAAAATATTCTATCCTTGAACATTACTACTTCTTCTGTATCATCTTCATAAATAGTTAAATCGTAAAAATGGCCCTCTACTAAATTTGTATAAGTAGAATTATACACTTGAAAAGTATCATTGTTAATATCAATATTTCCAACACCAGCAACCCGAGGTACTAAGGTATATTTTACAATAACGTTTGTGCTATCATCTCTTATAGTCATAAAAGCGCTAGTAACGTATTTCCTGGGTATGCAAATAAATCTATTGCTGGCTTGTGGCTTAAATATAATCATATATATATATAACGAAATAAAAATGGTTATTTGTAAAAACAAAAAAAAAGCCCCTGGTTAAAGGAGCTTTTTAATATAATATAATTAAACTTTAGTTTGGCGTTATTTGCGTAACTGAAGCAGATGGCCCGGCGCTTAAAAACAGCGGAGCCGTTTCTTCCATTCCCTCAAAAACAAGCGTGAAGCCACTCAAGTCTCCCGCGGCTGCTCCGGTTACAATTGTTCCCCCAGTTACTTCCATTCCATTTTCTAAACCACATAAGAAAAAGTTTCCATAGTAGTCTTCGACAATTACATTAGGCCTTGCAACTGCGATTGTTTGCAACGCTGCTTGTGTACAAGCATCAAGATATGTAAGGGTTAAATTTAATGTTTGGGTATAAAAAGTCGTTCCGTTTTCTCTAGAAGAAGTCACGGTTGTATCAAGGCTTGAATTACCCTTTACATTAAACAAATACCAATCGAAACCAACATTCTGCGTCATAGAATATTCGCAAGTTGCTAAATCTTGAATGACAGAACTTACCGCTCCAAAGTTTGCTATATATATATTCTTAATTCCGCCAAAGGCGCTTTTACAAGGTAGTTTTCTACCAGTAGTCAATAGACAAGGCATATTTTTTTGTTTTATAAAAAAGGGGTAAGTAGATAAACCACTTACCCCCTTATTGATTAATTAATTAATTTTAAGCGTATTCAACTAAATCCGAAGCAATACCAAATTGAACGGCAGAAGTAAATCTCATTACCATTCTCACATTATTACTAGCGTCAAGGTCTCCCATATCCAAAACTTTGACCTCTTGAGTTGAGTTAAGAAGTCCAGTTCCGAAATACAAGTTGCTACGTTGTGCTACATACATTTTATTTGGAGACATTCCTGGGCATACAAATATTTTTACGCCGTTGACTGTAAGACTGCCGTTATTCCACCACTGGGTTCCCATATTCGAAACACCATTTGCACCTAGTCCATTTGCTGCAAAACCTCCTAGGGCTTGTACATATAATTTAGCTGCTTCTTGTCCTACATAAAGGAATAAATCTTCTTTACCATATAAAGCGGCTGGAATTGCATCAACTACCTTTGATAACTCAAGAATAATATTAGCGGCTGTTAAACCACCAGCTACGGCTGCTACTTGTTGAGCGGCTGGAATATCTCCGGCTGCGGCTGCGGCTGCAATTAGTTTTTCAAAACCATCAAAAGAATTTACTAAAGCGGCTGCTTTATCCCCTCTCCAAATATTCTGCTCTGTATTTTGCGCGACCTCTGAAGCGACGTGAGCAATTAAAAAATCTGAAAATTTTGGCGGCAAAGTTTGTCCTAAACCATATCCCATAGATTGAGCTTCCCAGTCATTTACAAAATCATACTTACATAATTGTAGGTTAATTTGTAACTCCTCGGGAGTCAATATTCTCTCTGTCAATGTGATAGTTGACGTTGGATCAAAATCACAAGTTGCTGGTTTTACCAGGGCATCTGTAGCCAACTTTTTGATAACTTCCTTAAATGCGATATTTGCCTTTACAGTTATTCCGCCATCATCAATAGTTGATGCCGAAAGCAATGCCGCCGCGATATACTCTCCGGCGAATTCTCCGGCATAAGTCGTCGTTATATTAGTAGTTGTTCCGGCTAAATTTACGTTTCTTTTTTTCATTTTATTTGTTTAATTTGTTTAATACTCGATCAAGTGTTGTGTTAAATTTTCCTTTTGCAAATTCCACTTGTCTTTTTTGTGGGGTTTTTGCTTGTGGATTGTGTTTTATTGGTTTTCTTGAAGCAGACATTTCCTCTTTTTTCTTTTCTTCTTCTGCCTTGTCTTCGTACTTTTTAATCTCTCCAAACTTCTTTTTTAGTTCTTCAATCTCAGATTTTACTTCCTCAATAACTGGGGCTATTACCTCAACCACCGCTTCTATAATTGCTTCAACCTCTGTAGCAACCATTTCCGGCACTTCTGTTTCGATTGTTTCCTCAAGGTCTTCCGTTTCCTCTTTCGCCGGGACATCATCAGATACAGCGCGTACATCAGCAATAACACCTTCTTCTTCAACAACCACTAAACGGCCATCTTCTAAAAGATATTCTCCAACTGGCATAGCCACCTTCTCATCGTCAGTTACGATAAAAATTTCACTTCCTTTTTCAAAACTCTCAGCCGTTACCAGCGTTCCGTTTTCTAACTTTTGATCCTCAAGTTTTACCTCAATTTTTAAAAGTGTTCTAATTTGATTTAACATTTTTGTTTTTTCCATACTATATATATAACGATTATTAATTTAAAATTTGCGTTTTCAATTTGTTCTTGTTATTACACCGATACCCTGGGCTTGCATAGAGCCATCGCAGCACTCGCTAGAATATGTTGCTGTTTCCCAACATAAACAACCCCGGCCACCACCACTAGGAGAGGTCCTACTAGGTATAAAAGTTTTGTTATTTTTATTATTCCCTTGCATTTAGTTTCCGAAATAGGTATTAAATTCTCTTTCGTTTTCTTTATACTGGTCGTCACTCTCTTTCATATAATTTATTGCTTCCATATGCCTGTCATATGCTGGGTACACATCATCTGCTTCTAAACCTAGTTCTTCTGCTTTTTCTTTTATTTCGTTTAGTTTTTCAATATCTCCCGACACATCATCAAACCTCATAACGGCGCTTGCATTAAATTTATACTCATCATTTAATTCCATAAAGGCTTGACGGGCTGCTTCGAATTTTTCATCGTGCCATTCATAAGCTAAATAGGATAATAAGCCGCTTTGATCGTCAATATAGTCTGCATCATACTCTAAGTTATCAATCAATCCTAGTGCTATTTTATGCGCTCTAAGGTTTGTTTTTTTGTTTGGTAGTTTGCTATAAACTTTTTTTAAATTTGTTTTCATTTTATATTTGGTTTAATTTTGAATATGCTTCTTTTATTTTTTCCAAAGCTTCTTCATAAATGTTAAAAGAATTTTCAAATTGGTTTAATTCGCTAGGATTTACGCCCAATTCATTTGCCAAATCTTCGGCTTCAATAAGCTTTTGTTCTAACTTGTATGACTCATCGCTTAAATCTTGCAAGTCTACTTCTAAACTATTTTTGAAACTATCAATTTCGCTTTGTAGTCTTTCAAGTTCTTCAAAGTCAATTTCTACATTTTGTAAAAATACACTTACACTTGATGCAACACTTGTTAATTCAGAAACTACGTTTAACTCTACTTTTTTAGATTTTAAGTTTACTTTTTTGTTTGGTAATTTAGAATATACCTTGCTTAAATTTGTTTCCATTATTTTATTATTTGTTTAATTTGGTTTAATAATTGTTCAGCCATTTGTTCTTCTATAGCCTCTTTTGGTGCTTCCATTTTATCCGCAAAATAGCCCTCTATCGAAAAACCTTTTACTTTTTTTGTCTTTACAAATTCATTCCAAACTTTATCGTTTTGAACTTTGACACTCCCCATCCACGTTCCCACTGGAACATCTAAACCATAAACCGCGCTTTTATCTTTGGCTTTATCTTCTACCAGCCAGCTTTCGACTAACGTTAAACCATTTAAGGCCCTGGCGTGTTCTAAGGTTGAGTTACTTTGATTGCCATTCTGTAAAAACATTTGCGAGGCTTTTTCTATTGTTTCTTTTGAAAAGTATATATAATATTCTCCCTCGCTACCATTCCTATAAATAGGCTTATTTGGAATAAGCAAAGGCCCCATAAGTATTTTTTTTTCGCTGCTAACTTCTGCAAGTTTTACCTCCTGGTTTTTTAAAGCCACAAAGTCGCTTTCGATCGCTGGGTTTTCGACTATAGAGATTGCCTCAACTCCAGCCTCAAAATCTTCCTCATCTAAAATAAGTTCTATTATCCTCATAAATATATAACGTATTTAATTTTTAATTTTGCATTTATATACTTGAGCCTTCTATAATGTTTCTGTCTAATTCTTGGGCCGTTGTAACATCATTAGAAACGACATATGCCCTTGCTGGCCTTTGTGATTGACCGCCTATAGCATCTGCTAATTGGTCTGTTTCGCTTGCACCAACTACGTTAAAAGCTGGCGGTTGCCCTCCGCCACCAGCGCCGCCACCGCCGCCACCAGCACTACCTACTCCACTATCAAAAGTTGTCCTTGCAATAGCTGCAATACTTGCTGCTCCCGAACTTAAAGCTAAAGCTAAAGAGGCTATTCCTATTGGGTTTGGAACAAGCCCTATAGCGACTGGCGCTTGCGCTAAACTTGAAATTACTGACTGAGATGCGTTTACTACAGCCATAGCTAAATTCATTTTCTTTTGCTCTTTAAATTGTCTTCTTGCTCTTTTTTCTTTTGAGGCCTCGTCTTGAGCGCCCTCTTGATTTTCTCTTTTATGCCTTGCGCTTTGCATATCTGCAATTATGCCTAAAGCCTGGGCCGCCATATCTGCTATTTTAGCATAAAGGTCGAATTTTCTTTTTCTTTCTTCCTCATCATCTTTTATATCTTGAGCATCTTTTTCGGCTTTAAGTACTTTGGCCTCATCAGCGTATTTCTTTTTTATGGCAGCTAATTCCGCTGCTTGTGCCTCTGTTAAAACCGCTGTATCCTCTCCGTACTTTTTAGCAGCCTCTATAAGAGC
>Ga0209634_1000597_pt1 | contig 28029 bp, 28 predicted proteins | sample LinPmetageLP40_FD_184043 | JGI IMG/M metagenome (GOLD analysis project Ga0209634, IMG submission 184043) | Marine viral communities from the Pacific Ocean - LP-40 (SPAdes) (version 2) | ecosystem: Environmental > Aquatic > Marine > Oceanic | place: Pacific Ocean | collected 2010-08-26 | reverse complement strand
AGCGGCCTGCGGCGTCGAGCCGGTCGAGCAGGCGCGGCAGTTCGGCCACCACGCTCTTGCGGTTCATCGCCGACAGCAGGTCCACGCTCTCGCTGACCGAAGGCGGATCGGGTTCGCGATCGGGCGAGGGCCACAGCAGGCTGGCGGTTTCGGCGGTATCGCCCACGAAATCGCGGCTGAGCGTCCACAGGACCGGATCGACCCGGTCCTTGAGCAGATTGCGGATGGTCGAGCTCTTGACCGCGGGAAAGTTCAGTCCGTCGGCCAGCGCGGCGAGCGCCCAGCCGCGATCGGGATCGGGCGTCGCGCGCAGATATTCGGCGATCAGCCGCAGCTTCTCGTTGCGGCTGCGCGTATAGACCAGCGCGTCGATCAGGGCGGCGAACTCTTCCATGCTATGTCCGGCGGCGGGCGATGGAGGCGGGAAGCAAATCAGTCATCCTCGTCCTCATAGCCGACCAGCGCGAGCGCCCGGGCACGGCGCTGGTGCAGCTGGCACCAGCGCAGCAGCGCATCTTCGCGGCCATGCGTGATCCAGTTTTCCTGCGCGTCGACTTCCTCGATCGTGCGCGTCAGTTCGCCCCAGTCGGCGTGGTCGGAAATGACCAGCGGCAGTTCGACATTGCGTTGCCGTGCGCGCTGGCGCACGCGCATCCACCCGCTCGCCATGGCGGTGATCGGTTCGGGAAGTCGGCGGCTCCAGCGGTCGTTGAGCGCCGAGGGCGGGCAGACCACGACATGCCCGCGCATGTCCTCCTTGCTGTGATCGGCCACCAGCCGCAATTCACCCAGATCGACCCCGTGTTCCTCGTACAGGCGGCACATCTTCTCCATCGCCCCGTGCAGATAGATCGGCTGGCGATGCCCCGCGGCGCGAAGTTCGGCGATCACGCGCTGCGCCTTGCCCAGCGCATAGGCGCCCACCAGCACGCAGCGGTCGGGATGCGCGGCCAGCCGGTCGAGCAGCTTGGCCATCTCCTCGGCGATCGGCGGGTGGCAGAACACCGGCAGGCCGAAGGTCGCTTCGGTGATGAAGATATCGCACGGGGCAACTTCGAATGCGGGGCAGGTGGGGTCGGCGCGGCGCTTGTAATCGCCGGTGACGATTACCCGCTCGCCCGCGTGTTCGAGCAGGATCTGCGCGCTGCCGAGCACGTGGCCGGCGGGGATATAGGTCGCATCAACGCCGCCCTGCAGTCGGATCGTTTCGCCGTACTCGACCGGCACCGCTTTATGCGGGATCTCGCCGGCGTCGTCCTCGGCCCCGGTGCGATAGCGCAATTCCATGATCGCCAGCGTCTCGGGCGTGGCGACCGTCTGGCCATGCCCGCCGCGCGCATGGTCGGCATGGCCATGCGTCACCAGCGCCTTGTCCACGGCCCGGCTGGGATCGACCCAGCAATCGGCGGGGACGACATGGATGCCCCACGGCTCGGGCTTGATCCAGGAGAAGGGGGCAGCACTCATCTCCGACTCAAACGAAAAGGGCGCCGACCGTTCCCGGTGGCGCCCTTTCATGTGATGCGAAATGCCCCGTCAGCTGTTGCCGCCGTTTTCCTCGCTGGCATCGGCTTCGGGCTTCTTGTTGCCCGCCGCCTTCTTTTTTGCCGCCGGTTTGCGCTTGGTACGGGGCGGGGCGGGGGTGAGTTCGAAGGCCGGTTTGCCGTCCTTCATCGTCACCGAAACTTCGCCGCCGTCGGCCAGCTTGCCGAACAACAGTTCCTCGGCCAGCGGTTGCTTGATCCGATCCTGGATCAAGCGGCCCATCGGGCGCGCGCCGAACAGGCGGTCGTAGCCCTTGTCGGCCAGCCATGCGCGGGCTTCCTTGTCGAACTGGATGTCGACATTCTGTTCGGCCAGCTGCAGTTCGAGCTGGAGGATGAACTTGTCGACGACACGCGCGACGGTGTCCTTGCCGAGATAGCCGAACGGCACGATCGCATCGAGCCGGTTGCGGAATTCGGGCGTGAACATCCGCTTGACCGCTTCCTCGCTCGCATCCTCCTTGGACACGTCACCGAAACCGATGCCCTGGCTGGCCATGTCGGCCGCGCCGGCATTGGTGGTCATGATCAGCACGACATTACGGAAATCGACCGTCTTGCCGTGATGGTCGGTCAACCGGCCGTTATCCATCACCTGCAGCAGGATGTTGAACAGGTCGGGATGCGCCTTCTCGATCTCGTCGAGCAGCAGCACGCTGTGCGGATTCTGGTCAACCGCATCGGTCAGCAGGCCGCCCTGGTCGTAACCGACATAGCCCGGGGGCGCGCCGATCAGCCGGCTGACGCTGTGGCGTTCCATGTATTCGGACATGTCGAAGCGCTTGAGTTCGATCCCCATGATGCTGGCGAGCTGACGCGCGACTTCGGTCTTGCCGACCCCGGTCGGGCCGCTGAACAGGAAACTGCCGATCGGCTTGTCCGGATCGCGCAGGCCCGCGCGGCTGAGCTTCATCGCAGTCGCCAGCTTCTTGACGGCCGCATCCTGCCCGAAGACCACGTGCTTGAGATCGCGTTCGAGGTTCTCGAGCGCTTTCTTGTCGTCCTTGCTTACCGATTTGGGCGGAATCCGCGCCATCGTCGCAATCACCGCCTCGATCTCGCGCGCAGTGATCTTCTTCTTGCGGCGGCTGGGTGGGACCAGCATCTGCATCGCCCCGACTTCGTCGATCACGTCGATCGCCTTGTCGGGCAGCTTGCGGTCGTTGATGTAGCGGGCCGACAGCTCGACCGCGGTCTTCAGCGCATCGGCGGTATAGGTAACCTTGTGATGGTCCTGGAAGGCGGTCTTCAACCCCTTGAGGATCTTTACAGTGTCCTCGATGGTGGGTTCGTTCACATCGATTTTCTGGAACCGCCGCAACAGCGCGCGATCCTTCTCGAAGTGGTTGCGGAATTCCTTGTAAGTGGTCGAACCGATGCAGCGGATGGCGCCGCTCGACAGCGCGGGCTTAAGGAGGTTGGACGCATCCATCGCCCCGCCGCTGGTCGCCCCGGCACCGATCACCGTGTGGATTTCGTCGATGAACAGGATTGCTTCGGGCATGCCTTCGAGTTCGGTGACCACCTGCTTGAGCCGTTCCTCGAAATCGCCGCGATAGCGCGTGCCGGCCAGCAGCGCGCCCATGTCGAGCGAATAGATCACTGCTTCCTGCAGCACTTCGGGAACGTCGCCCTCGACGATCTTGCGCGCCAGCCCTTCGGCAATGGCGGTCTTTCCAACGCCGGGATCACCCACGTAGAGCGGGTTGTTCTTGCTGCGGCGGCACAGGATCTGGACCGTGCGATCGACTTCGGGCCCGCGGCCGATCAGCGGATCGATGCGTCCGTCCTCGGCCTTCTTGTTCAGATTGACCGTGAACTGGTCCAGCGCGGTTTCCTTCTTGCCCTTGTCGCCCGCCTTGTCGTCACCCTGCGCCTCGCCGCTTTCGGCGCCTTCGGGTGATCGGCTTTCGACCGGCTTGCCGCCCTTGCCGATACCGTGGCTGATGAAACTGACGGCGTCGAGGCGGCTCATGTCCTGTTGCTGCAGGAAATAGACCGCGTAGCTGTCACGCTCGGAAAACAGCGCAACCAGCACGTTCGCGCCGGTCACCGTGTCCTTGCCCGACGACTGGACGTGGAGGATGGCGCGCTGGATCACGCGCTGGAACCCTGCAGTCGGCTGCGGATCGGCGCTCTCGTCCGACTGCAGCGACTGGTATTCCTGTTCGAGATATTGCTTCACCACCGCGGTAAGCTCGGCCAGGTCGACGCCGCAGGCCGCCATGACCTGCGCCGCATCCTCGTCGTCGATCAACGACAGCAGCAGGTGCTCGAGCGTGGCATATTCGTGCCGGCGCTCGCCCGCGTCGGTGAGCGCGGCGTGAAGGGTCTTCTCGAGATTGGCGGCGAAGCTGGGCATTCAGATATCTTTCTCGTGGGACTTGCGCGAAGCGGACATTAGACAGCCTATGCGGCGAAAGTTAGCCAAAGCTGTATGCGGGCGTGATATGGGTACGGAACCCGGCTTTTTCAGCCCCGGCACCGGCAACTATTCCTTCGCCCCGAACAACGCTTCGGCCGCGTCGCGATGCGCGGCTGCGGCCTGCCGGTGTTTCTCGACCCGGGCGATCTCCGCCTCGAGCAGGGCAATGCGGGCGGCGAGCTCGCTTTGCGAATAGGGGGCCAGGTCCTCGCCAGCCAACTGGCTGGCGGCGTCGCCTCGCGGGCGTGGACTCGCGTCATCTTCCATTGACAGCAATGTCGCAATTCTGGGTGGTTGCTGTCAACGGTAACGCGAGGTATTGCGCGGCGGGCGTGCCGGGGGAAAGCGCGCAGCAACCGATCTAGAGGGGGTCCGCGAGTGGCAGCCAATTTGCCCGAGACGATGACGGCGATGGGATTCGACGAGGCCGGGGGGCCCGAAGTGCTCCGTCCGGAAACGCTGCCCGTGCCGGTGCCCGGCGCCAACCAGATCCTGATCCGGGTCGCCTATGCCGGGGTCAACCGCCCCGACGTTATCCAGCGGCAGGGCTTCTATCCGCCGCCGCCGGGCGCCTCGCCGATTCCCGGGCTCGAGGTGTCGGGTACGGTGGTGGCAACCGGCCCCGGTGTCGGACCCGAGGTGCAGGGTCGCCGCGTCTGCGCGCTGGTGTCCGGCGGCGGCTATGCCGAATATTGCCTGGCGCATGTCGCACACAGCCTGCGCCTGCCCGACGAGATGGCGTTCGATACGGCGGCGGCCATTCCCGAAACGCTGTTCACCGTGTGGCACAATGTGTTCGAGCGCGGCTGGGCCAGCGACGGCGAAACGCTGCTGGTGCATGGCGGGACCAGCGGCATCGGGACCATGGCGATCCAGCTCGCCAAGGCCTTCGAGATGAAGGTGATCTCGACCGCGGGAAGCGACGATAAGTGCGCGGCCATCCGCGAACTCGGCGCCGATCTGGCGATCAATTACAAGACCCAGGACTTCGTCGAGGAGGTCAAGCGCTTCACCGATGGCGAAGGCGTCGATGTCGTGCTCGACATGGTCTCGGGCGATTATGTTGCACGCAACATGGAATGCCTCGCCGAAGATGGCCGTCACGTCACGATCGCCGTGCTTGGCGGGCTGAAGGCGGAAATCAACATGGCCACCGTGATGCGCAAGCGGCTGTCGCTGACCGGATCGACGTTGCGGCCGCGGTCGGACGAATTCAAGGCGCTGATCGCCGACGAGATCTATCATCATGCCTGGCCGCTGTTCGAAGAACGGGCGGTCGCCCCGGTGATGGACCAGACCTTCCCGCTTGCCGAAGCCGGCGCGGCGCATGCGCGGATGGAAGAAGGCGCGCATATCGGCAAGATCGTGCTCGAGGTGTTCGGCGACTGAGGCGGGTTGCTACCTGACCGACCGGGCGGAGACCTTTTGGCGCTTGCCGTAAGGCCCCCGGACGACTCGGGATTGTCGCAATGTCGCCTATCGGTAACTCCACTGTGAATCGCCCGTAACAAACATGTGCCAGGACTAGGGCCGTAACCCATCAGGGGGTCCGGCCCATGAACGATCTGCCCAATCATTTCGACGCCGCGCACAAGGTTGCGAATTTCCCTTCGATCAAGCCCCGCGTGCCCGAACGCAGGCTCGAAGAGCGACGCACCTATCGCACGATCTGGATCAGCGACGTGCATCTCGGCACCAAGGGCTGCAATCACGAACTGCTGATCGACTTCCTCGACCATACCGACAGCGACACCATGTATCTGGTCGGCGACATCATCGACGGCTGGCGGCTGAAGAAGAAGGTCTACTGGCCGCCCGAACACAGCGATATTGTCTGGCGCATCCTCAAGCGTGCCAAGCGCGGCACGCGGATCATCTATATCCCGGGCAATCACGACGAGATGGTCCGCCCGTTCAGCGGCATGAATTTCGGCGGAGTGGAAATCATGCGCGCCGCGTTCCACGACACCGCGGACGGGCGCCGGCTGATGGTCCTGCATGGCGACGAATTCGACACCATCATGCTGGCGCACCGCTGGCTCGCCTTCGTCGGCGACGCGCTCTATCACGTCATGATGAAGCTCAACAATTGGGTGGCCGCCGCGCGCAAGCGGTTGGGCCTGCCCTATTGGTCGATCTCGAAAGCGGCTAAGAACAAGGTCAAGAACGCGGTCGAGTTCATTTCGAAATACGAGGAAGTGGTCGCCCGCGCGGCGGCGGAGCGCGGCGTCGACGGCGTGGTCTGCGGTCATATCCACACCGCCGAGTTCCGCAGTTTCGAATATGGCGGCAAGCGCGTCGAATATTGGAACGACGGCGATTGGGTCGAAGGGTGCAATGCGCTGGTCGAACATGCCGACGGCCGCATGGAAATCCTCCACTGGCCTGACGAAGTCGCGCGGCGCAACCGCTGCGAAAGTGACGTCACGCCGTCAGTGCCGGAGGCCGCGTGACCGTGCAACTCGCTGCCGCCGGCACTCGTGCGGCCTGCCCGGCTGCCGCGCCACAGCGTATCGCGATCGTCACCGATGCCTGGCTGCCGCAGATGAACGGCGTGGTGCGCACGCTCACCACGACCTGCGACCATTTGCGCGCACAGGGGCACGAGGTGCTGGTGATCTCGCCCGACCAGTTCAGCAGCGTGGCCTGCCCGACCTATCCCGAAATCCGGCTGGCGCTGGCATTGCCGGGCGTGGTCGGCGAAAGACTGCGCACCTTTGCCCCCGAAGCGATCCATATCGCCACCGAGGGGCCACTGGGCATGGCCGCACGCGGCTATTGCACGCGCCGGGGCATCCGCTTCACCACCGCCTATCACACGCAATTTCCGGATTACCTCGCCAGTCGGACGCACCTGCCCGCGCAGTGGTTCTGGCGGTATATCGAGTGGTTCCATCGCCCCGCGCGGCGCGTGCTGGTCGCGACCGAGAGCATCAGCGCGGAATTGCGCGCGCACGGCCTGCCGCAGCTGCATCGCTGGAGCCGGGGCGTCGATCTGGCCTGTTTCACGCCCGATGCGCCGCCGCCACCCGAATTCGCCGACCTGCCGCGCCCGATCCAGCTCTATGTCGGCCGGGTGGCGGTGGAAAAGAACATCGGCGCCTTCCTCGCCAATGGCTATCCCGGCAGCAAGGTCGTGGTGGGGGACGGCCCGGCGCTCGAAACGCTCAGGGCGGATCACCCCGAGGTGCACTTCCTCGGTCGCCGCACGGGACGCGGCCTTGCCGGATGCTACGCCGGGGCGGATGTCTTCATCTTCCCCAGCAGGACCGACACCTTCGGCCTGGTGATGATCGAAGCGCTGGCCTGCGGCACGCCCGTCGCCGCCTTTCCCGTTCCGGGACCGCGCGATATCGTCACCGAACAGGTCGGTGCGCTGAGCGAAAACCTCGACCGCGCGATCGCCGCGGCGCTGTTCTGCGACCGCAAGAGCTGCGCCGACTATGGCGCGGGCTTCAGCTGGAGTGCGGCGACGGGCCAGTTCCTCGCCGGGCTGGCTGCACTCGAGCCGGAGGCATTGCCGAGCGCCTGAGGCTTTCGCTTGTACAATCGGGCACTCTCGCCTAGATGGGCAGGATAACGGCCGTCCCGCGAGGGGCGGCCCTTCTATTTTCGCAAGACGAGAAAAGGCATTTCCATGGCCGACCAACCCAAACCGCTGATGCCGCATGCGACCGCTACATGGCTGGTCGACAACACCGGTCTGTCGTTCGAACAGATCGCGGAATTCTGCGGCCTCCATATCCTCGAAGTGCAGGCGATGGCGGACGATCTGGCGGGCAGCAAGTATACGGGCCGCGACCCGGTGCATGCTGGCGAACTGACGCAGGAAGAGATCGAAAAGGGTCAGGCCGACGCGGAGTATCGCCTCAAGATGCAACGCGCGCCGGTGGCGGTCAGCCGGACCAAGGGCCCGCGCTACACCCCCGTATCGAAGCGGCAGGACAAGCCCGACGGCATCGCCTGGATCCTGCGCAACCACCCGGAAATTTCCGATGCGCAGATCGGCAAGCTGATCGGCACCACGCGCAACACGATCGGCGCGATCCGCGAACGCAGCCACTGGAACATCCAGAACATCCAGCCCAAGGACCCGGTTACGCTCGGCCTGTGCTCGCAGCGCGAACTCGACGCCGTGGTGGCCAAGGCGGCCAAGAACCTGCCGGTCGACGATGAAGAAGCCGCGCCGGTGGTGGCTAGCGGCAGCAGCGATCGCGAGAAGCTGATCGAGGAACTGCACGCTGAACGCGAAGCCAACGTCAAGGCCGCTGCCGAAGCCGCGCAGGAAGCCGAGGCGGCGGCATGGCTCGAAGCCAAGCGGACGAGCGAAGACGGCGGAGAGCCGGGCGATACCGGCCCCGCCTGACGCATCGGGGAAAAGCATTCGAAGGCGGGGAAAGCGTTGGCTTTTCCCGCCTTTTTACTTGCGTTTGAGACGCAATACTCCATGCTATTGACATGGATGTAAGCAAGCTACCGAACCATCATCCGGTGCCGTGGAACACCACGTTCGAACCGCTGGCGCTGCCCGCCATGTTCGCGCGGACGGTGCAGGCCCGCCCCGATGCGCCTTTGCTGTATTTTCTCGGCCGTACCTTCACCTATGGCGAACTGTTCCGCGATGCGCAGGCCTTCGCTCATGCGCTCAAGCGGCGCGGGATCGCGCCGGGCGACCGGGTCGGGCTCTTCCTGCCCAACGTCCCGAGCTATGTCGTCGCCTATTACGGGGCGATGATGGCGGGCGCGGTGGTGGTGAATTTCTCGCCGCTCTATTCGGTCGAGGAACTCGAGCAGCAGGTGGCCGATTCGGGCACCCGCCTGCTGGTTACCGTCGATGTACCCGAGCTCTACGCCACTGCGCAGAAGGTGCTGCAGGGTTCGGCGCTCAAGACGCTGGTCGTTAGCTCGCTGGCGCAGATGCTGCCGTTTGCCAAAGGGCTCGCCATGCGCGTGTTCGCGCGCAGCAAGATCGCGCGCGTCGACTATGGCGAATCGGTCCTCCGCTGGGACGAATTCCTCGAGGGCGGGCGAAAGCACGGGGGCAAGCTGCCCGAGATCGACCCGCAGGCGCTGGCCTTGCTGCAATATACCGGTGGGACGACGGGGACGCCGAAGGGCGCGATGCTCACGCATTCCAATCTGTCGATCAACGCGCAGCAGGTTGCCGGGCTCAATCCCTATGGCGACCCTTCGCACGAGGTCTTCATGGGCGCGTTGCCGTTCTTCCATGTCTTTGCCAACACGGCGCTGCTCAACCACGCGGTGGTGACGGGGGCGGCGATAGCCATGGTCCCGCGGTTCGATGCCAAACAGGTCCTCCAGACGATCGAAAAGCACGGGGCGACCGGATTTCCGGGCGTGCCGACGATGTTTCAGGCGCTGCTCGACCATCCCGACCTGGACAAGACCGATGTGTCGAGCCTGCGAGTATGCATCTCGGGCGGCGCACCGCTCCCGGCGCCCCTGCGCGAGAAGTTCGAAGCCAGGACCGGCGTACGGCTGGTTGAAGGCTACGGGCTTACCGAAAGTTCGGGTGTGATATCGACCAATCCCTACGAAGGCACACGCAAGCCGGGGACCATCGGTCAGGTTGTCATGCAGACCGAAGTGCTGCTGCTCGACAAGGAAGATCCCGGCGTCCTCGCGGCGGAAGGCGAGCCGGGCGAGCTCGCACTCCATGGTCCGCAGATCATGCAGGGCTATTGGAACCGGCCCGATGCAGCGAAGGACGTGTTCGTCGAGCATCAGGGCAAGACCTGGCTGCGCACCGGCGACGTCGCCACGCTCGACAGCGACGGCTTTCTCGAAATCGTCGATCGGATCAAGGACATGATCGCGGTGGGCGGGTTCAAGGTCTTCCCCAGCCAGGTCGAAGACGTCCTTCTCGACCATCCGGGGGTGAAGGAAGCGCTCGTGATCGGACGGCCCGATTCCTATCGCGGCGAAGCGCCGGTGGCCTATGTCACGCTCAACGCCGACGCTCAGGCGACCGGCGAGGAACTGCGCGACTGGCTCAATGCCCGCGTGGGCAAGCACGAACGTGCCGACGAAGTGGTGATCCGTGCCGATCTGCCCAAGACCATGATCGGCAAACTTGATCGCAAGGCGCTGCGCGCCGAAGTGCTCGGCTGACCATACGACAAGGCCGCCTGCGTTCGCACGCAAGCGGCCTCGTGATGTAGCAAGGGCTAGAGGTCAGCCGGCGACGGTCAGCTCGGGCTTTGCCGAGCTTGACGAAGGCGCGGTAGCCGCGCCGCTCTTGGCGTTGCGATGCGCGAAACGTCCCTCGACCTGCGCGCCCTGTTCGATCGTGAGCGCATCGTAGAAGACGTCGCCGGTAATCTTGGCGGTCTTGAGGATCACGAGTTCTCGCGCGGTGATCGATCCCTCGACGGTGCCGGCAAGCCGGGCGGTTTCTGCCTTGATCGCGCCCTTGACCGTGCTGGTTTCGCCCTGGACGAGCGCGGAGCAGGCGATATCGCCTTCGACCGCGCCATCGACATGCAAATCTGCCGAAGCGGTGATGTCGCCGGTGATCGCGAGGTCCGATCCGAGGACCGAGAAGGTGGAATTGCTCTTGCTGGCCATGCGCTCGCGTCCCTGATTACTTGGCACGGGCGGGGTTGGGGCTCCGCCGGATTTCTTCGAGAACATCAGGAGCGGTCTCCAGGAAAGTGCGCGGATTGACCGCGCGATTGTTGATACGCACCTCGAAGTGGAGATGCGGGCCGGTCGAACGGCCGGTATTGCCGATGGCCCCGATCGTCTCGCCCGCGGCGACGCGCTGGCCGACTTTCGCGTTGAAGCGCGACATATGCGCATAGCGCGTCATCAGGCCGTTGCCGTGCATGATCTCGACCGTCTTGCCATAGCCGCCCTTCCAGCCGACGAAGCTGACGCGGCCGTCCGAGGCGGCGCTGATCGGCGTACCGATCGCCCCGCGGAAGTCGAGGCCCTTGTGCATCGCCCCGCCGCCGTTGAACGGATCGCGGCGGAAACCGAAGCCGCTGGAAATCATGTCCTTATGCGCCGGCGTCACCTGCGGCACGCCCGCGAGGCCACGCTCGAGCGCATCCATGCGTGCGATCGACAGGCCGAGCCGCACGAAGCGCGGGTCGATCGAACCATCGGCTTCGGTGGCGAGGTTTTCGAACGGACCACCCATCGCGCCGCGTTCGGCGGTGCGGATCATGCTCGCAGAATCGAGCCCGAGCTTTTCGAGCGCCGCGGCAGCGCGTTGGGCGCGCCAGTCGGCATAATGCGTGAGACCTTCGACCAGTGCGAGCTGGCGTGCTTCGATACGGGCGAGTTCGGCGGCTTCGGGAAAGGCTGCACTGACCTTCTCGACCGTCTCGGCAGCCTCCGACGCGCTGTCGCTGACGCTGCTGAATGCCTTGAGGTCTTCGGGCAGCGCCTCGCCCATCGCTTCGAGGAATTCCATGCGGCGGTTGAGGTCGTCCTTCACCGCGGCGATGTCCGCGCCATAGGCATCGACGCGTTCTTCGGCCGTGGCGACGCGGGCTTCGCGGTCGCGGAGCGAAAGCCGCTCGGTTTCCGCGCGATACTGCGTCCAGCCGGCAATCGCGACCGACGCGGCACATACCACCAGCGCAGCCAGCGCCAGCGCCGCTGCCGTCATCTGGACCTTGGAGGATATGGTGATGAAGCGCACCTGCCCCTCGGATCGCATGAAGAATTCGCGATCCGGAAACCAGCTGCGCACGCGATTCGCCAAGCCAATGGTGGCGTTGCTGTTGCTCAAAACGACCCGTCCCTTATGGTCTTTTCACGTCCCACAGCCGGGCTACCAAACGATGGTTATGAAATCGAATCGCGGTTCCCACAAAATCCACGAGTCGAAGCATCGATGGGACGAGTCGTTTTTATACAATCTTTCAGGGGATCGATTTTGCTTGCCGAAACGAAGTCCAATATTCCCAAGGGCTTAGAATCTTCAGGGGTCACAGCGAGCAAGCCATTGTACAAGAACGACAAATTCCGGGGCAGAGCGCTTTGACGGGCGCGCGGCGTCGAATCGGGCTGCTCGGCGGCAGTTTCAATCCGGCCCACGGCGGACATCGCCGCATATCGCTCTACCTCTTGCGCGCGCTCGCGCTCGACGAAGTGTGGTGGCTGGTCTCGCCGGGCAATCCGCTCAAGCCCAGGACCGAAATGGCGCCGCTCGCAGCCCGCGTGCGATCGGCAATGGCGCAGGCCCGGCGTGCGCCGATCCGGGTAACCGCGATCGAGCGCGAACTGGGCACCCGCTACACCGTCGATACGCTCGGCGCGCTGACGCGGCGCTATCGCAAGAACGATTTCGTCTGGTTGATGGGATCGGACAATCTGGCGCAATTCCATCGCTGGAAGGACTGGCGCGGAATTGCTCGAACGATGCCGATTGCGGTTATCGCGCGGCCCGGCTATGATGCCTCCGCAATCGCGAGCCCCGCGATGGCCTGGCTGAGGCGCTTTTCCGTGCCGCTGTCCAGCTTTGTTGGAAGGGGCGAATGGAGCGCACCGACACTGGTGACCTTGCGTTTCGATCCCGATGAAAGGTCGGCCACGGCAATTCGCCGCGCCAATCCCGATTGGGCCTTACGCTTCACCGGACCGCCTCCAAGGGACCAACTGACGCATCGCTTGATACTGTCGGGGGAGGAAACCACCGCGCCATGATGCGCGTTGGTCCTTCCATGGCCCAAGCCTCTCAATTCAGGAGCATCGCATCCGCCTATGACACAGGCGCAATCCATCCCGGCATCCGCCGGTTCCAATCCGGCACAGGTGATCGACTTGTCTGACGCAAACCTCGACCCGCTGCTCAAGCTCGTGCTGACGCAGCTCGATGACGACCAGGCGCAGGACATTGTGACCATCGATCTCAAGGGCAAGAGCTCGATCGCCGACCATATGGTCATCGCCTCGGGCCGCTCGACCCGCCAGGTCGCTGCCATCGCGCAAAAGCTGGCCGAGAAAATCAAGCAGGCCGGTTTCGGCCCGGTGAAGCTCGAAGGGCTTCCCGCGGCCGATTGGGTGCTGCTCGACGCGGGAGATATCGTCGTCCACCTGTTCCGCCCCGAAGTGCGCAGTTTCTACAATCTCGAGCGGATGTGGGCCTTCGGCGATGCGCCGCCGGTGGCCGGGAACGCCTGACGCCAGACCGATCTTGAGCAGGGCCGGCCAACGCCCGGTTGGCCCGATCGGACCATCGCCTGCCGGAGGGGTGCGCCATTCTCTTGCATATCATCGCCCGCGGCAAGATCGCGCGCTCGCCCGAAGCGGAGCTCGTGGCGCGCTATGAAAAGCGGCTCACCTGGCCACTGCGCCTGACCGAACTGCCTGAGACGGGCGGGCGCGTTCCGGAGCCGCAAACCCCGTGCAAGACCGTGCTGCTCGACGAACGCGGGCAGGATCTGCCGTCCGAAAAGCTCGCGGTCATCCTTGAGCGTTGGCGCGACGGCGGGATGCGCGAATGCCGCTTCGTGATCGGCGCTGCCGATGGCCATGCCGATGACGATCGCCGCGCGGCCGATCTGCTGCTCGCCTTCGGCCAGGCGACGTGGCCGCATCTGCTGGCGCGCGCGATGCTGGCCGAACAGCTCTACCGCGCCACGACGATAATCGCGGGTCACCCCTATCATCGCAGCGGCTGATCGGGCAGATTGCCGCGATGCGCCGCCCCGCCGTCATCGCCGGATTGCTTGCCGCGGCCTGGCTGGGGCTGCCCGCCACCGCGCAGGCGCCTGCCCGGATCGACACCGTCGAAGACGCGCAAGCCGCGCTCGATGCCGCGCGGCAGCAGCAGCGCAACGCCCGCGCCCGCGGCGAACGGCTCGAACAGCGCGCCTCGCGGTCGCGCGAAACCGCGCAGAAGGCGCGCAGCGCCGCTGCCGCCCTGGCGGCGCGCGTCCAGCAGGCCGAAGCCGGTATCGCCGCCGCCGAAGCGCGCCTGCAACTCGCCAATAGCAAACGCCGCAAGCTGGACCGCGAACTGGCTGCCCGCCGTGCGCCCCTGGCGCATCTGGCCGGCGCGCTGCAATCGATGACGCGCAGGCCGCTATCCCTTTCGGCGCTCCAGCCCGGGTCGCTGCGCGACCTGGTCTATACGCGCGCCGTGCTCGACAGCACGATCCCGGTCGTGCGCGAGCGAACGGCGGCGCTGCGCAGCCAGCTCGACCGGGCCCGCGCGCTCGAGGCGGAGGCGCGCGCGGCGGTAAGCGATCGCCGCGACAGCGAAGCCACATTGCTGCAGCGGCGCAAGCAATTGGTGGCGTTGGCGGCGCAGGAACGGCTCAAGGCACGGCAGGCTGCCGGCGGCGCCGATCGCGAAGCGCAGCGCGCGCTGGTCCTCGCCGAACAGGCGATCGACCTCGACCAGCTGGTTGCCCGCCTCGAATCCGCCGGATCGCTGCGCAAACGGCTTGCGTTGCTGCCCGGACCGGTGGCGCGGCCGGCAAATCCCGCTGCGGCGACCATCTCCGCGACGCCGCGCCCCCAGCCCAGCGCTACCCAGCCGCCGCAGCAATACCAGCTGCCCGTGGCGGGCAGGATCAGCGCGGGCTTCGGCGAAGCGGGGGCCAGCGGCCAGCGCCAGGCGGGGATCGCACTCGACGCGCGCGGCAGCGGACAGGTGGTCGCGCCGGGTGCGGGGCGCGTGATCTTCGCCGGGCCCTATCGCGGCTTCGGCCGTATTGCGATCGTCGAACATGCCAATGGCTGGACTAGCTTGGTGACCGGGTTGGCGTCGCTCGATGTGGCAGTCGGCCAGGCGGTCGACGCGGGGTCCCCGCTCGGCCTTGCCCCGCAGCACGGCGGCGAAGTGGCGCTGGAACTGCGGCAGGATGGCGAACCGGTGAACCCGCTCGATTACCTGCGCTAGGCGCTGGTCGAAACCGGCTCGCGCGTACTTCGTAATGCTGCTCATCTGGCATTAAGCGCGCACAGGCGATAGATTGGCCTGCGCAAAGGAGTCCTCTCGCCCATGAAATTCGCCGCTCTCGCCCGTTCGGCCGCACTCGTGACCGCCGTCGCGCTGATCCCCGCGACCACAGCCAGCATGGCGCAGGTCGATGGCCGCGCGGGGGCCGAATTCTCGAAGGTCCTCGGGGTCTACCAGCGGATCAAGGCGAGCTATGTCGACCCGGTCGACGATGAAACCCTGATGCGCGGCATGATCGATGGCATGCTGGCCGCGCTCGATCCGCATTCGGGCTATCTCGACGGCAGCGATTTGCAGCGGCTCGAAACGATGATCGACGGCAATTATTCGGGCCTGGGCCTCTCGGTCGTGGCGGAAGACGGCGCGGTGAAGGTGATCTCGCCGTTCCGCGGCAGCCCGGCCGATATCGCGGGGATCAAGGCCGGCGATTTCATCACCCATCTCGATGGGCGGCTGATCGTGGGGCAGGAGCTCGACGAATCGGTCGCGCAGATGCGCGGCCGCGAGGGTACCTCGATCCAGCTTACGATCTTCCGCCCGGGCCGCGACGAACCCTTCGATCTTTCTGTGAAGCGCGGCGTGATCGAACTCGAACCGGTCACCTGGGAACTGCATGAGGGCAATATCGGCCAAATCATGGTCAATGAATTTTCCCGCGATGTCGGCAGCGATGTCTTTACAGCGTGGGAAGAAATGAAAGCGGAAGCCACCGGCCGGATCGACGGGCTGGTGCTCGATCTGCGCTCCAACCCCGGCGGCTCGCTCGACGAAGCGGTCGCGCTGTCCGATCTCTTCCTCACCGAAGGCCGCATCGTCTCGCAGCGTGGCCGCGCCCGCGGCGAGAATATCGCCTATGACGCCGAAACCGTGTTCCGCGGCGACATCGCCGGCGGCCTGCCGATGGTCGTGCTGATCGATGCTGGCTCGGCGTCGGCTTCGGAAATCGTCGCTGGTGCCCTGCAGGACCATCGCCGCGCCGTGGTGATGGGCGAACGCAGCTTCGGCAAGGGCAGCGTGCAGTCGCTGCTGCCGCTCGGCCGCGATGCGGCACTCAAGCTGACGACGGCGCGCTATTTCACGCCTTCGGGCCATTCAGTCCAGGAAGGCGGGATCGACCCCGACATCACCGTCCCGCAGCTGTCCGATCCCGATCTGGCCAAGCGCGCGCGCTTCCAGATGCGCGAATCGGATCTGCGCGGGCATCTCATCAACGAGATCGGCATCGAGGACGACGCGGTGGAGAAAGATGCGCGCGACGATCCGCGGTTCCAGCAGACCGCCGAGGAACTGGAAGAGCAGGGGATCGAAGATTTCCAGCTGCATTACGCGCTGCAGACGCTGCGCCGCACGAGCCCGATGAACATTGCCGCGCGCGCGAAATAGGCTAGGCCGCGCAGCATGTTCCTGACGCAGCACGCCCGTCTCGCCCGTCTGCTCGCGCTTGCCGTACCGGCAGCGCTGCTGGGCGGGGCGTATCTCTCGGAATACGGTTTCGGCCTGTACCCCTGCGAGATGTGCTGGTGGCAGCGCTGGCCGCATTTCGCTGCGGTCGGACTGGCGCTGCTAGCCTACACCGTGACGCCGCGGCGGCTGTGGATCTGGCTTGCGGCGGTCGCGATCGCGCTGTCGGGCGCCATCGGCCTGTTCCACGCAGGTGTCGAATACGGTTGGTGGCCGGGGATCACCTCCTGCGCGGTCATCGCCGGAGGCGGCAGCGGCAATGCGCTCGAGGACATCATGAACACGCCGCTCGTGCGGTGTGACGAGCCCGCCTGGACGCTCGCGGGGATTAGCCTGGCGGGCTACAATTTCCTCGTGTCGAGCGCGGCGGCACTGGCAATTTCCGTCCTGATGGTGAAGGATCGCAACGCATGACCAAGGTGCCCGACCATATCGCTCGCATGATCCGCGTCGACCAGGCGGGCGAATTCGGCGCCACGCGGATCTACGCCGGCCAGCTGGCGGTGATGGGTGATCGCGGCCCCGATTCGGCTGAAATCGCCGGCATGGCAGAGCAGGAAGCGGGCCACCGCGCGCAGTTCGATGCATTGATGGCGCGCCGCGGAGTCCGCCCGACCGCGCTGCAGCCGTTCTGGGACAAGGCAGGGTTCGCACTGGGCGCGGTTACGGCGCTGATCGGCCCCGAAGCCGCGATGGCCTGCACCGCGGCGGTCGAAACCGAAATCGACGATCACTATTCGCGCCAGCTCGACCGCTTGCAGGAGACCGGCGAGGATCCCGAACTCGCGGCGATGATCGAGGAATTTCGCGAGGACGAGCGCGAGCATCGCGATGCGGCGCTTGCCGCCGGTGCGGAACGTGCGCCTGCCTACCCGCTGCTGTCGGGCCTCATCCGGCTCGGCTGCCGCGCTGCGATCCGTGTTTCCGAACGTGTCTGACGGGAACCGGGACCCCCGCTTTCGCGCTTCATGACCAGTTCACTGCCCGAAGCGTCTTGTCGCTTCGCCTGCAAACGCCCGAGAGGATACCCATGTCGAAATCGCTGATAGCCATTGCCGGTCTTGCGCTTGCCCTGCCTGCCGCCGTCCATGCGCAGGACGCGGTGGACACGGGCGACGACAGTTACAACATGGTGATCGTCTACGGCGATGACGAATGCCCGCAGTCGACCGCCGACCAGATCGTCGTCTGCGCGCGCAAGGCTGAAAACGACCGCTACCGGATCCCCGAAACCCTGCGCTTCTCGCAAAGCCCGGCGAACACTTCCTGGGCCGAACGCGTGGAGCGATTCGAAATGGCAGGCGACTTCGGGATCATGTCCTGTTCGCCCACAGGTGCCGGCGGCTTTACCGGCTGCACGCAGGAAATGATCAATGCGGCCTATGCCGACAAGGCGAATGACGCGGGCGTCCGCTTTGGCGAGATCATCGCTGCAGAACGCGCCAAGCGCCTCGCCACGATCGATGAAGACGCAGCCGCCGAACAGGAACGCGTCGAAATGATCGAGCGCGAATATATGGAACGGCTCGAGCGCGAGCGCGCTGCCGAAACCGCCGGGGAAGACGCGCTTCCGCAGCCGGAAGCGGGCGCCGATCCGGAGTAGTCTATCCGCGGTTAACCATTTGCGGCTAGGGCAGTGCAATGGCCGCGCCGCGCAAGATCCTCACCGTGTTCGGGACGCGTCCCGAAGCTATAAAGCTGTTCCCGCTGGTTCACCGGCTGGCGCGGGATGACCGGTTCATTGGCCGCGTGTGCATATCAGCGCAGCACCGCGAGATGCTCGACCAGGTGCTCGATATCGCGGGCATCGTTCCCGACCACGATCTCGACTTGATGACCCCCGGACAAACGCTCGATGCTCTCACGGCGCGGGCGCTGGTGGAAATCGGCAAGGTGCTCGATCTCGAACAGCCAGACTGGGTCGTCGTCCAGGGTGATACCACTACCGTGATGGCGGGGGCGATTGCCGCCTATTATCGCAAGATACCCGTGTGCCATGTAGAAGCGGGCCTGCGCAGCGGCGACATCCACCATCCCTGGCCCGAGGAAGTGAATCGCCGCGTTGTCGGCAGTTTTGCCGCGCTGCACTGCGCGCCGACCACGACCGCCCGGGATGCATTGCTGCGTGAAAACGTGGATCCGGCGACCGTCCACGTGACGGGCAACACGGTTATCGATGCCCTGCAATGGGTCACCGCGCGCGTGGGCGACAGCCCCGCGCTGGCGGATGGGCTGCGCGCGCTGGAAGAACGTTTCGCGGGGCGGCGGATCATTGGGGTCACCAGCCACCGGCGTGAAAATTTCGGCGAGGGCATGCAAGCTATCGCCAAAGCGGTTAAGTCGATCGCCTCTCGGCAGGACGTTGCGGTTATTTTCCCCGTCCATCTCAACCCTCAGGTGCGCGCGGTGATGAAGGCCGAACTGGCCGGGCTCGACAATGTCGCGCTACTCGAGCCGCTTGATTACCCGCAGTTCGCGCGGCTGCTCGATATCAGCCACCTGATGCTCACCGACAGCGGCGGCGTACAGGAAGAGGCGCCCGCGCTGGGCAAGCCCGTGCTGGTGATGCGCGAAACCACCGAACGGCCCGAAGGCATTGCTGCCGGAACCGCCCGGCTGGTCGGAACCGATGCCGACAGGATAGTGCGCGAAACCAATCGTCTGCTCGACGACCCGGCGGCCTATGCGGCGATGGCGCAGGCGCACAACCCGTTCGGCGACGGGCATGCCGCCGAACGGATCGCCGATCTGCTCGCAGCCAGCTGACCGGCGTTACTGTTAAATTTACCGACACGCGCTACCACAACCCGCCAAAGGTTCAGGGAAACAGTTTCATGCGTGGTGATACAAAGCCCGATGTGTGCGTCATCGGTCTCGGCTATATCGGCTTGCCCACGGCGGCGATCATTGCACGCGCCGGCTGTCCGGTGCACGGCGTCGATGTGACGCAGACCGTGGTCGACACTATCAATCGCGGCGAGATCCATATCGAGGAGGTCGATCTCGACGGGCTGGTCCAAGCGGTCGTGCAGCGCGGCCTGCTCAAGGCCTCGACCGAAGTTGCGCCCGCGGATGTCTTCGTCATCGCGGTACCCACGCCGTTCGCCAAGGATGGCAACCACACCCCCGATACCTCCTATGTCATGGCCGCGGCAGAGCAGGTCGCTGCAGTCCTAAGAAAGGGCGATACGGTCATCCTGGAATCGACTTCGCCGGTCGGCACCACGGAGGCCATGCGCGATGCCATCGCCGCGCGGCGTCCCGATCTTGCACTGCCCGGGCTGACCGAGGGGCTGCCCGACGTAAGCATCGCCTATTGCCCCGAACGCGTGCTGCCCGGCCGGATCCTCGAAGAACTGACGCATAACGACCGTTCGATCGGCGGAATCACTCCGCGGTGCGCGCGCAAGGCGCTGGCGTTCTACAAACGCTTCGTGAAGGGCGAATGCGTCACCACCGATGCGCGCAGCGCCGAAATGACCAAGCTGGTCGAAAACGCCTTTCGCGACGTCAACATCGCCTTCGCGAACGAGCTTTCGATGATCGCCGACCGTCAGGGGCTCGACGTGTGGGAGGTCATCCGCCTGGCCAATCGGCACCCGCGTGTGAATATCCTCACCCCCGGGCCGGGCGTGGGCGGGCACTGCATCGCGGTCGATCCCTGGTTCATCGTCCATGGCGCGCCCGACGAGGCCAAGATCATCCGCCAGGCCCGCGATACCAACGACGCCAAGATGCACCACGTCCTGGCCCGCGCGCGGGCACTGGCCGCGGCCCATCCGGACGCGAAGATTGCCTGCCTCGGGCTCGCCTTCAAGGCCAATATCGACGACTTTCGCGAATCGCCCGCGCGCTTCGTCGCCGCATCGCTCGCCCGGGAATTCGGCGCGCGCGTGCAGGTCGTCGAACCCTATGCCGGCTCCCTGCCAGCGGAATTCGAAGGCACCGGCGCCGAACTGGTCGATATCGACACCGCGCTAGAGGAATCGGACGTACTGATCCCGCTGGTAGACCACGACGTCTTCAAGGTCATTCCGCCCGAAGAGCGGCTGGGCAAGGCGGTTTACGACACGCGCGGGATATGGCCCGACGTGGCCTGAGCCGCAGGGCAGTTCGCTAGTCGAGCGAGATATCGGGCGCGTCTTCCTGTTTCATGCCCACGACGTGGTAGCCGCCGTCTACATGGTGCGTTTCACCCGTCACGCCCGATGACAGGTCGGACAGCAGATAGAGGCCCGAGCCGCCGACATCGTCGATGGTGATATTACGCCGCAGCGGCGAATTGAGCTCGTTCCATTTGAGGATATAGCGGAAGTCGCCGATCCCGCTCGCAGCGAGCGTTTTCACCGGGCCGGCGCTGATCGCATTGACGCGGATGTTTTCCGGGCCGAGATCGTTGGCGAGATATTTCACGCTGGATTCCAGCGCCGCCTTGGCCACGCCCATCACGTTGTAATGCGGAATGACCTTCTCCGCGCCGTAATAGGTCAGCGTCAGGATCGAACCGCCCTCGGGCATCATGGCGCGTGCGCGCTTGGCCACCGCGACCAGCGAATAGGCGGAGATGTTCATCGTCATCAGGAAGTTGTCGAGGCTGGTGTCGACATATTTCCCGCGCAGTTCGCTCTTGTCCGAAAAGCCGATCGCGTGGACGACGAAGTCGATCGTCTCCCAGCGCGACTTGAGCGTATCGAAGGCGGTGTCGAGCGCATCCATGTCCGATACGTCGCATTCGATCAGGAAATCGCTGCCCACCTGTTCCGCCAGCGGGCAGACGCGCTTCTTGAGCGCTTCGCCCTGGTAGGAAAAGGCCAGTTCCGCCCCATGCTCCGCCAGTTGCCTGGCGATGCCCCATGCCAGCGACTTGTCGTTGGCGAGCCCCATGATCAGCCCGCGCTTACCTGCCATCAACCCGCTCATGCGGCATGCTCCTCTTCTTCCATTTCGCGCGCCAGGGCGGCGCGGCGGCCTTCGTCGGTTTCTTCCGTCTGGCTGAGTTCCTCTTCGGGCGTCTCGGCCAGCGCCGCATTCAGTTCCGCGCCGATAACCACCCCGAGCCCGACAAGCCAGAAAAAGAACAGGACGATCATCACGCCCGCAAGCCCGCCATAGGTCAGGTCGTAGGCGAAGAAATTGCGCAGCACTGCTGGCATGATCGTGGTCACCGCGATCCACCAGATCGTGGTGAGGAGCACCCCCGGCCACTTGGGATACCGCTTGCGCCGGTATTTCGACGGGGTCAGCGAATAGAAGATCAGGTAGAGCGAACCGAACAGGCCCAGCGACGGCACGATCCGCGACAGCCGCAGCGCCACCACGCGGTCGACCAGCTGGGGGAAATAGGCCTCGATCACCTCCTGCGCCGCGCCGATCAGGAATTGCGCGATCAGGCTGAGCAGCAAGAGAAAGACCGCGGCGAGGATCACGCCCGCGGACAGCAGCCGGTATTTCCAGAAGGCATGCGTCGCCTGCGTGCCATAGGCGCGCCGCAGAATGTCACGGATCGTTTCGATCAGGCTGCCCACGGTCCATAGCGCCACCGCCGCCCCGGCCCAGAGCAGCCAGCCGCTGCGCGCTTCGATCACGTCGCGCGCGACGGGTTCGATGACGCTGCCGACCATTGGCGGCAGCGCATAGAGGACGGCGTTGATGGTGGCCGCGCGTTCGGCTTCCTCGCCGAAGGCGGAAAACACCGCCGCGCCGAGGATGAAGAAAGGGAAGATCGCCAGCATCGACAGATAGGCCAGATTGCCCGCGTGGATGAACCCGTCGTTATAGGTGCCGATCAGCGCACGCTTGGCGACTTTCCAGGCGCGTGTTCCCGGGCCGACCTGCTGTTCGATCCGGCCGCGCAGATCGCGGGCTTCCTCGCGCCGCTTCTCGGGCGAAAGCGACTGGATTTCGCGTCGCCAGCTGTCCGGCATTTCCTTTTGCGACAAGGGCTACACCCCGAGCTTGCTCCGCGGATCGCTTTCGTCCTTCCATCCATCGAGGCGCTTGGCAAGTTCGTCGAGCGTATCGGGCAGCTGGATTTCGAGCGTTACCAGCTGGTCGCCGCGGGTGCCGGTCTTGCGGGTGAACCCCTTGCCCTTGAGGCGCAGCACGGTGCCGCCGCTGGTCCCGGGCTTGAGCGTCATCATGACCGGGCCATCGACCGTCGGGACGCGGACCTTGCCGCCGTTAACCGCCTCGTCGAGCGTGATCGGCAGGTCGAAGCGCACATCGTCATCATGGCGCTTGAAGAAACTGTGCGGGTCGATCGCGATCGTGACCAGCCCGTCGCCCGGTCCGCCGGGCCCCTGTTCGCCCTTGCCCTTCAGGCGCATCTGCGTCCCGTCCTCGACCCCGTTGGGCAGTTTCAGATCGATCGTCTTGCCGTCCGCCAACGTGATGCGCTGCGGCTTGAGCGTCGCGGCATCGATGAAGGGGACCCGCAGCCGGTATGCGACATCGGCGCCCTTCTGCGGCGCGCGTCGCTGCTGCGCCCCGCCGAAGGGGCTGCCGCCGGGTCCACCGCGCGGGCCGCGGCCGCCGAACAATCCTTCGAAGATATCGCCCAGGTCGACGTCCTCGGTGCCGAAACCCTGCATGTCTTCGGGCCGGTAGCCGCGCTGGCCGCCGCCGGGCCTGAACCCGCCGCCGCCCATGCCGGCGAAGGGATTGGCCGGATTGCCATCGGCATCGATTTCGCCGCGGTCGAACTGCGCCCGCTTGTCCTTGTCGGACAGCAGGTCATAGGCATTGGTGACCTTGCTGAAGCGTTCGGACGCTTGCGGATTGTCCTTGTTGCGGTCGGGGTGCAACTCCTTCGCCAGCGTGCGATAAGCGCTCTTGATGTCTTTCTCGGACGCATTGCGGCTGACGCCGAGCGTGGCATAGGGATCTGAAGAGTTCGTGGCCATTTGGCGTATCAGCTAGGCACTACAGCGGCACCGCGCAAGCACGCGCGGTTTCCTACGGCTGGGATCGGGGATAGGGGATCGATCATGGATACCGCAATTCTCCTGTCTGTACCGCTCTCGAAGCGCCAACGGCCCGCGCAGAATTTTGCTCCAGAACCGTGTTCCATGTGTTCCAAGTCTCCCACCCCCTAGGAAAGCCCGCATGCAGTCCGACGAAAGCGCCATCCCGCAAAGCGATCCCTTCATGCTCTTCGAAGTGTGGTACGCCGAAGCGAAGGAAAGCGAACCCAACGATCCCAATGCGATGGCGCTCGCAACCGCGTCGGAAGACGGGCTGCCCTCGGTCCGCATGGTGCTGCTGAAGGGCCACGGCCCGGACGGTTTCGTGTTCTATACCAATGCCGAAAGCCGCAAGGGCGAACAGATCCGCGCCAATATGCGTGCGGCGCTGCTGTTTCACTGGAAGAGCCTGCGCCGCCAGATTCGCATCGAAGGCCCGCTGGAGGAAGTGAGCAGCGCCGAAGCCGACGCCTATTTCCATTCGCGGCCGCGCGTCTCCCAGATCGGCTCGGCAGCCAGCGACCAGTCGCGCGCGCTGCCCGACCGGCAGGTCTATCTCGACCGGGTAACGGCGCTCGAGGAACGCTATCCCGAAGGTGACATTCCGCGCCCGCCGCACTGGACGGGTTTCCGGCTCAGCCCGCGGCGGATCGAGTTCTGGCAGGATCGCCAGTACCGGCTGCATGATCGCCGGCTGTTCGTCCGCGATGCTGCGGAAGAGGCGTGGTCCGACACGCTTCTGTACCCATGACGACCGATCGCGCCCTGCTCGCGCGGTCCGCTGCCGTCGCGTCGATCTCGGTCGCGCTGATACTGGTCGCGCTCAAGACCTGGGCTAGCTGGCGGACCGGTTCCACTGCCATGCTCGGCAGCCTGGCCGATTCGGCGCTCGATCTCGTGGCCAGCCTTGCCACGCTGACCGGCGTCTGGATCGCGTCGATGCCTGCCGACGAGGATCACCGCTTCGGCCATGGCAAGGCCGAGGCGCTCGCGGCGATCTTTCAGGTGATGCTGATCACGCTTTCGGCATTCGGCATTGCGGTGCGCGCGATCATGCAGCTGGCGGCGGGCGGGCCCACCGCTGCGGCGCAGGAAGGCATCGCGGTATCGTTGATCGCCATCGCGCTCACTTTCGCGCTGCTTTCCTGGCAGCGATTCGTGATGAACCGGACGCGGAGCCTCGCGATCCAGACCGATCACCTGCATTACAAGTCCGACCTGCTGCTCAACCTTGCCGTGATCGCCGCGTTGGTGCTCGACCAATATGCGGGTTTCGGGATCGCCGATCCGCTGTTCGGCCTGGCCATTGCCGGCTGGCTGGCATGGGGCGCATGGCGCGGGGCGAGCGATGCGGTCGACGATCTGATGGACCGCGAATGGCCCGACGAAAAGCGCCAGGCCTTCGTCGAAGCTGCGGCGCGCCATCCCGAACTGTCCAATCTCCACGACCTGCGGACGCGCACCAGCGGGAACCGCGACTTCGTCCAGTTCCATGTGGATCTGCCCCCGGCGCTGACCATTGCAGCCGCGCATGCGATCATCGACCGGGTCGAGGCCGACCTGCTCGAACAGTTTCCCGGAACCGAATTGCTGATCCACATCGACCCCGAAGGCCATGTCGACGAGCCCGACAACCCGCTGGTCGAAGACAATGAATTCGCCAAGCTGGAGAAAGACGCATGAGCCGCACGATACCCTATTGGCATGTCGACGCATTCGCCAACCGGCCGTTCACGGGCAACCAGGCTGCGGTGATGCCGCTCGAGCGCTGGCCCGACGATGCCGAATTGCTGGCGATAGCCGAAGAGAACAATTTCGCCGAGACCGCTTTCCTCGTCCGCGACGAGAGTGGCGCGGCCGAGTGGGAGCTGCGCTGGTTCACCCCGGCCGAGGAAATCCGCCTGTGCGGCCACGCCACGCTGGCGAGCGGACATGTGCTGCTAACCCGCGATGGCGGCGACAGGGTCACCTTTCGTACGCGCAGGGCCGGGCTTCTCGAAGTCGCGCGCACCGGCACGGGATACGAACTGGCGCTGCCGCTTATCCGCAGTGCGCCGGGATCATGGCCCGAAGCGGCGGCGTTGCTCGGCTCCGAACCGGCCGAAGTGTGGCTGAACGAGGATGGCTACGGCATCTATCTGTTCGACAGCGAAGCGCAGGTGCGCGCACTCGATCCCGACCTGCGCGGCCTGGGCGCGCTGGGCAGCGACCAGTTCATCTGCACTGCGCGCGGTTCGGACAGCGATGTCGTCAGCCGCGTGTTCGTACCGGGGAGCGGGGTGGACGAAGACAGTTTTACCGGCTCCGCCCATGCCGCGCTGAGCTATTTCTGGACCGAACGGCTGGGACGCGACAGCTTCACCGCGTTCCAGGCGTCGCAGCGCGGCGGCCATGCCACCTGCCGCCGCGATGGCGAGCAGGCGATCTTGTCCGGCGACTGCGTGACCGTGGTCGAGGGCCGGTTCCTGCTGCCCTAGCTGGCGGGGTACAATTCGATGAGATCGGCCAGCTGCTGCAGCATGGCGCGGCGCTCGGGCGCGTCGGAATGGCCAAGCCTGACGACGGTGAGCTTCTGCGCGGGCGAAACAAAGACATACTGGCCCATGTGCCCGATCATCGAAAAGGCGGATTCGGGCGCGCGGGCAGGTATCAGCGGGTGCTGGTCTTCACCCGTCGGCCGGTTGAGCCATGTCTGCAGCCCGTAATGCGGGCTCCTGGGGCTGGGGGTGACCATTTCCTCGACCCAGGCGCGCGGCACCAGCTGTTCGCCGCGATAGGACCCCTTGTTGCGCAGCAGCTCACCCAGCTTCGCCCAGTCGCGGGCGGTGGCATGGATCAGGCTGCCGCCGATCAGCGTGCCGGCGCGATCGAATTCGGGCACCACGCTGGTCATGCCCAGCGGTTCGAACAGCCGTGCGGCGAGATAGTCGGTCACCGCCTGCCGGCGGATATCGGGATCGCTGCTCCCGGTCAGCGCCCGGGCCGCGATATCGGCAAGGATGACAGTGGTGTTGGAGGAGTATTCGAACCGTTCGCCCGGTTCCGCCTCGAGCGGCTGCGCGGTGGCGTAATCGGCCATGTCGTCGCGCCCGTCGAGGAACAGCATGCGCACTTCGCTGCTGTCATAGGGTGGATCGCCGGCCTCGGTATGTTCGAGCCCGGCGCGCATCTGCAGCAGGTGGCGCAGGGTGATTTCGGCGCGCGGATCGCCGGTGCGCTGCCACCGGGGCACGGGCGCGGGCGCATCGAGCCGGAGCTGCCCGTCGGCAACCAGCATGCCGATCATGATCGCGGTGACCGTCTTGGCCATGGACCAGCTGACGAAGCGCGTGTCGGCATCATATCCCGGCGCATAGCGCTCAACCGCCAGGGTTCCTCCGTGATAGACCACCAGCGCGCGGGTTTCGCCAAGGCCCTCGCGCGTGAACAGATCGTCCGCTGCCCGTGCCAGCGGCCGGGTGGGCGCGCCGGGCTGCTTGCTTACCGCAGCGAGCGCTTCTTCGCTGAGCGGGGGTTCCTGCGCCGGTCCGGACGATCCGCAGGACGCAAGGCTTGAGGTGGCGAGCGCAAGCGCGATAAGGGGGGTGGGCCGCATGAACATATGTGCGTCACTCGCATGAAGGAATCCCGCTTGGCAACGGCCAAAACCCGCACTCGCAAAACCCGCCTCTGGTTCTGGTCGATCCTGCTTGTCGCCGTGCTGCTCGGTGCGGCGTGGCTCGCGTGGGGCGAAGGGCTGCGCAAGACCGGCGGGGCAGGGGTTGCCTATGCCGCGCGGGTCGGCTGCTCGTGTCGTTTCGTCGCAGATCGCAGCCTGGACGATTGCGCCAAGGACAGGCTGGCAGGGATGGAGCTGGTTTCGCTCAGCGATGACGCGGCGGCCAGGAGCGTCACGGCATCGATCCCGCTGGTCGCATCGGAAACCGCCGCCTACCGGGAAGGCTATGGCTGCGTCCTGCAGGAGTGGCGCGACTAGGCGGCGACGCGGGTCGTCGAATCGATCCATCCGCCGCCAACGACCCTCTCGCCCGCGTAGAGGACGGCCGCCTGGCCGGGCGCGACGCCGAATTCCGGATCGGCAAAACGGATCGCAACTTCGGCCCCATTGCCCAGCGAGCCTTCGAGCGTGACCGGCACCGGTTTGGCGAGGCTGCGCACCTTGGCGGTCAGCGGGACATCGGGCAGCGGACCGATGCGGTTGGTCTCGATGATCTGCGCGGCGGTCACGGCCAGCATGCGCTTGGGCCCGACCCTGACCTGTGCGGACGCGGCGTCGATGCCGACGACATACAGCGGTTCGGGCTGGCCCCCGATGTCGAGTCCGCGGCGCTGGCCTACCGTATAGTGGATGACGCCCTTGTGTTCGCCCAGCTGCTCTCCGGTCGCGGCATGGACGATCGCCCCCGGCTGTGCGCCTTCGGGCCGCATCTTGCGCACGATCTTGGCATAGTCGCCATCGGGTACGAAGCAGATATCCTGGCTGTCGGGCTTGGCAGCGTTGCGCAATCCCGACACTTCGGCGAGCTCGCGCACTTCCGCTTTCGGCATGCCGCCGAGCGGGAAGCGCAGGAAGGCCAGCTGGTCGTCGGTGGTGGCGTAGAGAAAATAGGACTGGTCGCGCGCAGGATCGGCAGCGCGGTGCAATTCGGGGCCGGCGGCCCCCATGACGCGCTTCACGTAATGCCCGGACCAGTC
>Ga0209634_1000596_pt1 | contig 28071 bp, 43 predicted proteins | sample LinPmetageLP40_FD_184043 | JGI IMG/M metagenome (GOLD analysis project Ga0209634, IMG submission 184043) | Marine viral communities from the Pacific Ocean - LP-40 (SPAdes) (version 2) | ecosystem: Environmental > Aquatic > Marine > Oceanic | place: Pacific Ocean | collected 2010-08-26 | reverse complement strand
GGGCCAAGTGTGTTCACGCCGGAGATACTGTTAGCCAACGTGTTTATATTAGTCAAAGAGCCGACGACGGCGGTGATGTTTGCCCCGTCGAAAAACTCTTGGAACTTGGAAGTGTCTAACGTGGACGTGGAAGTGTGCGCCACAGTGCAAATATAAATGCTTTCGTTCGTCGTGAGGCGAACCATGTCGAGGCGTTTATAGGCCGTGCCAGAAGCGTAGTTGCCACGCCAGTGGAAGAAGCTCTGGTCAGTGTCAAACCAACCAGACGTAGCGTCGCTGTAGGTGCCGAAGCGAGCTTGAAAGACTGGGGTGCCAGAACTGGTAGAAACGCGGAACTGAAGAGCGTTCGGATTTAATTGACCCGAAGAACCAAACAAGCCGTCGAGCATTGAAGGAAGCGTAGATGTACCCTTCTCGCACGCTTCAAGATAAGTGTCGAGGTTGTGAGTTCCTGTCTTGGCAGAGCGGAAGCTAATCTGTTCGCCGGTTGGTTTCGTAAACGCCATGTTAAACCTTACCTATGTCTACACACATTTTAGTTGAGTTAAGGCAGCAAGTCGTCCTCACTCTTCCATCCCCAACTTTTTCATTAGGTCTATAAGTTTGGGTTTTGTCAGAGCAAACTTGTCGTCTTCTTTGTAGCGGCCCTCTAAGTGCGAGAGGCGACTGTTTAAGTCGATTTGATTGTACTGGTCGTTCATATCAAAAAGTCTGACAAGGTCGTCTCGCACCGTTGCAACAGCTTCCTTAGCTGCTTCCTCTGCGACTGCCTTGATGTACTGACGTTGCAAGCCCGTAAGTTTCGTCGAAGCCTCTATGCTGGCGGCTGTTGGTTTATTCATCCTACTCTCCTTGACGCTTTAGGTTGCCAGCTTGGATTTCTTGCTGCATCTGCTCTTGGGGCATGACACTGGCACCGCGCATACGCTCCATCTGCATCTGCTGCTGACTGGGAGACATGCCCTTAGCTGCTTCTTTCTCAGTGATCTTGAACTGATCTAGGTCGGTCACGCCCATAGATCGGATTGCTTCCTCTGCAATCTTGCCGACCTTGTATTCCATGTTAAGGCCAGTTTGGTTCATTACCTGAAGCATGTTCATCCACGTCTCGGCTGAACGTGTAGGTTCTATAGGCAGAGTTCCGTCGACTATGAGGTAGTCGACTTCGCCTTGCAGCATGGATATGTCGAAGTCGAGATAGTCGTCTTGGATCATATTGGTGAGTTCGCCGGGGCTGTCTGTTCCCATAACGCGGAGAGAACCTTCGTAGTCGAGGGCGTCCTGAAGGTTGCCGACCATCATCCTGACCAGGGGGCGAATGGTAGTCGAAGACATAATACGTGAGATAACGCCTAGTCGCTGAGAACCAAGTTGGGTTAGTCGCTGTATCTCAGTCGCAGAACGGATACCATCGGCGGTCGGCATACCCTGCTGGGCGTCACTGGCGGCAGACACACGCTGCTTTAAGTCTGACATAGCCCCGATGTCGTTCCAGTGGCCCCTAGTTACGTCGGGTATCTCGGCTATGAACACGCCATCGCCGGGTTTTGTGCCGGGGAGAGTACGGACTAAGCCCCAAGGGTTGCGATCTATGAGGTCTGGAACGGAGACTGAGGTGGGATCGACGAAGATCAGGTTGTTCAGGGCGGCCTGTACGTTGTCGATGCGGCTGCGGAGCAGCCATGTGCTGATGTCGTGCAGGGGAAGCAGGAGATCGTAGAGGGATTGGGCGTAAGTCTTGTGGCTGTCGTGGTACATACCGCCAATTACGACTGGGAACTGGCGACCGTAGGGGTTTAGACGACAGTTTATGACGGCATCTTCGTCGAGAATAGATACCAACATCCAGACTTGCTCTATGCTGGGTATGCCTATCTCGTATCCGTTGAACCGTACCCATGCTTCGTCGACTATACGGCTATCTTCAAGGGTAAAATGGTAGCCGTTCTCTTGCCCGCGTGGGTCGTCGGGGTTGATAGAGAGGCCACGCCCCTCTTCGCGGAACCAGCCGTGCGCGTCCCATGAGTGCCTGCCTGTTTCCTTGCGTCTGAGGCCCGGATACTTGGACACTTTGGGGTACAGGCCAGTGCCAATGAGGGCTGATGTGGACATATGGTCTGTGAATACAATGAACTGCATACGATCCCAGTCGCCCCAGTTGACGCGGGGGTCAGGGAAGCAGCGGCGTGGGTCGAAGTTTACTATATCATTGGTTTTAGTCTTGGGGTTCCACACGCATTTGGTCGGGGCAAAGCCATAACGTATGCTGTCTAATAGCATTTGGGCTAGGCGGGCTTCGCCTGATGTACGGCGCATGTGCTGGTGCAAAAGGCGTTCTAGGATTTGGCTGGACTTGCGGGACTTGCGGTTCAATCCTTCCAATTGGAACATCGGATTGCGGCCTGTCAGGGCTGCCATCAGGTAGGTGAGTACAGTGTCGCTGATAGCGCGTGTGTCAGCCACTACGGCCTTCTCTCGGAACTTGGTACTGTCTGCTGGCACCCACACGTCGTGCGCCCTGTCGGCGTCCTGCCAGTGCTGGTGACGGCGTCGTATGCGCTCGTGAGACATCTTGGTGCAAGCGCGAATGTAGTCGATCAGTTTGGTTTCTTGATCGTCGGTGAGCATGTCCGAAATGTCTTCGTAGCCCATAAGAGCGTTGACGTGCTCCGACAAGTCTACGACGACATCTTGCTCCTGCAAGTAAGGCTGGTTCTTGTAACGCATTATAGTTCTCCCCAACCTTTAAACTGAGGCTGAACCTTTAAGTCTGCGGTCCACCACTGCTTGTTGTTCTCGGCCTGCTGGAACTGAGATGAGAGCGACGAAGCCATGTTTATCGGGCCGTTCATTAGTTCGCTGGCTGCTCCACCCATTTTTGCAATCGCCTCTAAGCCCATAGAGAGGGCGTCAATCTGGTCATCGTGCTTGCCTGACGGAAAAGACTGAGCTTCGTCCATAAAGGCGTCGAGCCATAATGCCTCATTTGGCAAGTAAACTCGTCCCCCCTCTACAAGCGGTAGTACGGCATTGAGGCGAGAGACTTTGTCGCTGCCGACTTTGACGGGAAGGACGGACATGCCCGACTGGTTGCGAAGCTCCTGTATGAGCGACTGACCGCTGGCCTTGTCTTCTATGTATAGGCCGCGTAGGCCGCGCCCCCGCCACTTGGCGTTGAGGGTTATCGCTGCGCGTTTAAGTTCTGGGAAGTCGTACTTGTCTCGGACTACGTCGAGGATGTGGATGTCGCTCAAGTCGTCCATACCAAGCACCATCATTACGGAATAGTCAGCGGTTTCAGTTTTTTTAAAGGCTGTGTCTGCCGCAATTATGACCGTGCTACACTTGGGTACGTCGTTAGTCTTGCGCCACCAGCCTGCTTTGATGAGATTGCCGCCTTTGATGTAGGGAGTTTGCTGATAGAGAGAGGCAAATTCGCGTTCGTCTAGGCGTTCTCGCTTGCGTAATTCTTCTAGGGGGAAGCGGTCAGGCCATAATGCTTCCTCGGTTTCTTCAAAAAAGTAGCGTTTGGATGGGCCAACTGTGCTGAGTTTGTTTTTAGGGACGTGTCTGGGATCATCTTCAGGCAGAGAGACTACCGACGAACGCACATCAGACTTAACGCGACGAATAGCAGGGAAGTTTATGTGCTTCCATGCACCCTCTTTCCAATCTTCTGTCTCCATTAGGCGGCCAGCTAGGTCGTCGGGGTGCCAACGAGTTAGGATCACGACTTCGATAGGGGGCGTGCCATCCGGCTCTGGCTGCTTACGTGTGGATAAGGCTGAGACATAATACGACCACGTCTTGTTTCGTTGTGTTGCGCTATCTGCTTCCTCACGGGCTTTGATCGGGTCATCTATTAAGAGCAATGTGGCTGCGCGACCAGTGGTCGAGCCGCCTAAACCAGTGGCGTAGTAGCCGCCGCCCAGCGTTGTGCGCCAATCGTCGACGGCTTTACTCTCGTCTGACATGCTAAAGTCTGGAAAAGCTTGTGGAACTATGAGTTCGCGGGCGTGGTCGCGGGTCTGTCGGCCAAAAGTCTTGGCTAAGTCTTGGTTGTAAGATGTCGCCAGCACATTACGATTGGCTTTACGAGCCAAGTAGTAAACCGGGAATAGCGTCGACGCCAACCACGACTTGCCGTGGCGAGGCGGCATTGTAATGAGAAGACGGTTGCCGCCAAGTGTATCTTTCTCAAGCTGATCCAGAGTTTCAATGAGTTCTTCTTGGAAGCCAGCGAGCGTGAAGTCTGGATATAAAGCAGTGACAAACCCATGAAAACTATCCCTCGCTTTCGTTATTAACAGTAATCGTTTCGCCGCTTGTTGTGGTGTCAATGCCATCGTTGTCGTCCTCTATAGGGATGTTTGCTTGAGCAGCTATTGCCTGTAGCTCGTCAAAGGTAAGCTCATGGGCGTCTTTGTTTTCAATCGCGTGCTCGTTGAAGGAGTGGTGTAGGTCGGGCATGACTTTGTTGAGCATCATGCCGAATAGTCGAACCTGTGAGTTGTTCCACTGTTTGTCGCCTTCTAATACAAGTCGCACAGATGGTATTTGCTTTCTAACTACGTCAAGTACAGAGCGTCGAACGCGGTCTACTTCGATAGGTGTGACAGGTGCCAAGCCGCCAGTGCCGTGTGTAGTGCTCACTTGTTTACGATAGGTTGCCATGTGTTACATATCCGTGACTGCGGTTTCATTTTATGGTGCGAAAATTCAAAGTGCCGGAGATGGGAATACGCGAAACCAAACGGCGAAAGGGGGTCTACCCCCCCTTTCGGCCTTTCTCGACCTCGACACTGACAAGTCAGTGTCGTGTTTCCACTGTAAGTCATTGTAATTACTGTAGTTTCTAGTCCTACCGAGGGACATTCTTGGTCTGTAGTTATCAGTATTTAGTCTCATCTCATCAATTCATTACGGTTATTTAGTCTGACCTAGTCATATCAAATACTTACCTCTCAAGTCGTCCTAACCCCCTAAAGGGGGGTGGGGGGAATGTGAATTTGCCGGTTCGACAGTCGGATCGGCAGTTCGACTAACCTCACTCAAGGAGTATAACAGTATGGAACTGTTCACATTTACGAAGATCACTGCTGCCGACGCTAACAAGCAGCTCAACCAAATGATCGTCAACATCAACGCTGGTCTTCCGGCAACACAGAAACTCGGCAAAGTGACCTGTGTCAAAGCTTTCGCTAACCGTCGTATCAACGGCGAATTGGGTCACGACGAAGCTCAAATCATCGGCAGAGCGTTGTTCGATGACCTCAACGACATCATCGACGACCCAAAGCGCAACGACAAGAACCGTCAGAACGCCGCAAAAGCGTTGGCTCTGTTCAAGACTTGGCGCAAAGCGTTTCACACTCCCAAAGCTGAAGCTCCTGCACCGACTAAGCCTCGTGTTGTTGCTCAACCCAACGGCACTGTCGCTGCTGCTTCTCTCGAAGACCTCACTGCAATGGTGCTTACGCTCACCGCTACGGTGAACACCCTCGTAGCACGTTCGTAAGACTTCGGGGCGCAGCATCGCTGTTGCGTCCTGACCTCATCCCTAAGTGGCTATGCGTAGCCATTTTGGGATGCGGCTTCGTCGTATCTAACCCGTGAAACAAGGAGTTCACACATGGATATATGTAAATTAGACGCTGAGATGCTGGTGCTTACCACGCTTCTCGAAGGCCAACTTGAGCGTGCTCTGGGCATGGCGAGTTTCGCTCTCGTTCAGACCGATGACGAAACCGCTGAGAACTACGTGCAACGCATCAAGGACGAGGCTCTTGACCGTCTCGTATTGGCGCACAAAGACCAAGCCAACATTGCGGAAGACGTTCGCATCGAAACGATGATGGCATCAGCGTCCAAGCTTGAGCCTAATCACCCAGCGTTAATGACAAGAGCGACTGAAGCGGAAATATTGGAACACGACGATGATCCACGCTTCGACGACGAAATGCCTGCCGCTGAAGAAATGGCTGCTGCACTGAGCGATCCGCTTGCTCAAACCATCTTGGCCGCGCACGCATCAAGCGGTGACGACGAACTGATCTTCTAAGAACCCACATAGGACGGCGTGGTTCGGAGACGCGCCGTCTCAATGTGTGTTTTGCACACTGAAACCCCAACACAGGAGAGTTTACGTGAAAGACTTGAACAACGATTGCATCAACTTGAACCTTGCACTTGCAAAGTTCTTGGCACCTCGGCTCGCTTACATGGCGAAAGAATACACCAGTTACCCAATGAGCATGGAGCGCGACGACTGGAAGTCTGAGTTGATAACAGCAAGCGATGCACTCAACGAATACATAAAAAGCTACGACGAATGGGAAACCCCGTTCGCTGATGCGCAAGTGAACAAGCGTGTCGACGACGCCATGTTATTCGTGGCGGCGCACTTCCACGACCTCTGGGACTGAACCTACCGGCAAGCAGCATCACGATGCTGTTTCGCGGTGTGTTTTGCACACTACCACCCTTAACATGATGGGAACACGACATGAAACAACAACCCTACACGAAAGTCGCCAAGGCAGAAGCCCCACTGCCTGTGTTTGCACTGAACCGTGCCGCACGTCGCAAGCAGTTTGCGACTAGCAATCCTCGCTCAGTTCGCAAGGCACAAGCCAATGTATGAGGTAACAGTCTTCCCTCTCAATTCCATTGGTTATGACAGCTACGAGATGGCTTCATGCGAGTGTACGGCTACCGAATACAACGTGGTAGTCACCTACTTGTGCGACTGTGGAAGCGAAGCCAAAGACGTAGACAGTTTACTCGAACTGCCATGCTTGCGTAGTGCCGAGCTTCTCGCTCAGTATTTCTGCGTAAAGTACAAGGTTGGCGAGTACGACATCAAGTGGAAGGACGACGTGAACTTGTCCGACATTGCTGGCGTGAAAGTTTCGCACGTCGCACACTAGCCAACACTATCCTCACCCTGTGTCGGGGTGAGGGACACCGATAAGCCCACGCAATTCAGCGTGGGTTTTTTTGTGTCTGACGACACGCAAACCCCAACACATGAAGGGAACCACGACATGCCTACACTCTTACAGAACATGGAAGCTGCACGCCGCGACATTCGTCGCATGAACCTCGGCCTTCGTCTTGAGCACGCCGAGCGTGACACACACGAGGGAAGCCTCGCGCCTCACGACACTGGTCTACACGCCGGAGACGGCCTGACTGGATGCGTCCTCGGCTTCATGCAGATGCCTCATAACAATCGGCGCGACTAATCTTATTGACATCTTGTGACACATCTGTCACGCAATGTAACACATCGGAGGTTACACACATGAGTATCTTACTGAAACGACTGCGCTCACGACGCCAGTCACAACAACGCACCAAGTTAATGTACGAACTACGCGACTTGGTGATCGGATGCTGCGGGGCTGCCTTTGTCGGCGTGCTGCTTGGCGTAATGATTGTCGAGACTATCGCAGGCTGCGGTGAGGTTGAGTACAACATGCACAACGGCACATGGCAGACGTTGCCGTGCGTGTTCATACCATACACACCAGTCTCAGGTACGTGGTGATGGACGGCAAGTACCATGTCGTCTCATGTCGACGAGGCTTCGCCGTGCGTGACATCACCACTGGTGAGTACGTCGAGGTCTTCGTCAGGAAATGGCGAGCACTGCTTCGTGCTGAGTACATGAACAAAGGGGTCGCACGATGAGTGACCTCTTCAACACTGTGTTGGCCGCGCTTGCGCGGCCACGTAAAGGCATCCACTCGTACAACCACAACAAGTACAGCGACGAGAGCCGGAGAAGTTTGCAACGAACGCTCATCGGCTCACAAAAGTTCGTCGTGTGCGATAGCTTACTTGAGCACGCAGTTGCCGCAAGCTTCAGCCCACCACGTACCCTGCTCGAAATGTGCGAGTGTGCTGTACCACCCTTCAACAACATGTGGGTTGAGTGGAACGAGCACACGCGCATGAAGACGTTGATCAAGCACGGCACGAGACTGGGCGTGTTCCCTGCGGATTACGACTGGGAGCAACGTGACTGGGCCGAGGACGTAGGCTACCACATCACGGCTGACGTTCAGTCGTACTACTCTTACGCAAACTTCTCCTTCGCTGAGAAAATGATCATGTGTCCACCAATGGCAGTCGGCTTGATGTGCGACCGAGAGTTTGATGTCACAGAGTTCAAGCACAAGGTCACAGGGGGAGACTGGCGTAGCGTAGGCGAGTTGGAGACGAGCCAGCGACACGAACAACAAGCCAATCTGGGTAGGTTACTGCTTGGTAATTTCTACGTCGACCATTGGTCGGAACATGAGGATGACCTTCGGGAGTTATACTACCGAATGAACCCGACGATCTGCAACTCAGGCAACATGATGTTACCCAAACGGATACCCGCAGATAAGCAAGCGGGCCTTACCAAGAGGTCTGCGCTCATGGTGACGGGTGACATGCGCTTTCTCATAGCTGTGATTGCGTTGCTCAACTACCCGCACACCGTAGTCGAGCGCACACATGAGGCGACACCACCTCGTTTGATGTGGGGCAAGCGAGTGCCACGCAACGAGGTCAAGGTTCTTGAGATAGACCTACCAAAACCACGAGGCACTACCCGTTACGAGCGCATGTTCGCTGGTGGCGGCGGCAAGAAGCGCAGACATGTCCGACGTGGACACTGGCGGCGTTTCAAACACCGAGATGGCACGATTTCTACGCGCTGGATCGGGGAGCAATGGGTCGGCTCGAAAGAGCTTGGCACCATTACACACGACTACAACCTCAAATCTAAGGAGCAAAGAGCATGAAAGACACAGTAAACAAAGTCGAGCATGTCGGTTACGCACATGTAGACAGCGGCCAGATTATGCTGGGCGACCCCTGTTATCTGCACGTCTGGGGAGGCAACGAGTACCACATAGTTACTGAGTGGCGTTGCACAGACGACGGCGACGACACCGTACTGCAATATCCCCGCGACTTCAGAATGTACAGCACCGTGATCCCCAAGTACGGCCTCGACATGAACGCCTTGAAAGCAGCGGGACGCTTCGTGGAAATCAAACACAAACCAAGCGGAGAGTACAGCTACAACGGCGCGTGTCAGGCCACACTCAGCGATGCCCAATGCGGTGAGCTAGGTTTGGGTCACGCCGTAGTCGTAACGTCTGGGTACGGTGACGGAAGGTATCCTGTCCACGTTACACGTAACGAAGATGGCCGCATCGCAACAGCCACCATCACATTCATTGAGGACGAAGACTTCTGCATATTGGATGGCGACGATGAGTAACACTGAGCCGTCGAGATACGACGAGGTCGACAGGGCCAAGGCAGAGTTCGACTGTGCGCTGGACACATACAAACACAATGCGTTCACCGAACCCGCCAAGGTCAAGGACGCAGAGGCGTTGGGCGTACTCATCTCACAACACTTGGGGTGGGATGGGCAAGCAATCTTCGAGGCAGCACGAGCCGCCTTCGAGGACGCAAACTTCCACACATTTAACGAGAGCTTTGAAAGAGCGTGGGAGCTTGAACAGGAAAGATGGACTGAGGAAAAATGGGAGAGCCACGATGACTGAGCACACAGACTACACCGCGTATGTCTCGCAACCCAACACGCCAGAGACAGACATGATGAAGGAGGTGCTGCACACCGTGACCTTCGAGAAGGATGGCGTGCCTTGCATGATAGACATTCGTGCGACTGACCCGATGGATGCCATCGCCAAAGTGCGACGCTCGCACAACGAATAACAACCACCACGACATCGCTATTCCCCACCAAGATCATCCCCCAAAGGGGGATGGGGGGATAGTCCTTTGGCTGCTGATTTTGGCAGCCCCAACGTGCAACACAAGGAGCACACACACATGTATAAATTAACCACGAAACAAGCCGAAGTTATGCTCGACGATATGATCAACTTGCAAGCAATGGCAGACGCGAACGAAGCGAGGAAGGAGTACAAGAAGAAGTTTCGATACGTCATTGAGAAATGCTTCACCGACGACGACAAGGCGAAGTTCCGAGACAAGGCAGGCGTGACGGTCAATCGTCTCACCGACATGGTCTTCTGGCCTGTGCTCGTCAACGTAATCCTTCACGCTATTGGCGAGGTCACGCGGCCAAGCGAGGGCTATCGACTAGGCAACGTGATGAACCAGTTGTTGACGGCGTTCATACACGACGACAAATGTCGGCCTGCTCAACGTGGCAGCGGCGTAAGCCGTGGCTTTCACATTCACATGTTGGATGGGCCAGAGGTCACTGCTGCTATCCGAGGACTGCTGACCGAGCACAGCATACAAGACTTAGGCCACGCTGCATACTTGCTGGGCCGTGTGATGTGGTACTCGCACAGTACCCATGATGATGCTGACAAGGATCACCACTTCATAGGCGATCTCGAAGCATACGGAAGACTGAAGTCGCAAAACACTCCGCATGGCTTCGACGAAGCTACTAGGTTGGTGTGCAAATACTCAGGCGTTCTTTTCCACGAGGTTTACCCTGTAGTCGACACGCTGCTTGACCGCATGGACATCGACGCACCTGATCTCAACTATGCTGATGCCCCAGAGGATATTCGCAACCTCGTTACTGCCGTGATGTCAGGCCAAGCAAAGCCTGAAGTGGCGGCCCCGGTAGCCGACCCGGAACCCGTAGTCGAGGCAGCCGACGATGATGGGTACGAACGGTTCGACGAGCCGGAGCCGCTTGACCCTAGCCTGTCGCCTGCGGTTGACGCTCTCATCCAACAGGCCAGTTCGGGTAGCATCACTGGCGTGGGTAGTTACGTCGACAAGTTCCGCAAGGTCAACGCTGCGTATCACGAAGCCATCGCAGAGATTAAGCGCACTCGTGAGAAGCTAGCGTCCATGCCAATCGCCGGACACACTGGCTCTGCCAACGTGGACGGTAGCACCCTCACCTACGAAGTCGTGATGCAGTCTGCGAGGAACCTGTTCACCGATGCACACGGTCGCAAGTCTAACAAGCTGAAGTTCGATGTGCCTACGTTGGTATGGCGTGACGACAGTAGCAACATCGTGCGTCACCCCTCGTGTCCAGACATTGACCATACATACAAGTTCCGTATGCACCATCTGATCAAGTACCTTACTGCCAAGGTGTTCGGTCAACACGTCTGGATGCACGGCCACACTGGTACAGGTAAGACTTCGTTCGTCGAGCAAGTCGAGGCACGCCTTGGCTTCCCGATGGAACGTCTCAATCTGGACAGCAACATGGAGCGTGCCGACATCGTTGGTGCGGTGGACATCGTTGTCGAGAACGGTGCGCCCAAGTCGCAGTTCTCTGAGGGTATGTTGCCTAAAGCTATGGTGCAGCCGATGGTGTTCTTGCTTGACGAGATAGATGCGGGTCGTCCCGACATGTTGTTCGTCTTGCAACGTGCCTTGGAGAACAAGGGTCTGACCTTGACCGAGGATGGCGGTCGACTGGTCAAGCCTCACCCGTTGTTCATGTTTGCAGGCACGGCTAACTCTCGTGGTCAGGGCGACGAACACGGTTGGTATCAGGGCGTGCGACCTATGAACCTTGCGTTCCTCAATCGCTTTGGCGCGTTCATTGAGGTGGGATACCTCGACGAAGACGACGAGAAACAATTTCTCAAGGATGCCTATCCCGACCTCAACCCAACGATGGCAGACCAGATGGCGGCCTTCGCACAGATGGTTCGCAACTCGTTCATCAACGGTGAACTGAGCCAGACTATATCGCCCCGCAATCTGCACGCGATGGCTCAATACTACATGCACTTCACTGCCTTCCTTACGCACAACGCTGCATGGAAAGAGGTAGTCGAGACGTGTGTGTCTGACGCTGCGCCCGCTGACAATCAGCAGCGCATCGACGAACTAGCCCGCACTGTATTCGGGGGTGGGCTATGAGCGACAACCCAACAAACGAAACCCAAAGGAGATACATAATGTTACCAACAATCGAAGAGTTCAAAGGCATCGCAGGGGGCTGGGGAACTGACACCCTCAAATTCTACGGACCATACAAGGGTCGGGGCTTTCACGAAGGCATAGCCATCAGTGCCGAGTGCCTCGGTGAAGCGGGTGAGTTTGTCGCTGCGTTACGGGACAACTACGGCTACACGCTCGGCAAGTGGGATCATCAAGACAGCCTTGGCTTCGGCAGCGTTGTGTCGTGGAGCGTCGGACGCTTTCGGCCAGATCACATGGATCAGGACGACCAAGAGGTTTCATTGATCGACTACAACGTCTTAGTCGAAGGCACCTACTACAAGTGGACGAAGGTTAGAGCCTTCAGCGAAGAGAGCGCACAAGCATTGGCACGCGAGCGTTTCCGAATGGCAGACGCCGTATGCAACCACGAACAAACTTTCATAGTCGAGAAGGAGGAATACTGATGGAAACGATAAGCACGCGCACAACAGACGGCGTTGCAGAGTGGATCGACGAACTGCGTGAGAGGGGCGTGACCAATAAGCATCTAGTCGATTGCTTCCTCTACCAAACGCCAGAGGTGGTCATGGAATTGCTCGACCGCAACGAACTATCGCCACGGTTCTTTCACGTCGAGGACACTAACAAGGAGTTTTACTGATGCCGAACTACCAAGTGATAGTAAAGCAGATCGCCGTGCTCAACGACGTTAAGGCAGCCAGCGTCGATGATGCCAAAGACGTAGCGTGTAACGAGTACATATGGGACGAGACTTTAAACCACGGTGACAACGATTGCCAGTTTTCTGTGAGTTACGAGGTGACTGAAACCTACCCTCCCAAACAGTACGATGTCTGCATTGTTGCCGAGGTCACTTCAACGATCTCGGTGTTTGCGCTCGACGAAGGCAGCGCCGAGGAGAAGGCACACGAACTGTTCGTGCTGGCCGAGGCCGAGATCACTGAACAAAAAACCCACGAAATCGAGGAGAACATAGAATATGACTAAATATATCTCAGAAACAGCAGACCTTGCCGACGTAGTGATGACAGGCGAAGAGCTTATGGAAGCCACGTCGCTTGCGGTCAAGGCCGTGTCGACTGACTTCGCTACTCGTGTCACGTTTGCGGGTGAGGGTGCGTTCACCAACGGCAGCGACGTGAACCTTCCGTCTATCCCTATGGATGCCAAGGTGACTAAGCGTGCGGCACTGGTACTTGCAGGCTACGCCGGACACGAGGCGTTGCACAAGCAATTGTCAGACTTCAACCGTCTGCAACCGTTGTTCGAGCAGGCCAAGATAGACAACAAGTGGCTCACGACTTCACTCGCTAATGGTATGGAAGACGTGCGTATCGAACACGGTGGCACGGTACTGTACGGTGGCATCGCACAGTCGATAGACAAGACTGCGCGTGAGGTGACACGCAAGTTCATCGACGAGGTGTATCCGGCCAACCCCGACATCGTGAACGACTTTGGCAAGGTCGGCCCAGTTGCGATTACATGGGAAGGTCGTCGTCGGTTGGGCTACCCCGACCCCAGCAACGAGGAAGCACTGGACCTGTTGCCCAAGAAGGTACGGAACAAGGTCGAGAAGATAGTCGATCAGGTGATGAACATACCGCACGGTGTTACGGACTTGGGCAAGGTCGACAAGTACGTGGCGTACAATGGCAGCATCGAAGCGTTCAAGTTGGCGCAGAAGATTGCCAACGCCTACATGAAGACGGTCATTCGCATCAAGCGCGACGAGTGGGAGAAAGAGAACCCACCTCTGCCACCGCAGCCACCACAGGGGCCGCAGCAAGAGCAAGAAATCGAAATCATTATCGAAGGTGACGGCCCACCGTGTGAGGATGGTGATGGCAAGGGCAAAGGTGACGACAAGGACGACGACGACAGCGACAGCGAGGGAACAGATGAGCAGCAGCGAGACGAAGACAATCCCAAGGGCGAAGGCGAAGGCGACGGGTCTGACGGTGAGGGAGATGGCGAAGATGAACCAGACGGAGAGGATGGTGCAGGCGATAGCGATAGCGATAGCGATACAGACGGAGAGGACGACAAAGGCGACGACGAAGGGGATGAAGGCTCCCCGGACGACGGAACCGACGACCCGGTAGAACCCGGAAACGACGCCGGGGATGAAGAAGATGAATCAAATCAAGGGGATGGCAAAAATGTCGGTGAAGAAGGGGACGGTGACAATCCAGGGGCGACTAACGACGACGAAGAAGTCGACGAAGACGGCGACGAAAGCGATGAACAGGGTAATGATGGGGGGCAAGACACATCAGAAGATGATGGCGATGCACAAGCAGATACAGGAGAGGAAGATGCAGACGATGGCGAAGACGCTGGGGGTGACGACGAGGGAAGTGAAGAAGGCAATGAAGATACTGAGGGAGATGTAGACGATGGAGACGACGATGGAGTGGATGAGGGTGTCGACGACGAAGGTAAAACAGATGGCCCCGATGGCGAAGGCGACGATGGCGATGGCTCGGACGAACCCAACGAGAGCAATCACGAAATGCAGAGAAACGACGGCGGTCGTGACACCGACGGCCCAGACGACGACGACGACGACCTCACAGGACGAGCAGACGTAGGGCCAGACCCTAAGCCGTTCGATCCTAAGTCGATCAAGCAGCCAGAGCCAATCGAACCGGGTCTACAAGAAGCGATGGAGCGCGAGGTCAACGAGATGAAGCAGCAGAATGGTGGCCGAGGCTACATTATCCTCGACCCTAGTGCAGACAAATGGGTATCACGCAGGGAGATTACGGATGATGCGGAGACTAAGCGGTACGGCAGGGTGTGGTACAACGAGAGCAAGAACGCCGTGTCTGCAAGCGTCGGCACTGTGCGACGTAAGCTAGAGCGTGTGGTCACGGCCATGTCACGTACATACTGGGAAAACAGCAAGCGCACTGGCAAGCTGGACGTGCGACGTAACGTGTCCAAGATCGTCAACCTCAAGAACAACGTGTTCAGGAACAAGGTCGACGAGCTAAACTTGAACACGGCGTTGTCTATCTTGATCGACATGTCAGGCAGCATGGGTGGCGGCAAGGACACGATGGCGCAGCAGATCACGATTGCTGTGGCAGAGGCACTTGCGCCAGTCGGTGTGCCGCTTGAGGTCTTGGGTCATCACACTGTGTGGGTTCACGACCAGCCGCACAGTGAGCACGTCGTGCGGGGGGCCACGCAGTATGGTAGGTACAATCCGATCTGGATGTGGCAGTTCAAAGACTTCGATGACAGCATGGGCGCATGTCGCTCAAGCATGGGTACGATTGAACGTCGTGGTGGCGGTGCCAATGCCGATGGTGACGCGATCTTGTGGGCAGGCAAGCGTTTGTATCAGCGTGAGGAAGAGAAGAAGATACTGTTCGTCTTGTCTGACGGGCAGCCAGCGTATCACAGTGATACACGTTGCGTGCATCAATACACACGCGATGCAGTGGAGTGGTGCTTGTTCCGTGGCATTGACGTGATGGGCCTTGGTATGCTCGACGATAGCGTCAAGCAATACTACCCCAAGTACGTGACAGTCGATGACATGGATCAGTTCGGCAAGACTTACATCGACGAGGTCGTCAAGTTGATGTTGGGTCGGGCGTTGCCAGATCAAAGCATACTGATCAACAGCACAACGAAACGTAACTCTAGCATATGAAGAGAGGCAAGAAAGTAGCACGAGTGCCTAGCTACTGGTTCGGTTGGTGCGATAAGTCGCACCGACTAAGCTGGTATGTGAGGGTGTACTGGGAGTGTCGGCGGTTAGGTATTCGTAAGTCCGACAAACTAAAAGTGCAATCTGTCATGCGACGGCTTGCGCATGTCACACATCTGTGACAACATCATGGGATTAACAACAAAGGAGATAGTTCAATGGAGGGGTTGATCCTCATCCAAAGTGTAGACACCCCCAGCGTTGGGGACATGCAAGAAACTTGGGCTGACCCACCGCAAGGCCCACCAAGTAGAGAGAGAATATCATGTCATCACAAACAAACACACCAGCAGTAGCGGCAACGGGCGCAACAACAGTATGGACAAACGCCCCTCAAGGCCCACCAGAGATAGCACAGGCTCTTATCGAACTGAGCCAAGTTACACACAGCGCCAGTTGTTTGTGTAACATGTGCGACTTGGATGTCACGGTCACGCTGAGTGACGGTAACATTATCTACAACGTCACGTTTGCCAAGGATCACGGTGATAGTACCGAGATACGAACGGAAGATACTACTCGGCATGTGGTCACGACCCGCATCGTTGAGCTTGAACACAACAATATCTAATGGATGGAACACACACATGACTGATAACATTACACAGACTATAACAGACGGGGTACTACAGGATTTAGGCGTGGTTGACGCGCCAGTCGTTAAGGACGCAGAGCCTACGACTACCCCAAACGTGAGGGTTAAGCGCGAATATGATGGTGGCAATGACGCAGCGAAAGCTGCCGAGGCCGCAAGCGCACAGATATGGGCAACCTATCACGGCAAGCGAATGATCGACGGCGCACGTAAGACTAAGACGCCGCTGACAAGTAGACATGCTGTCCCTGTCGATCCCAAGGTCGGGACATGGGAGAAGGACAGCGTGCTCGTAGAGCTAGAGAGGATGCGAGACATGGTCGTTGACTTCCGCACGACAAACGAGGCGGTAATCAAGACCAAAGATTTCGAGAACATGGTGGGCGTAATCGCCAGTGACATGCTGAACTGCGTGGAGCAAGCAGGGTTCATCGTGAATGGGGGTGCGTCGATTGATACACTCAAAACTTTGATCAGTGTGTGGTTGAGTACGCACTGCAAGCAACTAAACGAGGGTGCGTATGTACCCATCGTGGTTAGAGACTGATGCAGAAAATTAAATTGAACGTGGATGATGGAGACTGTGCCATCGTTGTTAAGCGTGACCTTTCTGTCGAGACATACGCTCGACTGGGCCAAACGATAGAGGCGTCGCAGCTTCTAGCATTGGGACTGACATGGGCGTTAGAGAATGAGGAATGGACAGACAGACTAATGCGTAAGGCGCGTAGTCGAGTGCTGCAAATATTAAAGGAGAATGGGAGTGCCGATGAAGACGTTGTCCTCATCGACACACACACATGATGAGCACCACGACGTGCTCGCGTGACACATAACGCACGAGCGTCGTGAAGTAAATTCAAATATTAACTCAAGGAAAGTGACTATGAGCACACAAGATTTGGAGAAGCGGGTTGCTGCGCTGGAAGCGCAAGTCGACCTGTTAGCGAGGACGCTCGTGGGGGCGAGCCACTCCACGAACTACGGGAGTAATACCAACCCCACAGGGCCACCTCAAGAAGCTGACAACTTCAGTCGTAAGATATTGCTTGGCAGCTTCAGTGCCAAACAGATAGCCACAATTCAAATGGTATGTCTGGGTCGATCCACCGTTGAGATGGGCGACGCACTAGACTGCGCGGAGAGCACAGCCAAGGTTCACATCAGGGGGTACATGCGTAAGAGCCAGAGCACGACTAGGCACAAGGCCGCCTCGCATTACAAGAAATTGGTTCAGGGCATGAGCGCGGAAGAACACTACGAACTGACTGAGGTGGAGATCGATTGGGCCGAAGACCCATTTCGATACCCGCAAACAACAACCATGTTAAAACAGAAAGCGAGATAACACATGACGCTTCGGGTAATGAGGGACAACGGCCACTGGCATATCAGGGGTACGTTTATGAGTGAGCGGGTTCGTCGTACGACGGGCCTGCGGGCCACTCAAAAGACTAAGCCGATGGCTGAGAAGATGCGTGTTCAACTTGAACGCGCCATCGCTGATGCAGCCTTCGGCGTGCCAGTCGTCACCGAGACTTTCGGTGAGGCTGCGAGAGAGTATCTGCTCTGGAAGAAGGTCGAGGGCAACAACGACATGCGGCAAGAGAACAAACTGATGAAGATGTGCGAATACTTTGGCGCGATGCCATTGAACGAGATCAACGATGGTGTCGTAGCCGCATACATTACTACGCACTGGACGCACCTCACGCCGAGTGCTGTTCGTCGATACCTTAACGACTTCATTGCGGTGCTGAACTACGCCGAGCGAAGGATCAAAGCGTTCGCTGCGCCAAAGATCACGAGGCCAGCAGCAAATGACATGCGAACGGTTCACCTTGAAGCCGAAGAGGCCAATAGGTTGCTTGATTGGGTGCGTAAGCACAACGATTACTTCTACCCGCACTTCGTAGCCATGATAGACACAGGTGTACGGATGCAAGAGTTGGTGGCGATCACGTCAAGGAGTTTTAGTCTCACCAAACAGGTGACAATGATACGCAAGGCGCACACAGGAGCTAAGACTAAGACTTTGGCTAGGGATGTACCAATGACTGACGCCATGAAGGAGATAGCCGTGGCTGCACAAGGACTGCCCGCACATATACCAGTGTTCCAAGGTTACAACGGGCCGTGGCACAGCCCCGGCAGCGCAAGTGGTGCGCTTGGCAAGCACTTGAAGGAAGCGTGTAAGGCGGTAAGCTTGCCGTACAAGGGCAGCGAGGCGATAAGATGCCATGATCTGCGTCACACGTTTGCGTACCTTACGGCCAGTACGGGGGCTGATCTTGGCGACCTCCAATATCTGATGGGCCATGCAGATGTGACCCAGACAATGCGATACCGTGGGTTTATTCAGAGTAGAGCGAGGACTTTCGTAACTAATTTACGAGGCCAATCGGCAGCCGCTTGACATACGCTGTGTTTCGATTAGTCTTTTAGTTACAATAGTGTAGTCGGATGTACGACAGATGTACGACCGATGTGTGTGACAAACTACTGACAAGATTAAATTAAAAAAAATGATAAGCTTCTGTAAACAAACGAAACTATTTAGTGAGATGGTGCCCCCACACGGCACCATTCTAGCATCTAGTACACATCTACCAATACATTTCGTTGTAAAAACAAGAGCTTATCATGTTTAAAATGGTGCCTATCAATGCGTCTGAGAAGGCCAAATGACAGGTATTTGGCAAGGCCAGAGGTGTCCGATGCGTTGACATAGGCAAACCGTTGTCACATATAAGTGACATCTAAATCGATATGAGGTAGCAGATGAAAGAAAAAATCCACTTAACCAAACCACAGCGTCGGTCGCTGATCAGCGACTTTATGAATGGGAAGAACCCCGTTCAACTCGCCAAAGAATATCGGGTTTGTTATAAAACTGCTTGCGATATTGTGAGGCCGACTAGGCTGGCGATAAAGGCGGGTAAGCTTCAGGCCAAAGAGGTCGTAGAGGTTGTGAAACCAAGCGTGTCAAAGGGCTACGTTAGCGATGAAGCACATCAGTTCATAACTGGCTTGAGCATGGTGCATAACATCACTCGTCAGCAAGTAGTTGACGCACTGGTTGCGCGAGAGCGCAGTCTTATTGGCGGCAACATCAATGCCAAAAGCAAAAGCTGAACCCCAACTCCTACGGGTGGCACCTGTCATCCGTAGATTTTTTGAGATCGTGCAGAGTGACGCACGTTCATATGACCTAATCGCACATGATGCGGGTTTGAACAGAGCCACAATCATACGATGGCAACACAACACATCGCCTAATCTGAATACGTTTACCGCTGCGTGCAATGCGCTGGGCTATGACGTTATCATTACCCCAGTCGGAGGTGGGGCTAATAACACCGACAGCTAGAGCCACGGTGCTCCTTGTGGATTGGGTGGTTTTCCAGCATTCCCCACCTGATCTTCCCTCATCGGGTGATCTGGTAGTGGGGCGGCGTTAAGCGTTGCCCCATTTTTTTGCGTACTCGACTGTGTTATCTTCAAGATCGCGTATGTATGCGCGAAGCGAGGCGTTCTCGCGCTCAAGTGTTTTCAAATTTTTCTCAAAAATTTTTTCAGCTTCAAGCATTTGCTCAAAGATTTGTCGTGTTATCACTGATAGGCTCCATCCCTAAACGTGGCGGGGTCTACCCCCTCACCCAGCATTGCGGCCTCGGCCAACATGTCTGCGAGGCACATAGCACCTTCGTGACTGAGGAAAAAAGACCCGCTGCCAAGGGTCAAGATCATATTGCCAGAGTTGGAAATGGTAATCTCTGGAATGATATGCGTGGCACACGTCTCGTCGACCTCTGCGACGAGAACGCTGCCCTTTGCAATCACAGAATATTTTGGAATTTCTGCCACTACGAATACCGCGATCCTCGTGCAGTGCTAGGCTTGGATGCGGTCTGTGTACCGCTAGTCTTTTTCTTTTTTGCTGCCATCCTTTTTTTGTAGGCTGCGGCGGCTGCTTGCCCTGCGGCTGTGTATGGGAATTTTTTTCCTGCGACGGTTGGCATTAGTCTTTCTCCTAAGTTGGGGTGTCGTCTCGTATGCAGCGATGCCTAACTTGCACTGGCATCCCTGTAGTTTTCCAAAGTTCCATCTGCAAACCTTGTGCTTTTTCGTATGCGACTAGGTAGCATGATGACTTAGTCGTGAAGCGGTCGTTGTTTTCTCCGAGGACTTGCTGCCCGTTGGCAAAAATAATCCAGAAATGTAAGACCCATACTTCCATATCACCACTGCTTACACGACCAGTATCGTGCCTTAGTCTTGGGGCCGGGGCTGGCGCAGTTGTGGCGAGCACGGAAAGACTTGCGACGACCGGGGTTGGATTTTTTTATGGTCATGTTCGGGTCGCCAAAGGAAACTTTGATAGTCGAGGAACCTTTCTTCACGCAGACTGACCGCTTCTTCGGGCCGCTTGGAGTTTTCCACGGCTTGTTCAGCGACTTGCCTTTGCAATCCTTACTCACCCTTCCCTTCGTCATCTTCGTCTCCGTTCATTACAGAAAACAGTGTAACGATTTCCGCAGATGATGCTTCCTCACTTGGGGCTTCGTCGAACTCGCTGTCCATAGTCGCCCACCCATACTGGTTGAGGTAGCCCTCGTAGATAAAGGCGAAGTCGTTGAGGCGCATCACGACTAAGCTATCCTGTGTCTTCATCTGGTTGCGACGTTGTATGACGACAGGCATCTCAGGTGTGTCAGACTTGTGGATACCAGTCTCGGCTTGGGCCATAGCTGCATACGGCACGAAGCGTTCGGTGCGCTTGGCCTCTATCCATAAGTCGGGGGTGCCAAGTAAGTCGGCGCGGCCACCGCCAGTTATGTACGAGCCACCACCTGACAGGGGTGCGCGTGTGATTTTTCCTTGGCTGCCGAATAGTCGAGCGTCTAGCCACTTGGCTAACTCGCGTTCGTATCCGTCGCCCTTGCGTTTCTGTTTGCTCAAGTCTTTCTCCTAGTCTACCAACCAATCGTCAGGCAGTCCGACGCTTTCGAGTGGCTTGCAGTTGTTGCAGACGTACTGCCAACGGGGGCGAGGTTCGCACGACTTGCACTTGAGGCAAGGGCGATCCCACAAATCTAGGTTCTCGATTTCCTGCGAGACTATGGCGTACTTGGCACCATCGAACTCGGCCAATCCTTCACGGATAAGTATGCGCTTGAGGGTGTCGCTACTTATGTCAAAGCGACGGGCCATTGCACGATACGAGTAGTCGTTGTGGAGCATCCACTCTAACAAGTCGCGCTGCCCCTCTGTCAGTGGGTTGCGTACTGTCATTCGCGTTTCCTCGACCGCGTGTTTGCAAAAGACACCCCCCTCACAAGGGGGGGTGGCCTCTTTGGGGCGTGCGTAAGGCGCACAAAAGTGGATTGACGGGGGGTCAGGGGGTATGTGTATACTCGCGCAGCGTTCTTCACCTACTAGTTCTACTAGTTCAAAGAGCGACAGTTGCCTTTCGGCACTGTCGGTCGGCATAGGAGCTAACCTACTTATTCTACTAATAGGTCTGATCACACCCATCGCCGCACCTCGTAGGCTGGGAGATTTAGCTTGCGGCTCACGTCATCAACCGACATTCCAGTACCAGCGTAGTGCGCGGCTTTTTGCTTGAGGCTTGCTGTGCTTACGACGTACTGCGAACCGTCGAGTAGGCTCTCAGCCCATCCAATATAATGTGTCTCGTGAAGTTCTGTGGTCTGTCTGACCTTGCCGAAACTTATCTGGCTGACCATGCGTAAGCGGCTGTCGGGTCGCAGTCGTTTATCAAGATAGCCAAAGGGCGTGTGTGCTGCCCCCGTCATGTCGTACATCTCTATCTCTGCGTCGAGCAACCCAGCCTTGGCTTTCGCCTCGGCCTTGTGCCGGAACACTTGCGTGACCATGATCTGCGTGTCGATGTCTGTAAGCTGGGCAGTCGAGCCAGCCTCTCGACCCATGCCACCCTCGCCGGGTTTGTTTCTGTGATGCACCATGATCACGGATGCGTTGAACTTATTGCGGATCGACTTGGCTACGTGATTGACTTTGAACCACTCGCTTGCACTCGCTTCTTCCAGCCCACCGAAAGCATTACGCACGGTGTCGATCACGACTACGTCTGGCTTGATCGCTTCTAGCCATTCGCCTAGCAGCCGAAAGCCGTCCTCAGTCGCAAGGCTCATCTCCCCACCATCCTCGGCACTGATTAGGGCTGGCGACCACATGTTAAATTTGTCAGAGGTGTCGCCAAACATCTTCACGAAATTTTTAAAACGATACAGGATAGTACGGCTGGGATTATCGTAGTCGAGATACAGAATTTTTGCGGGCTTGGTTTGGTACGGGCCAAACAATTCTTTGCCCGCAGCCATTGAGGTCAGCAGGGCTTGCAAGAAGAAAGACTTGCCGTGACCATTGTAACCTACGACTTGCGTGATCGTGGCCGCAGGGATGAGCGGGTCAGCGTAGTATTCTGTATCACCTATGCTGTCGATCAGTCGATCAATGTCTGATGAGTGGATGGGCTTGAGCCTGCCCAGTCGTATCTGTTCCTTCTCGACCTTGATCCGCTCGCCATTAGCATCATAGTCAGTGGGGTAGTTGCGTCGATCCATGTCGACTGCGCTGCGAATTTTGGTAGCGATCCACCTTGCGGTTTCATCCTCTGTGTAGGCTGCCGGATTAAAAAACTCGTCGTAGAAACCTTTAGCCATGCCGACTAAGTCATCGCCTGTTTGGCCTTGTCGCACCTTCTGCCCGACATACCTGACCATGAGCGCATCCGTGCCATCGCCATCCTCTAGCTTGCGGCCCAAGTGTGCGACACGCACCTTCGTCTGATCCCAAATGCTCACATGTTCGTCGGGATTGTGAAGGCTCACGCCTGACAGGTCGAGCGTATCAAAGCTGAACTCGTCGTCGGTGCGCTCAGAGACGGCACCCTTCCAAACGTGTAAGTCTATGTCGTCGAAGTCAGCGGTTGTGTCGAACGCATACTCATGTTCGACAACATCATCTTTCACCTTAATGCTAGGCGGCATGACAACGAACCCGCCGTCACCTCGGAAATCTAATCCCTCGACTTGGGGCCAGTCACGCGCATTGCTGCCTACCTTGTTAGCAAACCGTGCGCCCTCTCGTGGGTGCTTGAAGTAAAAGTGTGCGCCCTTCTGAGTGCTCACCCTATAAGGACTGGCTAGACCGTGCTTCTCTGCGTACTTAATGGCGTCCTCGTTATCGCAGTCGACAGCGACCACGCCTGATAGCTCGCCAGTGATTAGGCCGATGTTAAAATACTTCACGATATGGCCCGACTTAGTCTTCACCCCCTCGGTGAACCAATCGTCTATCATGTCGTCGGTCACGCGGTTCGTTTGCCAGTCGATCCAGCCAAGCAAAGGCGTCTTGCTTGAGAGAGAGAGCGGCATGATATTCCAACCGCGATCATGCGCCTCAAGCGCAGCGGTGTAGCAGCGGGACTTCCATTTATCTAGGTCGTGCTCAGTCAGTTTGTTGCCTGTCATTCGGTGTATCCTCGAAGTATGAATTGATGTTGAGATTGGGGTTGTGCTCTAGCAGCAAGGCAAGTGTTGGCGTGCCGAGGTAGCCCGTCCTCATGGCCCTGTAGGGAGCGGTGCGGGTGTTACCGAGCAGCTTAGCCACCGTAGAAACGCCACCGCAGTCGTGAACCAAGCGTGAAGCGTTGAATTTTATTGCCATATTTGTCTCCTTTATAATGCCCACATAGATGTATAAACGTACACCGTACACACATCTGTGACGTTAGTGACACAAAGTAGACTAACATCTAGTTGTTTATATTTATGATTACAGGTAGGTAGAGCGGGTTACTTCAACCTCTACAAAGGAGACATTCAATGTCTGACTGGGACACGACGCCCGAACCAATCAACAACTCAAGCCCTGCACTTATCGCCGCTGTGACTGAATACCAGCGGATTGATGAGACGCTACAATCTTTGAAAGATCAGCACGAAGGGCTGCTTGAAACTATTGCCGCAGAATTTCCAATCATGTCTGGCGAACAGGCTATCGACGTAAACGGTATGACCGTTACTTGTGCTCGCACTGAGCGGTGGACTTGGGACAACGAGTTACTTGAAGATTTATTTGCCTCGGCTGACGAGCTGCCTGACCACATAAAGAAAAGACTAACCGTAAACAAACGATTGTTTCAGCATCTTGACGATGACGTGAAGCAAGTTTTGCTGCCAGCTTTGACGAGAACGCCGGGGCCAGCAAAAGTCAAAGTGATAAAGGTTAGTGCCGATGTTTAAGCCCGCAAATACAATCGACCACAGCACGTCGTACCTCAAGACCGTACTGTTTGGAGATGCAGGGTGGGGCAAGACTACGAACATGGCCCACATGCAGGAGCACTACGGTAAAGGGTTTATTATTAGTGGGGAGAGTGGGCTTAGTTCTATTCGATCTGCTGGTATCGACTACCTTCCCTTCTCGTCTTGGGATAAGCGCAGCGATCCATCCAACAACGAATACTCATTTGTTGATATATTTCGTTGGATGAAGACGCCTGACTTCCGAGAGCGCAACTACAAGTGGGTCGGGCTGGATAGCCTCACAGAGTTATCGTCTCACTCACTTCGGTCTGCCGAAAAGCACTGCAAGGACGAGGCAGAAAAGCTGGGCAAAAAGCCCAATGGGTTTGAGGCGTGGGGCATACACTCGGCGCAGCTAGTCGGGGCGTGTAAGGCAATACGCGACATGCCGATGCACTTTCTTTGCACAGCCCTCGCTAAATCTAGTCAAGATGAGAATGGTAGCACAGAGCATTGGCCTATGGTCGATGGCAAGTCGACAATCGAAAAGTTGCCCGGAATTTTTGACTGCGTTTTTGCTGGGGTGAGAGCTTCGTCGGGCGACAACGAAAAACAAAGTGTCGTGCGATACATCATCACGGACGATGTGCGTGGGTGGAAGGGTAAGGTGCGCGACGAGAAGCGTAGGCTTGCTGCAATCGAACAGACTGGTTCGGTTGTGGACTTGTTTAAGCGCATGGAATTGAGCGACGAAGACTTCAAAAAATACCAGAACAAACAGGAGAAAAGCCAATGAGCTTCTCATTTGATAAACTAAATCTATCCGGCGTAGAGATTTCGTCGGCGTCTAACATGCTCAAGCCCGGTCGCTATGTATGCACGGCTAAGAACGCCAAGCTCAAGGACACCAAGAGCGGTGGCAAAATGATTGAGGTAGAGCTTGAGGATACAGCAAGCGGAAACAGTATCCGTGGCTTTCTAAACGTACACGTACCGCACTCTGAGCAAGCTACACGCATTGGGCGTGAGCAGTTAAAAGCCTTGTTGACGCATGGTGGACACCGTGACCCTGACAACATCGGGTCTGCTGGCATCCAGTCGATCAACGGCCTCAAGGCTGGCGTGCTGATCGTGTCAGAGACTTATCAGAAGGATGGTCAAACTCGTACTGGCTCGGCAGTCGGTGGTTTCTTCTCTCCCAAAGGCTTCGAGCAGACTAATTCGGCACCCCAATCTTCACCAACTCCCATCGTGCCGGATGACGACATCCCATTTTAATCCTCCCAGAATGGATGTCGAACTGGGGGTGAGAGCCTGTGATTATGCCCAACCTTGATGGTTGCCGCGCTCGGAATTTGGTAGCTCACCCCCTTTTTTGAGGAACGACTATGGATATTACCGCGCTCATTACGGATGCTTACGCTAAAGAGAAGCGCGGTAAGCCACGGCAGTACATAGGGGCCAGTGGAATAGGGCAGCAATGTCTAGCCAGTATCGCGTACTCGTATCGCGGATACCCTGAGACTGCACCAGAGCCACAACTCAAACGCATCTTTCGTGACGGTCATAAGATCGAATACGACGTGGTCAAGGACATGCGTAAGGCGGGGCTGCACGTCATGGAGACTGACCCGCTGACAGGTAAGCAGTGGCGTTGGACGGGGTACGGCGGCCTTGTGATGGGCAACGCAGATGGCCTGATGGAGATAGACGGTGAGCTTATTGGGGTCGAGATTAAGTCGATGAACATGGCGAAGCATCAAGAGTTTTTAAAGAAGGGCGTCAAGGGCAGCCACCCTAGCTACTACGACCAGATGCAATGTATGATGGGCCTGTCTGGCATACGTCGATTTGTGATCGTTGCATACAACAAAAACAATTCCGCGTATCACCATGAGTATGTAGACTTTGACGACTTCAGATGGGCGTACCTTACGACCAAGATCGAAGACGTGCTTAACAATAGAGCCACGCGCATCGCCACAGACCAAAGCGATTGGCGTTGCAAGGGATGCTTCAAGCGTGATGCTTGTTGGAGAGGCGACGAGCCGCCAGAAAAATCTATGCGTACATGTGGAAATAGTCGAGCCGACAACATGGGCCAGTTGCATTGCACAGAATGTGACGGGCTGACTTGCACCAACTGGAAAATCTACGAACCGAGGCAGCGATGAGACTGAGAGCAAAAAAGAAACAGATCGTTGAGCTAGAGCACCAAGCCGACAGCGTACAAACGAGAATAAAAGATTTAGAATTTATGATCGCTTACGGCAACGACCGACCGAGCAGCGAAGAACAAGAACTAAGCGACCGCCGGAAAGCTTACGACAAGCTTAAACACATTCGTCGAGAGATCGCTGACTTAACCAAACAGGTGATCGACGATGACGCATAGATTAGTTGCTTTCGCAGGGCCAATCGGTAGCGGTAAGACCGTATGTGCGGATTACTTATGTAATTTTTATGGCTATACTAAGGTTAAGTTTGCTGCCCCGCTCAAGCGTATGCTCATGGAACTGGGCCTGACAGACGAACACTTAGAAGGTGCTCTCAAAGAGCAGCCTTGTGACATACTAGACGGAAGGACACCACGATGGGCGATGCAGACCTTGGGCGTAGAATGGGGGCGAGATCATATAAGCCCGAACCTATGGGGAAACGTGTGGGCGCACCACGCCAAGCAACTTCTGTTGACACAGTCAGTCGTGACAGACGACTGTCGATTTCAGAACGAGGCCGAGCGGGTGCAGTCAATGGGCGGGATGGTGGTGCGAGTGATACCGCCGGACAGCCACTCGACAGGAACCGCCGCAAGACATAGCTCTGAGCAATACGACTTCGACGTAGACATGACTATCTATAATCCCGGTGATAATTCACTGCACAAAGCTTTGGATTATTTTTTAACGCAAGGGATTATGAAGTAGCTAACCGAGCCAGAGCCACACCCCTGTAAACATACCCGCGACTAAGACAAGGAACAGGACGACAGCACATGTCATCTCTATTTTGTGTTGCAATTCTTCTCGCCGTAGTTTTTCTTCTAATATTCTTTTCTTCTTGATCTCGCCCCTCACTTTGAGCAAAGCGTCCCACGCATAGAAACCGCGACTAGCGATCACAGCTTTTTTTAGTTCGATCTCTAAGTCGTTGCACTTTTGTTGAGCCGCGTAAGTTTCGAGAGCTTCCTCGTTGACCGACTTGCCAGACCGCTTCCGCTTTTTTTTGTGACCGTCCCTGACTTCGTCGATGGCTCCCCACATCTTACCGATGTCGCCCATCATTGAGTGGGCATCCTTGCCCAGCTTCACACCAGACTTAATCGCAGCGAACGCTGCGACTGCGACTGATATAGGTTCCACGACTTAGCCTTTGTCAGTCTCCTATCAACCAGTCTTCAACGTCGAAGCAGGGGCAAGCCTTGTTCGACCATTCATTGTGCCCAGAAATTTTTGAAATTTTTGGGTGCGCTTCTTTTAAGTCTGCAATTAAATCGCGCA